>ODAI012163754.1_pt1 | contig 18758 bp, 16 predicted proteins | sample 1539321 | NCBI WGS metagenome assembly ODAI01 (sample SAMN02144231, study PRJEB22623) | gut metagenome | biome: sheep rumen | host: Ovis aries | place: New Zealand
CGGGTTTTCTCTTACAATCTTCTCAATAATATCGGCTGCTTTCTTTGCGCCATCCTCATAGTTTTCCGCGTTAATAACTCTCATGTTTTTTTACTTCCTTTCTGTTTTTATTCAGTTATGCTTCATAACAACTGTGCCATTGTTTTTCCAAATACTCTTTTCATGAACGGTTCCGCGAACGCAGGATGTCGGATAGATATTGGAATCCCGTCCAATGACGGTACCCGGATTCAGAACGCTGTTGCAGCCAACTTCAACCCTGTCCCCCAGCATAGCGCCGATTTTTTTCATGCCTGTTTCAATTTTATCCTTGCCGTCCTTTACAACCACAAGCTGCTTATCGCTCTTGACATTGGATGTAATCGATCCTGCGCCCATATGGCTTTTATATCCCAGGATACTGTCTCCCACATAATTGTAATGAGGTACCTGAACATTATCAAACAGGATTACGTTCTTCAGTTCCGTACTGTTTCCGACGACGCAATTATCTCCCACAAGAGCGCTTCCGCGTATAAAAGCGCCGGGTCTGACCTCAGTCTTATGTCCGATAATGCAAGGCGCGCCAATATAATTATTCGGATAAATGACAGCATCTTTGGCAATCCAGACATGTTCACTTACTTCATCATATTCGTCTTTCGGAAGCTTCTCACCGAGAGAAATAATGAAATCCTTGATTTTGCTGAGAGCCTCCCAGGGATATTCTGTTCCTTCCAGAAGATCCGCTGCCAGCGTATGGCTGAAATCGTACAGATCCTTTGTCCTGATCATTTTTTCTTCACCTCAATCAAATGTCCGCTTTCTTCCATGGCTTCGATGATCTTATCAACATATTTTTCACATTCTTCAAGGGTCCCGGCTTCAGCCATGACCCGAAGGACCGGCTCAGTACCGCTTTTTCGAAGCAGAACGCGTCCGGTATCACCCAGTGCATCCGTGCATGCATTCACCGCATCCATCACGTGCTGTTCAGCCAGCGTTGCGTCTTTGTCGTCAACTTTCACGTTTTTCAGAACCTGAGGATACATTTTGCATCCGTCCGCAAGAACAGAAAGAGGAAGCTGCGTATCTATCATCACGCTCATCAGCATAATCGCTGTGATAATTCCGTCTCCGGTCCTGGCGTGTTTCCGGAATATAATATGTCCGCTTTGTTCGCCGCCGATGAGATGGTCATATGCTTTCATGTTCTCATATACATAGCGGTCTCCGACAGCCGTCTTTTCATAATTGATTCCTGCTGCATCCAACGCTTTGTAAAGGCCGAAGTTGCTCATAATGGTGGTAACGACGGTGTTGCTGGGCAGCTGACCCTTGCTCTTCATATATTTGGCGCAGATGTACATGATCTTGTCACCGTTGATTTCTTCCCCATTCTCGTCTACAGCCAGGCATCTGTCAGCATCACCGTCGAAAGCAAAACCAGCATCAAGTTTGTTCTCACGAACATAGTTCTGAAGGCTTTCAAGGTGAGTGCTTCCGCAGTTCAGATTGATATTGATTCCGTCCGGTTTATCGTGGATAACATAGGTTTTTGCGCCCAATGCATTAAACACCGCAGGCCCTATCATCCAGCTGGAACCATTTGAACAGTCCAGGGCGATCTTCCGGTCGTTGAAAGGTCTGACAGCAAGATTGGACAAATATCCGATATACCGGTTCCTTCCTGTATAGAAATCCACAGTACATCCAATTTTGTCTGCAACGGCAAAGGGAATCTCATCCATCTCACCGTCGATGTATTTTTCAATATTGTTCTGAAGCTCGTCATCCATTTTTTCCCCGTTGGAATTCATGAGCTTAATACCGTTGTCGTAATAAGGGTTATGGCTGGCGGAAATCATAACGCCGCAGTCGAACCCTTCTGTTCTTGTAATATAACTGACGCACGGTGTGGTCGTAACATGAAGGAGATAAACATCCGCGCCGGAGGATGTAATCCCGGCGGCCAGTGCGTTTTCGTACATGTAAGAAGAACGTCTGGTATCCTTGCCGATAACAATTTTCGCCTTATCGTCAAGATGCTGACGGGAAAAATACCATCCGAGATAGCGCCCCGTTTTAAAGGCATGAACAGCTGTCAGCGACTCTCCCGCTTTTCCGCGGAAACCGTCAGTTCCGAAATATTTACCCATGAAGTACCTCCCGTTCATCCGTTACGTAATCAGGTCTACGACCAAATGTATTATAACGTCTTTATTATGATTGTCAAGAGCCGGAATTGCATTGATTGAACACGTCAGCAAAGCCCGAAGGAATTTGTGCACGAACGAATTGTATCAGGTATGCCGGCCGCCTGCCGTGGGATCCTTCTGATAATTAAAATCAGAAGTGGAATCAGGCAGGGAATCATTTTTGCGCAGTCCCCTGCCTTTTTCGCGTTTTATGATAATCTTCTCAAGGACAACCGTACCTACGCCTACAATCAGGAAAAGATAAAAAGTGAAAAATCTCCAGGTGAGCAGAGCCATCCCGATGGTTCCGTTCATAAAAATCTTACCGAAATATAAAACAAATCCGCCTTCCTGAGCACCGCTTGAACCAGGAAGCGGTGTATAGCTGGCGCTCACATAGAGAAGGCAGCTGAGCGTCAGCAGCTGATCCCATTTCGTTCCCTGCTGTCCGAAAGCATGATACACAAATATGACTGTTCCGGTCATGGCAAGAAGACTGATAAAGCTGCACAGAAACTGAACCGTAATCTGTCCCGGCCGTTTAAGAAGGTCATGCATCGCCTGGTGATATGTATCGAGAACATCTGTCACCTTGCCGATCATCGCATCTTCGTTGCGGACCAGGTGTATTTTACTTAAAAGGTGTACCAGCCAGTTTGCCAGTTTCTGTATCCAGTTCCGTTTCCATGTGGCCAGTGCAATAAGAGGAACAACTGAAAAGTTGATCAGCCAGCCGATGCGGACAACCCACATGGCGCCGCCTAATTGTTCATAGACAAATGAACGGTTACAGAGAAAGAGAACAAGACTCATCATGCAGATGATGAACTGGTTGGCAAAAAAACGAATGGTGACCGCCATGGTTCCGTATCCGACAGGAATTCCGGCCTTTCGAAGGGAATTCACCTGCATGGGCTGGCCTCCGGCGGCGCTTGGCGTAATATTGCTGTAATAATAACCGATCAAAGCAACATTGATCGTTCTTCCAATACTGATGCGGAATTTTTCTCTGCGCAGATAGCACCAGTAATTCATTCCGTCAAATACCGTACATACGACCCAGCATCCGAAGATTCCGGCAACCCACCACAGGTCCAGTGTAGCGATGGCGCCCCAGGCATCCTTCAGTTCCGTATTGCTGAACGCCATAAAGAATACAACGGTAATGGAAGCCGCAATGAAGAAAAAACTCAGAACCTTTTTGAGTTTAGTCGACATTCCTTCCTCCCGCAAGCGCTCATGGCGTAATACATACACAAACTTTATTATACTACTTCAATTTTACAGGGATGTCAAAAACAAGAATTGATTTACATGCGCGAAAACATGAATGCATCAAAATCAAAACGGCTTCCCGGAAGGAAAACAAACGTAACACTGCATATCCCTGCCGGAACGTTTACAGAAAAGTGCTGCTCCAACGGACCATTCCCCATGAAATTTGCCACAGATGTCTCCGTATCCCCGTTCTCCGACCTGATTCGTATATTAATCGTGTTCATCTGCAGATCCGTTCTGCCGCGGATCATCAAACCATATTCTCCTCTGCTGCCAAAGTCCATATCGTTAAACACAATGGAAACATTGTTCCCGATATCATGAACTCCACTGCCGTTTCTTCTGAAGGAATCCCCGTATATCGTATCCGCATCTCCAGGCGTCTGAACCAGGAAAGCACGGCTCACTCTTTCGAACCGGAATCCTTTCATATGAACTTTTTCTTTCATGCAGAAGCATAGTGTATGCAGGCCCTCCAGGCGCACAGGAAGCATATAGCATTCTTCCTGATAAGTATTCCATATGCTTGGTTTTTCATAATGAAGCGGGCAGATCAGTCTTCCGCCGTTACGCGGATCGCCGTCATAGAGCATGATCTCATATGGTTTTCCGTCAAGCGCAAAAACAGGAAGAACAAGTTTGTCCGATCCGGTCTTCCCGAAATCCACCCGGCTGAATCCCACCATGCTTTCCCCATCTCGTGAAAATGCAATTCCTTTTTCATTCCCTGATCCGATATCCCCGAAGTGCAGGTCATAAAGTCCCGCACTGATAAACCCATAGGGATCAAGAGCCGGTTTCCCGATTCCGGATGCGGAAAATTCCATCTGGCTGATGATCTGCGGATGATCAGGATGATTTCCTGCAAGTGCTCTGAGATAAAAATGTCCGTCGCCCTTTGCGGTTACGGTAACAGTATCACCGTCCTCCTTAAGCTCTGCAAAAGGCGATACAATACCGGATTCATTCGTAATCTGCCATGATATATATACTCCATTGGCAGTTGAAGGATATTTTTCCCATCTGAAGAAACAGGAAGGCCGCTCTGCTGTCAGATGCGGATCTGTAAGTGCTGTAATTTCAATTTTTCGTACGGGTATATCTGTGGGTTCCTCCTGTACTTCCGGTATCCGAAGGATACAGGATGTACCGGGAATCATTTCCGCATCCACAACGGGAATTATGATTTCCGATTCGATTCCTTCAGAACTCCGGATTTTTACAGATGCATTCTCCTTCACTCCGTTGGAGGCAATGATCAGCAGGAGCTTTCCCCCGAAAAGCCTGCGCTGGTTTTGTTTGTACCCGTCTGAATCCGTTGAATCGCCATTGTCTGTTCCCATAAGGTATGCACCTCCGGAGACATTCACAGTGATTCTGTCTCTGGCATTTTCCACTGGATTGCCATGGCTGTCTGTTGCCTGAACCGTGATGAAGGATAAATCGTGTCCGTCACTCAGAAGCGTGTCTTCATCAGGTGAAAGAACAAATCCCGCGGTGTTTCCGCTGGTGATCCTCCGGTCTTCAGCAAGGATCCGGCCGTCTTCATCAAGTGCCCTTGCGCATAATTCACCAGGTTCAAAAGGAATCTTCCAGACAGGCATGCACTCTTCAACGGAATCGGGATTCACATTCCGGATTCCCAGTGACCGCCCGTTCAAAACAAGTTCAACACGGCGGTAATTGGTCATTACAGGAATATCAATCAATTGTCCCGGATTCCAATCCCAGATAACACCTATATGAAGGACTTTCCGGTTGCTCCACTGGCTTTGATAAAGGTAATAGGAGTCCTTGGGAAAACATGCTGTATCCGCCTGTCCAAAGTAACAGCTTCTTGTGTGATAAGGTGTAGGTTCACCAATATAGTCAATTCCGCTCCAGATAAACTGTCCCATACTGAATGAGCAATGTTTATCTTCAATGAGCATACGCCGAATATCTTCCGCTCCCCAGCTGGTGTTACTGTTCCCCAGCGCACTGCACTGAAGATCCAGATCGCTCATTATACTTTTTTCAATAGGAAAATGATATATACCCCTGCTGCTTAACAGGCTTGCGGTTTCACTTCCGTAGATGATCCAGTCCGGATGTTTCTCATGATGAGAAAGATAGTATTTTTCCCCATAATTGTATCCGGCCACCTTCACAACGTCAGCACAGCGTTGTCCGCCTTCCCAGGGCATATAGTTGCATCCGAAAGTAACTACCGCATTTTCATGCGGATCATGACTGCGAACCTGCTCCATAAGCATCCTGCAGACTTCCGTACCGCGTATGTCTGCATGCATATCATAGATCTCATTTCCGATGGACCACATAATCACACAGGGATGGCATCTGTCTCTCCGTATCCAGGAGGCAACATCCTCCTCCTCGCACCTGGGGAAAAAACGGGCATAATCGTATTGCGTTTTTGCTCTTTCCCACATATCAAAGGCTTCATCAATAACAAGAATCCCCAGCTCATCGCAGAGATCCAGCAGCTTGGATGCAGGAGGGTTATGGGAAGTTCTCAGTGCATTTGCACCCATTTCCTTTATCAGAAGCAGCTGCCTGCGGGCTGCTTTTTCGTGAAAAGCGGCCCCCAGTGCCCCAAGATCATGATGCAGACACACACCGTGCAGCTTGAGGCCGCGATGATTCAGTGAAAAGCCTTTGTCAGGAGAAAAGCAAACAGACCGAAGTCCAAACTTTTTCTCTCCGCTTTCACTTCCGTATGAATAACGGAGCGTATACAGACACGGCTGGTCTATATCCCAGAGCTGGGCTCCGGACAGCAGAACGGAAAACGCGATCTTCCCGCTTTCGCTTTTACAATGTCCCTGGGATACTTCTTTCCCGGAGGGATCCAGCACGAAGTACTCAAACAGACTCTGGTCTTTTCCTGCAGTTTCCGCTGAAACGCTCACTTCCCATTGTCCGTCCTTTTCTGCTCCATTAATATAAAAGCTGTCCGGAACAAGATGGGTTTCAGGCAATTCCAGAAGATATACGTCTCTGAAAATGCCGCTGCCTGAATACCATCTCGAGTTCGGTGAAAGGTGCCTGATATGAACAGCAATCTCATTACCACCGGGAATCAGATGCTTTGTGATATCCACATTGAAGGCTGTATATCCGTACGCATGGCTGCATACGGTTTGTCCGTTTACAAGAATATCACAGTCCATATAGACTCCATCAAAGCAGAGCATAAAAGTCTCCTGCAGAGAATCAATATGCAGATTCCTTTTATACCATGCATCAGAGCTCTCATACAGATTGTTTTCCTGCCAGATCAGCCAGTCATGAGGCAGATCCACTTTCTTCCACCCGGATGCCCGACTGGCATCCTCGTAGCTGCTCCCCACTGGAAGTTTCAGGAAAGACCAGCCATCGTTCAGCAGTTTTCTCATATCATTTCCTATTCCTTTCAAACTGTTAACAGTTTTCCTGTTTCAGTTTTCTGCTCATGAGATCACGTACAATTTCTCTTGGATCAGCCTCATGCATAATGACTTCATCCACGGCATGAATCAGTGGCATATCCATTTTGTATTTTTCGCATAGCCGGACAGCGGCCGGCAGGGCATTTACACCCTCAACCACCATTCCAACTTCTTCCAATGCTTCCTTTGGTTTCTTGCCCTGTCCGATCAGGATGCCCGCTCTGTTATTCCTGCTGTGCCCGCTGGTTGCAGTAACGATCAGATCGCCGATCCCGGCAAGTCCGAAAAAGGTCCTTTCATTGCATCCCATTGCCAGCCCAAGTCTTCGGATTTCCTCCATTCCCCTGGTAATCATAGCAGCCCGCGTATTGTCTCCGTATCCCAGTCCCTTCGCAATTCCGACAGCCAGGGCTTCCACATTCTTCAGCGCCCCGCAGATCTGAACACCTTTTTTATCCATATTTGTGTACGGGCGGATGCAGGATCCTTCAAACAATTTCTGAATATTGTATGTAATCTGACTGTTTTCCCCTGCGGCAACGATCAGCGTCGGCATATCCCTGGATACTTCTTCCGCATGCGTAGGCCCGCTGAGTGCAACAGTGGACGGTGCTTTTCTGCCGCTGCGGATCATTTCATCCTCAATCACTTCCGTCAGCGTCATCAGCGTCTCGCTTTCAATCCCTTTTGATGCATTGATCCAGACCGGATCATGATCCAGCTCTTTGGAAATAAGCGCAACGGTTTCTCTGACATAGACAGAAGGTACTGCATTGAGAATATAATCTGCGGACCGCACTGCTTCCCGTGGATCGGCTGAGAAGATAATTTCGTCAGGGATACAGACGCCGGGAAGGTTGACAGCTCTTCTTGTGTTGCTGAGTGCTGCCGCCTCTTCAGGAAATTTGCTCCATACCGTCACGCTGTGGCCGTTGACAGCCAGGGTTCTTGCCAGCGCAATTCCCCATGTTCCTGACCCAAGAACCGTGATCCTCACTGGACGGATTCACTCCCTTCGGCCGCATATTCCAGGTGCAGTTCATTTGTTGAAGCGTAAGCTCCCTGAATATTAAGCTGATATTTCAGATGTACGGACCCTTTTGATTCTCCCACAGAACATTCCACGCCGCTGGAGATGACGGCCATATCCATATTTCCGTATGGCGTGCAATATACTCCTTCATACCTCTGTTCGGGAATAAAAACCATAGTATTTGAAAAATCGCCTTTCCGGACCATGGTTACACTGTTCTCTTCCAGAGCCAGTGAAATAAGCGCTGTGCTGATATCCCCGGTTTCCTCATCCTGCTGAGATTCCGTATATTCAAGAATCGCCTTCCGGTCCTCGTGAATGTATAGTTTTCCTTTCGTCATAAACTGTACAGGAAATACCTGTGCATGATCATACCTTGCAATCGAAAGAAGATTGATCAAAACATTTTTCTCTGTTGCCATCTTCGCAAGCTCCCCTTTCCGTCTGATTTTAACTCGTTCGTATGCTGTGTGCAAGTATCAGCATAATCTGTTCCCTCTCTTGCGTTTTAATGATTCAGGGGGTATCATTGTCCTATCTCGGTCAGGGAGGTTTTCATGCTCATTCAGGCCTTTGCAAAAATCAATTGGTCGCTGGATATTACGGGTATTCGTCCCGACGGTTTTCATCTCATGGATATGGTTATGCAGCCGGTTTCCCTCTCGGATGAAATCAGTCTTCTGCCTTCTTCCGGCATATCTCTTGAAACGGACGGGTATCCTGTTTCCAGAGCCGATGAATCAAATCTGGCGTGGAAAGCCGCTGCAATACTCAGAGAAAAAACAGGAACCGAAAAGGGTGTCTGCATCCGGCTTTACAAAAGGATTCCCATGGGAGCCGGTATGGGAGGAGGAAGCGCGGATGCTGCTGCCGTTCTTTACGGACTGAACCGTTTGTGGAATCTTCATCTTTCTCCCTCCGAACTGGAAAAAATAGGCCTGACCCTTGGCGCGGACATTCCTTTCTGCCTTCACGGCGGACTTGCAAGGGTTCAGGGCATTGGCGAAATGATTGAAGAGCATGAGTGTGTATCCAATTACAGGCTTCTTGTTATTCAGCCCTGCAGAGGACTCAGTACAAAAGAAATTTTTAAACTGTATGATTCTTCCTGCTCCCCGTATCATCCAAAGACGGAACTTGTGCTCGCCTCTTTTGCAAATCATGACCCGGCTGGCCTTTCGGGTTCCATGTTCAACGTGCTTGAACCTGTATCTTCTCTGAAATGTCCGGAAATTTCCATCGCTGTGGAAGAATTAAAGGAAGCCGGAGCTTTTGCCGCACAGATGACAGGAAGCGGAAGTGCGGTTTTCGGAGCGTTCCGTTCATCGGGGGACCTGGAAAAGGCTTTGTCCTGCCTTTCAAAAAAATACAGGAACATTTATACCTGTCATTCTCAGTCTGACAGTCTGAGAATCGTGGAGGACTGATGATTGTATGAAAAAAACACTTGGATGCATACGAAAAGCCGATCAGGATTTCAATCTGATCAATGAGGATGACCGGATCCTGATCGGAGTATCCGGAGGAAAGGATTCCCTTCTTCTTCTTCACGCACTTTCTCTTTACAGAAAGTTTACTCACAAGCGCTTTACGCTCTTTGCAGCTACGGTGGACAACGGCATCGGTCATCCCGATTATTCTGAAATCGAAGCCCTGTGTGATTCACTCGATATCCCTTATACGGTTGAAAAAACACAGATCGGAGAAATCATTTTTGATTACAGGAAAGAAAAGAACCCCTGCGCCTTATGCGCAAAAATGCGAAGAGCGGTTCTGGCCAAACTGTGCAATCAATTCAATTGCGGCAAACTTGCACTGGGTCATCATCGTGAAGATGCTGTTGAAACATTCCTTTTGTCCTTGTTGTATGAAGGCCGGTTCCATACATTTCATCCACTGACAACACTCAGCAGAACAGGGGTGACTGTGATTCGGCCTCTTGTCTATCTTCCCGAAAGCCACGTGGTGCATATGCAGAAAACACTCGGGCTGCCAGTGCTTGTTTCTCCCTGTCCCGCCAACGGGAAAACGGAAAGAAAGGCGATGGAGGAGCTTCTCAGAGAACTCAGAGTGAAATATCCGGATGTAACTGACCGGATTTTGCACGCGCTCTGCCATGAACCTTACGATCTTTGGCAGAAAACCAGATAAATTCCCTGTTTTTTTGTTGTTTAGGATATGGCATCCCTGTTTGTTTTCCCCAAAGATGCGCCTTGTTTTTTCGCAAAAAAAGGGTTCTCTCTTTTATTTCTTTGCGCCTCGTGGTATAATGACTTGATTTATGTACCAAGGAGATTTTTGGAGTGGCAGATAAGAATTCGAACTATAACAAAAAGTCAGGCGGGACTGGTTTTTTAATAACCGCCGGGTTGGTTTTTCTCGCTTTAAAAGGCCTGCCTGGTATTCTTCTCGGAGTCGCGATCGGAGCAGGCGTCGCAGCCATCACGGGTATTATGGGAAGCAAGCTGGACACAACGACCCATAACAAGCGAGACATCGAACGTCAGAAACAGGAAGAGCTTATTCGCAAAGCGGAGGAAGAACGCAGGAAAAAGGAAGAGGCTTCCAGAATTCCTCTCACCGGAGACCAGCAGGCTGACAACGTGATCTTAAAAGGCCAGGAGATGCTTAATACCATCCGTGAAGAAAACATTCTTATCACGGACGAAACGTTATCCGCCCAGATGGATACTCTTTCAGACAAGTGTCTTCAGATCTTCCGGACTGTTTCCGAAGAGCCCTCCAAAGCGTCTCATGTGCGGAAATTTATGAATTATTATCTCCCCACCACTTTGAAAGTGCTTGCAAATTACCGCACAATGCAGGAACGCGGAGTTTCCTATCAGGACATGTCTCAGGCCCGTGAATCGGCTGTCCGTTGTATGAACATGGTTCTTACCGCCTGTCAGAAGCAGATTGACGCTTTGCATAAAGAAAACATGCTGGACATTTCCACCGACATTGATGTTATGGAACAGATGCTGAAACGCGATGGGTACACAGATAACGAAATCATGAAAAATCAGCATCTGGATCATGCAAGAACCGCTGCAGAAGCGCAAATGAGAACATCCTCCGCTCCGATCCTGTACTTTCCCGAGGAGAACAAGGATGAGAATTCCGGTTCATCCTCTGCTGCAGGTTCGGTCCGGTAAAACGAAACGATGATGGGAGGAATAGTTATGTCAGAATCAAATCCTATGCTTCAGCTTTCACTGGCTCCTTCAGCGCCGGAACCGGAACAGACCCCGGCCGGTACGGAAAGTATTCAGCAGGCACCGGCGGCATCTTCATCTCCTGAAACCGCCGCGCCCAAACTGGACGAATCGCAATTGACAGATGCTGAAAAAAAGGCTATTGACGATTTCATTCAGAAGGTAGATGTTACCAATCCGGATCATGTTCTTCTCTTTGGTGCCGACGCACAAAAGAGAATCGCGGATTTTTCCCAGACTGCACTGGAAGCTGTTAAAACGCAGGAAACCGGCGAAGTCGGGAACATGCTGGTTAACCTTGTTGCAGAACTAAAGGGATTCCAGAGGGATTCAGAGGAGCCAAAGGGCCTTGCCAAGCTTTTTTCAAAAGGCGAAGATAAGATTACCCGCATGAAAGCCCGCTATAGCAAAGTATCCACCAATGTTGAAAATATAGCCGGATCACTGGAAGGTTATCAGACACAGCTGCTGAAAGATGTTGCCATGTTTGACCGGCTGTATGATCAGAACAGTGATTATTTCCATCAGCTTACCCTGTATATTATTGCCGGCGATAAAAAGCTCGCACAGGTTCGGGAAACAGATCTGAAAGCGCTTCAGGAAAAAGCGGCATTATCCGGAGACGCCATGGACGCGCAAAAGGCCAACGATCTTGCAGCGCAGTGCGACCGTTTCGAAAAGAAGCTCTATGACCTTAAACTGACACGTCAGGTTTCTATTCAGATGGCCCCCCAGATCAGGCTTCTTCAGAATAATGACAGCCTTCTTGTTGAAAGGATTCAGTCGACGCTGTCCAATACTCTCCCGCTTTGGAAAAGCCAGATGGTGCTGGCGCTGGGTTTGCATCATTCTCAGCAGGCGCTTCAGGCTCAGACTGCGGTAACGGATATGACTAACGAATTGCTGCGGAAAAATGCGGAAGCGCTGAAGATCGGTACAATTCAGACCGCCAAAGAGGCTGAACGCGGAATCATTGACATCGAAACACTCGTTCAGACAAACCAGGATCTGATCGATACGATCAATGAAGTTATGTCCATCCAGTCTGAAGGGCGCGCAAAACGCCTCGAAGCAGAGAAAACCCTTTATAACATGGAAGCGGAACTTAAAAAGAAACTCCTGTCGACAAATCTCTGATCGGAGCAGTCACGAAAGCCCGGCACCCTCTGCCGGGCTGATTTTTAAAGAAGGATTGAGGTTTGGTTTTTACATATGCGTATCATCGGTTTAACCGGAAGTATCGCCTGCGGAAAATCAACTGTCAGTACGTACCTGATTTCACAGGGTTTCCCGGTAATTGACGGAGACAAACTGTCCAGAGATATTACTGTCCCCGGATCTCCGGTCCTCCCGGCACTGAGACAAGCCTTCGGTCCGGATATCTTTTACGAGGACGGGACTTTGAACAGAAGGAAGCTCGGCAGAATTGTTTTCAGCGATCCATCATCCCGCTCCGTCCTGGACAACCTGATGACACCCTATCTGCTTTCTGAAACAAAGCAACGAATCGAGGCAATCCGTTCCAGAGGAGCTGATCTTTGCTTTCTGGATATGCCGCTGCTGTACGAAAAGGGGTTTGACAGACTCTGCGATTCTGTCTGGACTGTATGGCTCCCGGAAGACATCCAGCTTCATCGTCTTATGCAGCGGGATGGTTATTCAAGAGAAGAAGCTTTAAGCCGTATTCACTCTGTTCTCTCTTCAGATGAAAAAGCAAGACTGGCAGATCGCGTTATAGACAACAGCGGTTCAGTCAATCATACACTGTCTGTTGTTTCTGATCTGGTAGAAGAAGAACGCGCTAAGGCAAATCTCCCATTCCGGTCCGATCCATATTCCGGTTCCGGAAAACATCTGGCTTCTGCCCCTGCAGATCCCGGTGCCGGGAAGCGGCCTCCGGACGGTTTTTCCATGCAAAGGCCTGAATATACGCGCACAAAGCGGAATGGGAGAAAATCAAGCTGGCGTCTTCCTGTATGGCTTTCCGCATCTTTGATCGTTTTTTTCTTTGCCTTGCTCACGGGAATAACAGCGCAGCTTCTCATGAACGCTTTCCTCCAGCAATGCAATGTAAGACATAAGGCTGAGGCGGAATCAATTGACAGGCATTATCCTCTTGTCTACAAAGATTATATTGTCCGCTATGCGGATGAATATAATCTCTCGCCGGCTTTTGTCTCTTCGGTGATATTGAATGAAAGCTCTTTTCAGCCCACCGCAGAATCAGGAGTAGGCGCCCGCGGTCTCATGCAGTTAATGCCTGAAACGGCAGAATGGATCGCCGGGAAACTGAAGATGGAGGGGTACGCCTTTGAGCGAATGCTTGATCCGGAATCCAATATTCGTTTCGGATGCTGGTATCTGCGTTATCTCAGCAATCTGTATCTTGGCGATCCTGTCTCTGTTACAGCCGCTTATCACGCCGGTCAGGGGCAGGTAAAAGTATGGCTGTCCGATCCGGAATACAGCGAAAACGGATATTCCCTTTTGCTCGGCACGATGCCGGAAGGCCCAACAAAAATCTATACCGGGAGGGTTCTAAGAGACTATGGTATCTACCAGGCGAAATATTTTGAGAAAACATCTGATTCTTCTCCTGATCCTGACCTTGCTGACGGTAAGTCCGGCGGCCCTGGCATCTGAACTCCATGATAGTATAGTCATCGCCATCCAGTCTGTAAAAACACTGCAAATCCGGCCATTTGAGCCGCTTGAATATGATATTCTCTCCGTTTATAACATCGTTTATGATTCTCTTGTGAAAATCGATGACAATTATCTTCCCCAGCCATGTCTGGCCGAAAGATGGGAAGAGTCTTCCTCCGGAAAGAACTGGACGTTTTATTTGCGAGATGATGTCCGGTTTTCTGACGGGACCCCCCTGACTGCCAGAGATGTTGCTGCCTCAGCCAGGTATATTCTGGAAAAGGCAGGAAGCGAAAACGCAGCAGACAGAGGGTTTTACAGAAATATCAGTCTTTATGTCGACAGCGTATCGGCAAAGGATGATTATACGGTTGTTTTTAAAACGAAGCGGCCGTGTTACGGGATTCTGTATCAGATGACATTTCCTGTTGTTCCCGAAGCCTATGTTGCATCTGATAATCCTCCGGGTTCCGGCCCGTATATCATTACTGAATTTCACGCTGGGGACAGTATGTGGCTTTCTTCCAACTCAAATTGGTGGCAGGCACAGCCTCAGATCAAAGAAATACTGTTTACATTTGAAGATACCGCCTCCAAGGTGATAGACAGCTACGAATTTGCCCAGGTAGATGCGGCATTTACCCGTTCTCTCGCAGGAGCTCAGCAGAAGAACAGTGCCACTTCCCTCTCCATCACTTACAGGACACATCAGCTGGAATGCCTCTATATGAACAATAATGCCAGAGAGCTCTCAACGGAGGTCAGAAAGGCGATACGCTGTCTTATTGATAAAAGCAAAATTATTTCCACTGCATACATGGGCCTTGCCGTTCCTACCAATTTCCCTTTTTATCCGGGCACATGGACGTATAATGACAGTCTGGACGCGTCTGTAACAAAAGACATTGAAGAAGCAAAACGTTTACTTTCAGAGGCAGGATGGGATGATTCTGACGAGAACGGTGTTCTGGACAGGATCAACGGAAACGGCGAACTTGAAAATCTTCATCTCAGACTGTTTTATTACGAGGAACCGGATAATGATGTTCGCGGCGAAACGGCCAATATCATATCATCCGCGCTTTCTGAAGTCGGTATCGCCTGCAAAATTACAGCCATGAGCATGACCGATATGCAGCAGAAGCTGAGAAGCGGTGCATTTGATCTTGCTCTGGTTGCTTTTTCCATGGACGCTACTCCTGATCCGGGGTTTATGCTTATGACGTCAAATACAGCCAACTATAACCGGTACAGCAGTTCAAGAATGGATGAGCTTTTCAGCAGTCTTCGAAAGGAAACCACTCAGGAGGGGTATCGTCAAAGATTGATGGAAATCCAATCCCTTTTCCTGAATGACTGTCCGTTTGTCTGCCTGTACTGGAGAACCGGGAACGTTGTTTCGCGGTATATGTATACAACCTGCAGGGATGTGCGGGAATTTGAGCTTTTGCGCGGCATAGAGTCTTTCACAACGCAGTAATTATTATTTCGGAGGATCTGTTATGAACTACACAGAGCTTATCGTACACACTACAACCGCCGGATCGGAATGGGTTTCTGACTGCCTCATGGAATCCGGATCCACCGGTACAATGATCGAAGACAAGTCGGATATTCCTGATCCCGGCCAGCCTCACGGCATATGGGAAATTATCGATCCTGCTCTTCTTGACAATATGCCGGAAGATGTATTGGTTCATGCATGGTTTGCTTCTGATGAACATTTTCAGCACATTTTTGAAAATCTGAAGCAGCTTTTTGAATCCATGAAGCAGAGCAGAAATGATTATGGGAATCTGCTCATGGATATCAGATCAGTTTCTGATGAAAACTGGAATGATGTCTGGAAAAAATATTACAAGCCTTTCTATGCCGGAAAACACCTTGTTATCAAGCCTACATGGGAAGATTTTACGCCTGCTGAAGAGGACAGAATTATAGAGATTGATCCCGGTATGGCATTTGGCAGTGGAACGCATGAAACAACTGCCATGTGTATTTCGCTGCTGGAAGAAACGATTCACGGCGGAGAATCCGTCATTGATGTCGGTACCGGAAGCGGTATTCTGGCAATTGCCTCTGCTCTTTTCGGCGCAGGTCATGTGACTGCGGTAGACATCGATCCGGATGCCGTCCGTGTTGCTTCAGAAAATGTACTTCATAATCATGTGGAGCATATTGTCAGCGTAAAGGAAGGAGATCTTCTGAGCAGATCAGACGGAACCTGTGACATATGTGTAGCCAATATCATTTCAGATATTCTGATTTCCTCTGCCGCTTCCTTTAAAGCACACATTTGTGAGGGCGGTCTGTTTATCTGCTCCGGAATAACACGTGAAAGGTCCGAAGAAGTCAGACAGGCGATCCTTAGCGCCGGTTTTGAAATCCAGAGAGCCGAGCAAAAAGGAGAATGGACTGCCTTCCTTTGCAGGAGGAATACCTGATGCACCGTTTTTATGCAGAGTGTCTGTCAGAAAATCACCTTTTCCTCCTGGACAGCGAGGACTCTCATCATGCACAAAGAGTTCTTCGTCTTCGTACAGATGATCAGGCCGAAGTGATTTTTGAAGGCAGGAGATACCTTTCTGTCATTGCGGACAACGCTGAAGAGCATCGGGTTGCGCTTCGCCCGATCAAAGATTTACCCTCCACGGAGGCTTCCCTGTCTGTTACCCTGTTTCAGGGAATGCCAAAGGGCGATAAAATGGATCTGATCGTTCAGAAGGCTGTCGAACTTGGAGCCGTCAGAATCGTTCCCGTCCTGTTCGAAAGAAGTGTTGTGCGACTCTCAGGTCCGGATGCCGGAAAAAAAATACAAAGATGGCAGAAAATAGCGAGAGAAGCCGGAAAACAATCCGGAAGATGTATCATTCCCCAGGTATGCCCGGTAATAAAAGCAGATCAGATTGATTCCTATCGGTCATCCTGCGACATGTTTGTTGTTCCCTGGGAGGAATGCACACAGGGAGGACCCGGTTCCTTTCACCGGCGTTATCCATCCGTTTCATCGCTGGGCATTGTCATCGGCCCGGAGGGAGGCATCTCTGAACAGGAAATGATGCACTTCCGCGAGCTCGGGTTTGAGGATATCACACTGGGAAAGAGAATACTGAGAACAGAAACGGCCGGAATAGCCGCAATGAGCGTATTCTTCGGTCTGTACGGGGATATGGAGTAAAAGGATCAAATGAAAACGATTGCTTATCACACGCTGGGCTGTAAAGTAAATCAATATGATACGCAGGCAATGGAAGAACTGCTCACAAAAGCGGGTTACAAATCCGTTCCATTTCCGGGACCGGCTGATGTTTTTTTAATCAATACCTGTACAGTCACAGGCACAGGAGACAAAAAAAGCATCCAGCTGGCTCGTCATTTGAAGCGGGAGTATCCTCATTGCTTTCTGATCCTTTGCGGCTGTCTTGCACAGTTGAAAGGAGAAAAACTGTTATCGGCCGGTGCCGATCTCATTGTTGGTACGCAATTCAGAAGCAGCATTGTATCGCTTCTGGATCAGGTTATCTCGGATGGCAAACCACGCTGCTTTGTCTCTCCGTACCCTGATCATGCCGCATATGAGAACTTGCAGATCTCCACCCATCATGACCGTACCCGCGCAGTCTTGAAGATTCAGGAAGGCTGTCAGAATCATTGTTCCTATTGTATTATTCCCACTGTCAGAGGCCCGATCCGTTCACGTCCGCTTGAAGATATCCGAAATGAAGCTTTATCGCTCTCTTCTTCAGGATACAAAGAGGTCGTTCTCACGGGAATACACATTTCATCCTATGGGAAGGATTTTAAAGATGATTATACTTCCCTGCTGGATGTCCTGAATATACTGGAGCAGACAGATGGCATCCTGCGGGTTCGATTGGGATCCCTTGAACCCGGAATCGCAACTGAGTCATTTTCCAAAGAGATTTCAAAGTTCCACAAGCTCTGTCCGCAGTTTCATCTTGCTCTTCAGTCCGGCAGTGACAGCGTCCTCAGACGGATGAGAAGAAGGTATAACGCTTCCGCCTATCTGCAGGCCGTCGATAATCTTCGGAATGTTTTTCCCGATGCGGCCTTTACAACCGATATCCTGACCGGCTTTCCAGGTGAAACAGAATCCGAATTTGAAGAGACCAAAGAGATGATCCGAAAAGTACAGTTTTCCAGGATTCATGTGTTCCCTTATTCTCCGCGTCCGGGAACGGAAGCGGCTTCCATGCCCTGTCAGATTCCGGAGGCTGAGAAACGAAGAAGAACCAGAGAGCTGATTTCCCTCGGTGAAGCGGTTTCCGCGTGTTATTGCAGACAGTGGATCGGGAAAACCACCGTTATCCTTCCCGAAGAAATGAACGATGGCTGCTGGGAAGGTTATTCCCCTGAGTATCTCCGGATCCGTTTACAATCGGAAAGTGACTGTACATCCGGTGAGCCTGTAAGAGTTTTGATTAAAGAATTCTCTCCCCGTTACCTCGGCGGAGTGATGATAAAATGAATGGAGGAAGAAAACAATGGAGAACTGTATTTTCTGCAAGATCATAAAAGGTGAAATCCCCTCTGAAAAGGTTTATGAAGATGATTCTGTTTTTGCCTTTCGGGATATCAACCCGCAGGCTCCCTTTCATACGCTGGTTATTCCGAAGAAACACATTGCCTCTCTTGCGGAGATTGATATGATTTCTGACGCTGAAGCAGCTGCCTGCCTGCGTGCAGTATCTAAAATCGCAAAGGATTCCGCTCTGTCCGGAGGCTATCGGGTTGTTTCAAATTGCGGGCCGGAAGCATGCCAGTCCGTTCATCATCTGCATTTCCATATTCTCGGGGGCTGCCAGATGGCTGAAAAAATGACCTGATCTCATCTGTTGCAGGACAAACTCTGTGATTTGACCGAAAAAACATTGACTCATTGTTCTTTTCGCTGTATAATCCAAGCATGGTTTTGCCGTCCGTCCATGTGGCCGGCTGCTGGCAAGGCGTTGAATGA
>ODAI013309065.1_pt1 | contig 18757 bp, 11 predicted proteins | sample 1539321 | NCBI WGS metagenome assembly ODAI01 (sample SAMN02144231, study PRJEB22623) | gut metagenome | biome: sheep rumen | host: Ovis aries | place: New Zealand
CTGACAAAGCTTCCTTGTCGCGTCAGCCTGGATAACTCAAACTTTAAAATCAGGCCGTCACACTCTATGTTATCGACGGCCTAGATGATGCATATCAAGGAAAAAGGCTGACGCTCACCTCTGCGGGCGTCAGCCTAAACTATGCAAATCAAGGATCTAAGCCGACGGCGGCTGAGGGCGACGGCCCGTATCAGGGGAATCAAGGATCTAAGCCCCATTTTTTGTTATCCGGATTCATTATTTCTCCGCCGGATCCACACCCTGTCTTCTCCTTCTTCGCACACGGTTGATGTGCCGCTCGAAGTCGCCGTTCCTGATGAGCTCGGCCAGTAAATGCTGTGTGAAAACAGGCACTGTGCACGAATAAAAAGAAATCTTCTCCTGCAGGGCCGCGCTGAGCTGCGAGGGCAGGACCATGTAGCCCACACGGACGGCAGGTGAAACCGTGCGCGTGAAAGTGTTCATGTAGATGACGCTCCTTTCGGGCTCCAGAGAGAAAAGCGTGTCCTCGGCTTTGGTGGACATGGAGAACTCGGAGTCAAAATCGTCCTCAATGATGAATTTGTCCTCTGCAGATGCCCAGCGAATATAGCCCGCCCGCCTCGACGCTGTCGCAGTGATCCCGCTCGGATAACTGTTGAACGGCGTGACATGCAGGACTGTGGCGTCGGTCTTTTTCAGCGCGCTGAGCCGGACGCCTTCGCGGTCCATCGGCAGCATCCTGCAGCAGACGCCGCTGGCTTCGTACACGAGTCTGATCTTCTCATAAGAAGGATCCTCCAGCGCGAAGATCCGCTCGCGTCCCAGCATCTGCACGATCAGGTTGTACAGATATTCAGAACCGGAACCGATGATGATCTGATCCGGCGTTACGTTCATCCTGCGGCTGCGCGCCAGATACTGCGCCAATGCCTCCCGCAGATATAGAGTGCCGCTGTTGGGAGAGCGCTCCATCAGGTTTTCGCCGAATTCGGTCAGCACTTTGCGCGCCTTTCTGGCCAAAATAGTGAACGGAAACTGTTCCTGCTCAGGCGTGACGACGGGCCCCCGGATCGGGATGTCGGAGATGGCGTCGGGAGCGGCCGGGTCGGCTGCCGGGTATTGACCGATCGCAGGAGCGGCGCGCCCGGCGCCCGGGCACTGCCCGGATGCGGAGGGAGTCAGCGCGGCCGGGCTGCTGTAGGCATCTGATGTTTGGCTGTCTCCGGCGGAAGTCAGCGCAGCCGGGCTTCGATAGGCATTTGCCGCGGCTGCGGAGTCCTGCTCAGCCACAGGAAACAATTCGTTTTCTCTGTAGATCACAAAATATCCGCTTCGTTCGCGGGACTCGATATATCCTTCGTCAGCCAGGAGATCATAAGCGTGCTGCACGGTGATCACACTGGTGCCGGTTTCAGAAGCAAGAAACCTTTTCGAAGGAAGCTTGACGCCGTAGGGGCAGATCCCGTCTGTGATGTCTTCGCGCAGCTGATGATAGAGCTGCATATATGCGGGCTGCTTCAGCCCGGAATCTATATTGTATTGAGGCATGGGAGCTCCTTTCGTGTAGCTGATCATATCGCATTGGTGGGTATATATTATTATAATATAATCAGATTGGCTGCGATGGAAGTGGTTTCTTGTGCGGCGGGTGCGGAAACCGGGAGGTTAGGTATAGAAAGCAAGTTGGAAAGAATTTGTCTCCAACAAATTTGTGCGATTTCTTCCGATTGGGTACAGCTTGCTTGATTGGGGGAAAAAGTCTCCAATGATATGTGACAAGATTGTTACGTTTAGGCATATTAAAGAAGAACTCAGAAAAAGTATCCAAGAATTAAGAAACGGAAGTGCACACAAGTAAGTTTGTTGGGAACTTATTCTGCAATACAGGCGAATCATACCTAAACGGCATTTACGGCATGGGAACTTTTTTTATATTATTCACTGTCTGTACCCAAACGGAGAAAGTGGAATGGAAATCATAAAAAGATTTAGGAACTTTCAGCAATAATCGAAGGCACTGTGCCTAACCCCCACCACGCCGACATGCCGCCAAGCAGCCGACATGCCGCCAAGCAGCCGCCATGCCGCCAAGCAGCCGCCATGCCGCCAAGCAGCCGACATGCCGCCAAACAGCCGACGCGCCGTCAAGCAGCCGCCAAGCAGCCGACGCGCCGGCAAACGGCTGTCCGAAGTTGATCAAGTTTTCATGTCGAAGCGCAGAAATGCAGTCCCGCTCAATAAAGCAGATTTGCATCCGGGGAAAAGAATTCTTTGATCTTGTCTTCCGCAATCTGGATGTTGAAGGGGTGAGAATCGCTCTCATAAGTAAAGATCACGTTTACATCAGGAATAAGGCCGTTGCTGAGGAAGAGACGCAGCTTGTGCATGTGTTTGGCGACGTAGTTGGGATCCTCCAGTCTGCCTGCATGTTCCCAATAGAAGGTTTCGCCGGTAACCGGATGACGGATGGTAAAATCGGGATAGATGATTTGACCATTGAGATCTAACTTGCATTCGTATCTGAATGGAATGTGATGGGTGACCAGAAGCATTACAATGAATGCTTCAGACTTGGAACGGACCATGAGACCGTTTATGGCGCGTATGGTTTTGTGCTCCGGATAGTTGGGGTTCATTTCATATGGCTCGGAAGCCCACTTTTCCAGTTCTTCGGAAAGCTCACTGACAGGTGCGGGATTTTCCTCCATGAGGAGATTTAGGATGGGGGGAGATTCGAGAAGCTTAGCCAGATCAGAATATTCGCTATGATGTTTGAGATAGAGATCGATCGCTTTCAGCTCAGACTCAATGTCTTTGAGTTGCTGCAGCCGAAGTTTTTTGCGGGCCAGTTCCCGGGCGAGGCTCCTGTTTTGGCGCGGAATGTAGTGACGGCCTGAGGAAGTGGACACATACCATTTGTAGTAAGGTTTGTTTCTGATGACGCTCTTACTGTAGATCAGTGATCCGCCAGGCGCTTTACTTAGGAGCTTCTCAAGTTTCTGCTTTTCTTTGAGGAGAGTTTCTTTACGCGACTTAGCAATTTGTTGTAGGTTCATTGGGCTCCTTTCTTTCCGAACGGAAAACGAGAATGATAAAGAATAGTGATAAGAAGTGGGCATACTGCCTTTGCATCGGATTATAATCCGCACTGGGCGGCAATAGCAACAGAAATTTTGAACCGCACAATCAGTACCCCGCCTCTAAGCCGCAGAGGCGCAGGCGGGGTCCGCATGTTGATTGTTTCAGCAGGGGTTTAAAGCCCCTGCTGAGAAGCCGCTGGAAGCGGCTGCGGTTCATGAGCAGGTAGCGAAGCGGATTGCGAATGTCCGCTTTACTTGTGTGGGGGCTGAGCGTTCTGTGGGAAGCCGTTTGGGTACAAAACGGGATTTCTGAGTCAAAAATCTCCAAGGGCTTGCAAATTATGACACGTAAACGGGGCGTTTAGGCATGTAGAAGACTTTTTTAAGAATAATCTCCAACGTTTCTTGAGGGTTTGGGCACAGGAAGAGTTTCTGCGTTAAAAGTTCCCAAGGATTCAAGAAATGATTTGCAAGGGGTCGACATCGTTGGGAACTATTTGTATGAATTCTGCGTCCATACCTAAATGTAATAATTAAGTAATAATTCATTGGAGACAAATAGTCAAAAGAAGCTGTTCCATGCCCAATAAGCCGTGAGCAGCCCAAAATGATGGAGATGAATTCTGAAAAAGACAGCCTTCATACCTAAATGTTCGTCATCGGCAGTCAAGATAGGACAAACCGTTAGAAAGTTGCAGTCAAGATGAGACAAACTGTTCGCCATCGTCAGCCAAGATGAGGCTGATTTTTCATCTCCGTCTTCTAACTGTTGACGTAGTTTTTATAGTATACTTAAATATTGGTACGAGTTTTGCGCCACTGTGGTCCGCCCCGCGGCATAGACGATAAGCCGCAGATCACAGAGCAGAAACCGAATATCAGAATTGATAAACGGAATACCGCATGACAGCACAAACCAGAAATCAAAAAACCGGGGTAACGAGTGAACGAACAGGATAAGATTTTTAACGAGGAGCAGGCACATCTGACTATGACGCACGGGAAACTGCGCGGCATGAAAAGGGAGCTGGAGGAGAAGATCGAATCGATCTCCGAGAAGGCCGCGAAGGAGAAGCAGGACATCAGGAGCAACCTGTCGCTGAATTTTGACAGTGACACGGATGCCATGGAGACCTACATCGAGTTTGAGGCGATGAGCCACTCCATTGACCAGTACAATATAGAGCAGGATGCGGCCCGGGAGAAGCTGGGACGGGTGAAAAGACTGCTGAAGGCGCCCTATTTTGCCAGGGTGAAGCTGCAGTTTGACCCGGAGGAGGAGCCGGAGGACTACTACATCGGAAGCGCGGGAATATCCGAAAATGCGTACGAGCACCTGGTGATCGACTGGAGGTCGCCCATCGCGGAGACCTACTACAACCAGGAGAACGGCCGGACCTTCTATATGGTGAACGGGCAGCGCGTAGACGTGGACCTGCAGCTGCGCAGGCAGTTCCATCTGGAAGAGGATAAACTCTACTCTTTTTTTGATACGCAGGTGGCGATCGAGGACCCTATGCTGCTGGCCTCTCTGGCCAGCCGGCGCACGGACAAGATGAAGGCGATCACTGCGACGATCCAGAAGGAGCAGAACGCTGTCATCCGGTGTGACAACGTGCCGGTGCTCCTGGTCGGCGGAATCGCCGGGAGCGGCAAGACGTCGGTCCTTTTGCAGAGGATCGCGTATCTGTTTTACCGGCAGAGGGAGGAGCTTCGCCCTGAGCAGGTCTACCTTCTGACCATCAATCCGGTTTTCCGGCAGTATATCGATCAGGTCCTGCCGGATCTGGGCGAGGAGAACCCCCGGACCATCACCTGGCGGGATTTCGTGCGCATTGCGGACGCCCCCGACAGGGGACCGAATGAGCCTGCGGGAGAAGAGGACCTTCGCAAAATAGAGAGAGCCCTGGCGGCGCTCAGCATCCGTGAAGAGGAACTGCGCCCGATCATGCAGAGAGGCCGGTGCGTCCTTAGCCGGAGCGAGATCCGAAAGGACGCGGAGGAGTTCGCGGGGATCGAGGCCGGGCCCAGGCTTCTGAATATCTGGGCGGATAAGCTGACGGAGCGCGCCAGGGTGAAGATCCGGCAGATGGAGCGCGACGACGATCGGGGCGACGGGGATGAAAGCGATCCTTACGAGGAGTCCGGGATCAAAGAGAGGAACCGCATCCGAAACCAGTACGGCGGCGCATTCAGCGCGATCGAGCACTTTGCCTTTCTGGATATTGAGAAGATCGGCTGCAGGATCCTGCACAGAAAGAGGCTGACCGCGGCGGAGTGGATCTGGCTCAAGATGCTTCTGACCGGCATGGGCGATAAAAATGTCAAATATGTCATGATCGACGAGGTGCAGGACTACACGGCGGCGCAGCTGATGGTGCTCAGGAAATATTTTTCCGGCGCCAGATTTATGATGCTGGGAGATGAGTTCCAGGCGATCCGGCCCGGGACGGTCACCTTTAAGAAGATCCGCGAGCTGTTCACGGCAGATGGACGCGCCATGAAGGAACTGCCGCTATTGACCAGCTACCGGTCCTCCCCGGAGATCACGGAGATCTTTACGGGACTTCTGCCGGCGGAGAAGAGGATCTTCACAGCTTCTGTCCAGAGACCGGGAACCGCGCCTGTGAAGATGGCGTGCAAGGATGGAGACGATTACCGGCGCCGGCTGCAGCTGCTCGTCAATGCCGCAGATGAGGAGGAGGGACTCACCGCAGTCATCTGCGCGAACCGCGCGAGTCTGGAGCGCGTGCAGAAGACGCTGGGAGAGGAAGCGCCTCCGGTGATCCGGAGAAACCAGGCGCTGCCGGAAAAAGGCGTCTTTCTGATCACGCTCGACCTGGTCAAGGGACTGGAATTCGACGGGGTCATCCTGCCGGACGCGGACAAGCAGGTTTATCCGGACGAGATCCTCTCGAGGCATCGCCTGTACACGGCGGTGTCCAGAGCGACGCGCAGACTTTATATACTCGCGCAGAGGGAAATGACGGAGCTTCTGCAGAAAAAGAACAGGAAAGAAGACAATATATAAGGAGGATCGATCATGGTATCCATAGACAAGATCACACAGAAGACAGAGAACAGATTCGTCAATCTCTACGACCTCGACGTCACCCACAAGAACGGAAGGGCTTCCCACTATTACGTCGCCTCCCGCGCCAAAACGCCGGAAGAGCTCAAGATCAGCACCGGCGAGAACCATCCCGACGGCGTGATCATCTACAGCGTCTACGGGCCGGCGCGCGACCGCGTCGTCCTGATCCGCCAGTACCGCTATGCGATCGGGGACTTCGTCTACGAGTTTCCGGCGGGACTTGTGGAGAGAGGGGAGAATTACCGCGAAGCGGCGGTCCGCGAGATGCACGAGGAGACGGGACTGCGGTTTGAGCCTCTGGACGTGGATCCCATGTTTGAGGAGCCCCGCTTTACGACCGTAGGCCTCACGGACGAGTCCTGCGCCACCGTATACGGCTATACGGACGGCGAGATCAGCGACCGCTTCCTGGAGGAGAGCGAGGTGCTGGAGATCGTGCTGGCGGACCGCGACGAAGTCCGCAGGATCCTCAAGGAGGAGAAAGTCGCGATCATGTGCGCCTACCACCTGATGCATTTTCTCGTGGACGAGGAGCCCTTCCGGTTTCTTACAAAATAAAAGGGGGAAGCTATAGGCCATGGCACAGTCCAAGTGGTACCAACTCGATAATGCCGCCAAAATAGTGCCGTCCACCACGGGCGGATCGGACACCAGGGTTTTCAGGATCACCTGCGAGCTCAGAGAGGAGGTCCAGCCCGACGCGCTGCAGAGCGCGGTGACGATCGCGGCCAGGGATTTTCCGCACTTCAGCAGTGTTTTGAAAAAGGGCCTGTTCTGGTACTATCTGGACCAGAGCAATATGGAAGCGGAAGTGGCGCCGGAGGATCAGCCCGCCCTGGATACGATCTACTGGGAGGGGCGGAGGAACCTGCTCTACAGGGTGAACTACTACGGCAGACGGATCAACCTGGAAATGTTCCATGTTTTGACGGACGGGACAGGGGCTTTTGAATTTCTCAAGGCCATACTGACGGAGTACCTGAGGATCCGCTACGGGCTCAGCCAGCTGGAGAACACGGGGAGCAGGGCCGCGGGCGGCGACCGGCAGGACGACGCCTTCGGAAAGTATTATAAAAAGGAAAAGGGAAAACCGGAGGAGCAGAAATCCGCACCCAAAAGGGCCTACCACCTGCGCGGCGACAGGGACGAGAACCTGCAGAATCATCTCCTGGAGGGGACGGTCTCGGCGGCGGCATTTCTGGCGGCCGCCCGGGAGAGAAAATCGACGGTGTCGGAGCTGAGCACAGCACTCTTTATCCAGTCGGTCCTGGGCGAGATGTCGGAGAGGGACAAGAAGCTTCCGGTCGTCCTGAGCGTACCTGTCAATCTGCGCAATTATTTTCCCTCGGAAACGGCGCGCAACTTCTTCGGCGTCATCAATGTGTCTTTCTATCCCGCGGAATACGACGGGACGCTGGACAGTATCATAAAGGCTGTCCGGGCCTCCTTCGAGAGGCAGCTGAAGCAGGATCAGGTCGAGCTGACCATGAACTCCTATGCGGCCCTCGAACACAACATTGCGGTCAAGGTCGTCCCGCTCACCATCAAGAATCTCGTGATCTCCGCGGCCAATGCCAGAATGCAGCGGGGGATCACAGGGACGCTGTCCAATGTCGGAAAGATCACCGTGCCGGAGGAGATGGAACCCTATATTCAGAAATTCAGCTGCTTTATGGCGGCGCCCGAAGTCCAGATCTGCGTCTGTTCCTACAAGGACGAGCTCGTGTTCGGCGTGGCCTCGGCTTTTATAGAGCATCCGGTCATGCGCAGGTTCTTCCGCGAGATCGTGGATATGGGCATCGACGTAGTGCTGGAGAGCAATGACTACGACAGGACGGACGGCGGAAAGGAGAAACTCTGATGCAGTATTGTCCCAAATGCAGAGTTCATATAAAAGGCGACAAGGCGGGCTGTCCCCTCTGCGGAGGCAGAGTGACCGGGGAAGCCGAGCCCGGCGCATTTCCGGTCCTTGAGAAGAGCCGGATCACGCACATGTCCGTCGTCAAAGTAGCGACCTTCTGCCTGCTGACCTTCTTCATCATTCTTCTGGCGCTGGAGATCCTCAATGGTTTTGACCTGCCCTGGGTGCCCTTCGCCGTCCTCGGCGCAGTGGTGGCGTGGGGAGATCTGATGGTGGGCGTCTACTACCGCAACAACCTGATCAAGACTTTTACCATCGAGACCTATCTGGGCATGGCTCTTTGTCTCGTGATCGACGCGCTGACCGGCGGGATCGGCTGGTCGCTGGCTTTTGTCCTCCCGATCGGCTTTCTCATGCTGGTTTTCGTCACGATCGCCGTGGGCAAAACGGCGAAACTCAGACTGGAGGAGTACATTATCTACATTCTGGTCGCCATGGCGCTGTCCATGCTGCAGATCATACCGGTCCTCACGCGGGCCAATCCCGTGATCCTGCCGGCGGTCCTCAGCATGGCGCTTCTCCTGATCCTGGGATGTGCAGCGGTGATCTTCCGCTTCAGGGACCTGCGGAGCGCGGCCGAGAAACTGTTCAATCTGTAAGCATAACGGCAAGGAAACGAGAGAAATGTCCGAGAAAGACAGTAAAAACTGGATGGTCCGCATAGGGAACATGGTGGAGGAGTCCATTGCCAGGGGAATCTATGACCTGGGCCAGGAGGCGCCGGTCCTCATCGGCGAGCCCCTCGAAAAAGTGTGGTATCAGGAAGAGGTGCCGGAGGGACGGTGCGCGGACGGGTCCGACTACCATATTTATGTCCGAAAGGGAACGACGGATAAACTGTGCGTGTTCTTCTCCGGCGGAGGCATCGCGATCAACGAATATATGGCGGCCAGGCCTGTCAACGGCGGAAGCGTCGCCGCCTGGCTCCCCAACTACTACTGGAACAATCTGCGCCTCTTTACGCAGGTCATGAACATCCACGTCGGCATCACCAAAAACGGAGCGGATAATCCCTTCGACGACTGGAATTTCCTGATCATCACGTATGCGACGGGAGATATGCATGTCGGAAGAAACAAGTTTGTCTATCATCTCGCGGAGGACGACGAAGACAGCGGAAAGAAGGCGGGCGACGAGGAGATTCTCTATTTTAACGGCTATGAGAACTTCCTCGCAGCGATGCGCCGCGGCAAAAAACTGTTTCCCACGGCAGAGAAGCTCCTGATCGCGGGAGAGAGCGCCGGAGCTTTTGCGGTGCCGGCCCTTGCGGAGGAGATCGCGGGCGAGTTTTATCCCGCCTGCCGGGATATCACACTGTTTAGCGACAGCGCGCAGCTCAACTACAAGGAATGGAAGCATGTCCTGAAGGACGTCTGGTGTGCCCGCAGGGAACTCTGGAAGGATCTCGGCGGAACCAACCTGGCTCTGGAGTGGTACCGGGGCGTGGTAAAGCGGCAGGGAAGCCGCTTCCGCTATCTGTACTCGGGGTCCGTGCGGGACTATCTGCTCAGCGCCTTTTACAACGATATGACCAACAAGGTCTATGACACCGACACACAGATCCAGGACGAATATTTCCGGCAGATGCAGAAGATGATCGCGCAGATGAGGAGCCTGCATCCGGACTTTGCCTTCTATCTGCACGACTGGCACAGACCCCTTTCCATGTATAAGGGAGGTACGATCCACACCGCTGTCAGGCAGCCCGAGTTCACCCTGCGCACGCAGGACGACGTGACTATGGCTTACTGGCTCAGCGAGTGCGTAGAGGGCCGCACCTTCGATGTGGGCATGCAGCTCATGCTCAGGGGATGACAGACCGGGCTTATTACATATTCAATATATAGTGCGTTTCCTTCGGCGGCCAAATCATTCTTGACTTTGGCCGCCGATCTGTCTGATAATGTTCTCACCCGGTCCGCTGTCCGGCGGGCCGGTATCTAAGCGACGGCCATGAATCCGCACCTGCGGAATATGGCCGCATATCCTTTTATTCATTCGCGCAAATGCCCTCGGGGCGTCTGCGTCTGACGCGCTCTTCGCGCTGGTTTCAGGGAGTACGGTTTAATTGAATAAGTATATAGACAGGATGTCTGTCTCTGTCGTCCGCGAGCTCGGCAGGGGCGGCAGCAGTATTGTGTACCTTGTGACGGAGAAAGGATCGGGAGATCTCTGTGCGATGAAGGTCCTGCGGGACCCTCCCCGCGGGACGCAGCAGCTCCGCGCGGAGGCCGAAGCGCTGGAAGCCCTGAGCGGCGCACATGCCGGCATTCCGCGCTTTCTGGGCGGGATCAGGGATGAAGACGGTGGATTCGCCGGTTTTCTTATGGAATATGTGGAGGGGGAGCCCTTGTCCATGCGTATCGGAGAGGGCAGGACCTGTTCGGTGCGCGAAGCGGCGGAAGCCGGCCTGCAGCTCTGCGCTATATTGAACTGCCTGCACCGGAGAGAGCCGCCGATGATCTACAGTGATCTAAAGCCCGCCAATATCCTGATCCGGGAAGACGGCTCTCTGGCTCTTGTGGATTACGGCGCCGCCGGCAGCACAACGGCGCAGAACCTGGGGACGGAGGGCTATGCGGCTCCTGAGCAGTACGGAGGCGGACCGTGCGGGGTGCAGACGGATATTTACGGGATCGGAGCGGTCCTCCACCATATGCTGACCGGCCGTTCTCCTCTCGAGACCGGCCTTTCATCCCTGGACGCATGGAGGAAGGAGACGGGCCGGTCCTGCCGGGAGATGGACAAAATACTCAGGCGCTGCTGCATGGCGGCGAGCGCCATGCGCTTTCCCTCCTGCAGGGAACTGGAAAAGGCGCTTCGGGGCGTCCTTCGGACTGCGCAGAGGGAGGAGGCGGAGAAGCAAAGAGGAAGAGAGGAGATCCGCAGGAGAGCGTGGAGGCAGTTCGAGCGCCTTTGCACCGCAGCGGTACTGCTTGTGATCTGTTCCGCTCTGTCCTGGGTCATGGCGGAGGAGGCCGGTCTTATGATCAGCCGCCGGCTTGTACAAGAGGCGCGAAGGGAGGCGGAACCGGAGGCAAAAGCGGCTCTCTACGGCAAGGCTTTCAGCGCCCGGCCGGGAGCGGATGCTTTTCTCTCCTTTTTGCAGGATCTGACGGAGGACGGCGTTCTCACAGAGAGGGAGAAAAAAGCGCTGGAGAGCGCTCTATACGGAGGCGGTCTGGAGAGACTGCGCAGAAGGAGCCCCTCCGGATTCGCGAGGTTCCAGATGGAACTGGGGAAGGCGCTTTTCGCATGTTATGAGGGAGGAAATGACGCGGCGAGGCAGGCCTTTTACAGCGCGCTGTCTGTCCGGGGACTGCAAAGGAGCCGGAGAAAGACGGCAGAGGCCATGTGCGCGATCCTCTCCGATGAGTGGAGCGCAGAGAGAATACAGGCTTTCCGGCTGCTGGTCGCGGAAGCGGTTCCGGCGGATCCGGAGGGAGGCGACGGCCTCTTTGCGGCAGCTGTATGCAGGGAGGCCGCCGAGGATATTGCTTTTAGCGCGGAGAGATACCGGCTGGCGGGAGTCAGCGGTGAGACGATGAGGGAGGTGATCGGAGGAGCGGAGGAATTTTTGGGGAGCGCGGCGGGCGGAACGCCGCAGCTGCCGGCGGAGACGATCCGGCAGCTCCGGATCGCGGTGGAGGCGGCGAAGCGCAGCGCAGACGGCAGAAACTGAAGGAAGCACCGGAGAGGCGGAAGATCAGGAGTATGTATGGAATTCTGGCATTTTTGGGAAGAGATCAGCAGAGTCATGGCGGTCCTGTGCCTGATCACGGCACTGGCGGCCGTGACAGCCGCCGGCATTTTGTTTGTCCGGGAGAAGCTCTCGGAGAGAACGGACAGCCGGCGAAGCGCCGGCGGAAGAAGAGCGGGCATCATCGCGGCCCTGGCCGTGGGCGTCTGGCTCCTGGTGCTGGGGCGGAGCGCGTCGGCGGCGGAGACGGGCCCCGCGCCGGCGGAGCAGGCAGGAGAAGGCGGCACGGAGAGTGAAAGCGCCGCTTCCGGAGATACATCCGGAGCAGGGACGGAGACGGCGCCTTTGGAGGAACCGGAAGAGAACCCCGACCTGGAAGCGCCTGCCGTGAGCATCCGAATGGCGGAGGACGCGGGAAGAGACAGCGAGGGGACGCTTTACTGCCGAAAGGACAACGCCGGTTTCCTCGTCCTGTTTGAGGACGGCAGGGAGAATGACAGCGGAGTCGCCTCCTGCAGAGTCTGCGTCACAGGTCCGGGCGGCGAAGTGATCCGCCGGGAATGGGAGGCCGGGGAGAGGGAGACGGAGGAGGCTCTCTTCGACAGCGCGGAGATCGCGGAACTTGCGGACGGGGAGATCGAAGTGGCGGCGGAGGCGTACGACAGGGCCGGGAATTATGGCTGCTGCAGGATAACATTTGTGCTGGATACAGTCTCTCCGCTGCTCGTGCAGGCCGCCACTTTCATAGAGGAAGGCGGAGAGGAGAGCGGGATCCCGGAGAAAAGGCTGTATGGCGGGAGGGATCTCTACTACAATGCGGCCGGTCTCACGACCCGGTTCCGGATCGAGGAGAAAAACCAGGTCCATTGGACGGTGGCCTATTCGGCAGCGGAGAGCCTTGAAGAGGACGGCGCTTCCGGGTGCAGGGTGAGACAGATATCCGGCGAAGGATGCGAAGGACTTATCGCGATCACGGAGGAGGGCGTCTACGGCGACTGGGTCGTAGACGGCGAAGACACGGCGGGCAACAGGATCATGCTGTCAGAGGACTGTATTTTGACACAGGATACAGCGGATGCCTTCGAGACGGAGGAAGGGATCGCTCTGCCCCGCAGAAAGATCCTTGACCGCACGTCCCCGGTCGCACAGATCGCCTTCCGCTGTACAAAGACCGGGTTTTCGTACGCGGATAAGAGGGGGGCGGAAATCTATTACGGCGGAGACGTCGAAGTGACTCTCAGTGTCCTGGACCGCTGCGGGAAAGGAAAAATGCCGATGGACCGGCAAGATCACGGATTCCTGATCAGGGAGAACGAACAGGTCCGGGAGGCGGAGGCCGACCGCTATGTGATGAAGAAGGACAGCCGGATACAGTTCGGCGCCTGTGGGGCTGACAGAGCCGGGAATCCCCTGGTCGTTCTCGAGGACTTTGTGTCGGAGATCATACCGGTGCAGGGAGCGGCGCCGGAGTCTGCGCTGCGGCCGGACGCTGAGGGCCGCTCTTTTGGCCCGCACATCGTGAGGGACACGGTAAACCCGCAGGTCGAGGCCTCGATGAAGGTGCCGGAGGGCAATCCGGCAGCCGTAGATCCGGAGAACGGGATAGTCTATTACGGCGGGCGGCCGGACCTGTACGAGGACGGCGCAGCGGAGCTCAAGGTCTGTTTTACAGTGTCGGACCAAAATATCGACGAAGGCCGTCTTCAGGGATGCCTGGCTTATGCAGAGGTGCCGGAGGGCGCCTGCTGCGAGCAGGTGGAGCCGGACCTGTCCGGGTATCAGTCTCTTCCGTGCACAGCGGAGAAGGTCCCGGCAGAGGACCCGGCGCCGGAGGAAGCCGGGAAAGCGGAGGATGCGGGACCGGACCGGATCCGGCTGACGATCTGCCGAAGACCGGGGAGCGGGGACACACCGGACGGCGTCTACCGGATCGGCATACAGGGCGCGGACAAGGCGGGGAATCCGCTGATTCCGGGCGCGGCGGGCCGCAGCACCGGGGTGCTCTCGTCCCTGACGGCAGGGACGGGGGATCAAACGGCGGGACTTGAGTGCACAGACACGGGAAGAGGAACCTGCTGGACGGGGAGAAAAGTCGTGGACACCCGTGCGCCGGCAGGAGAGGTCCTTGTCATGAACGGGGACGGAGAAGTCTACGGGCGGTGGACGTCCCATACAAGGGGCTGGGTCAGGGACCAGGCAGGCTTCATGCCCTACAGAAGGGAGAAAGAAGCCTTTGCGGTCTTCTCTGCATCGGACAGCTCTCCGTCGGGAGTGTCCGCGAGACTCCTCTCCAGCGCCGGAGGCCGCAACGAGGCGCCTCCCGGAGGAGGCAGGTACAGCTTTGGCGGCGGCGAAACGGTCAGGCTGCGGGGCGGACAGGTCTTCCGCCTGGAAAACGTCCTCTTCAGGGACCGGGCCGGGAACGAAGCGCTGCTCCTGCCCCGCACGGTCAATTTCTATCTGGACACGAGGATCCCGGATGCGGATCTGACGCCGCCGGCGGCTGTGGTCCGGGCTGTGCCGGCGATCACGTCGCAGGCGCCGGACGGGAGAGGACTCTATGCGGGAGGCGTGCGCATCCGGATCGAGGCGGAGGACAGGGACAGGATCCACGGAGCGTCGGGGATCCGGGAAATCCGCTATGAGGTCAGAGTGGGAGGAAGCGTGGTCAGAGAAGGTGTGTTCAGGCCTGAGCAGAGCCCCTCCTACCGCCTGACCGGCGAGATCGATCTCCCCTCCGGCGGGCTCTGGGAAAGCAACGACATTGAAGTGGAGGCCACCGCGGAGGACAACGCAGGAAACCGGTCGGACCCCGTGCGGGGCGGACTGTACCGTCTCGGCATCGACACGAAAGGTCCGGAGGTGACCGTCCGCTATGACAATAACGAGGCGAGGAACGGGCGGTATTTTGACAAGGCGAGGAAGGTCCGGATCACTGTCAGAGAGAGAAACTTCGACCGGACGGCTCTGCAGGTGCTCGCGCCTGGCGCCCCGGCGGGGGAATGGAAGCGCAGGAGCGGGACCGGCAGCGAAGAGGAGTGGATCATGGACATTCCGTTTGCCGCGGACGGGGAGTACACCCTGCTGGTCAGCGGGACCGACGCTCTGGGCAACCCGGCGTCGGTGCAGTATCAGGGCGAGGCGCCGCAGGCCTTTGTGATCGACCGGACGCCGCCCGGGATCCAAGTGATCTGGGACAACACGGACGTGCGGAACGGCAGGTATTACAACCGCGCAAGGCGGGCGCTGGTGCGCATCACGGAACTGTCCTTCGACGGGCGCGGCGTCAGGATGCTGCCGCTGTCCCGCCCCTTCAGGAAGATTTCAGAGACGCCGGCCGGGAAACTGTCCGTCTATGAGGCGGAGATCCCCTTCACGGAGGAAGGAGAGTGGCTCCTCTACTGCGCCTGCACGGATCTGGCCGGCAACAGTGCCGTGCCGTTCTCGGAGGAGCCTTTCGTCATCGACTGCACGGCGCCGAAACTGTATTTTGACAGGGATACGGTCCTGGAGATGGGCGCATACGGGGGCAAAATAGAGCCGGTCCTTCGCTTTGAAGACGAGAATCCGGCCCGGCAGACCTGCTCTGCGTCCTGGTTCAACCGGACGGCCGGCGGGACCGTGATGGAGCAGTCCTGCGCCGGCTCCACGGGAGATACAGGATCGGCAGTCCTGCGGGATCCGCCTGAGATCAGAGACGCCGACGGGGTCTGTGTCCTGTCGGGAACCGCGTGCGATCTCGCGGGCAACCGGGCGTTTGTCAGGCGCCGCCTGTGCGTAAACCGCTTCGGCTCTCTGTATGATGTCACGGAGGACGCGGCGACGAGGGAGATGGTCAGCGGGAAGAATACGGACGGCCAAAGCCCTTTGGTCGTCACGGAATATAACGTGTCGCCGCTGGTGAGACGGCAGATCACGATCTACCGGGGCAGTGCGGCGCGCATCCTCGCGGAGGGCGGGGACTATTCGGTCACGGAGGTGATGAGCCCCGCAGGCGTCCGGTATGTGTACAGGATCGATCCCGCAGTCTTCTCTGACGAGGGAAGATACAGGATCCTGATCGAGTCGGAGGACGAAGCGGGAGGACATAACGCCAGTCCCGGCAGATTCACCGGCGGCGCCGGTTACTCGCCGGAGTGGACCGTGGACAGAACGCCGCCCGAAGTCCGCGTGACCGGCGTGGACGCGAGACAGCACCGGTTCCTTGCGGATGAGGTGCAGATCGGACTGGTCCCGACGGATAATCTGAATCTCCGCAGGCTGACGGTGAGGATCACGGATGACCGCGGCAGAGTGATCCGGGAATGGCAGACGGAGAGGGAACAGCTTCTAAGGATCCTGGAAGAGAATGGCGGGCAGGTGCCCGTCTCCGTCAGGGCTGACCGGAGATGGCAGAATCTGGAGGCCGTCGCCGAAGACGGAGCGGGATTAACAAGCGTGGAGATGGCCGGCTGCGACGGGCCGTCCTACCGCGTTCTCGTGAGCGAGAACCCTCTTGTGCACCTTTACGGCAGCGGTATCCTTCCGGCCGCCGCTTTTTTGGCACTGGTCGCGGCAATTCGATTCGCATATAGTGTTTACAAACGCACTTTAGCATGATAATATACTACAGTGTGCGGCACTTTAGTTCACTAGTTCGCTGATTTGTTCAAGTGAAATCACGACAGAGTGTCAGGCGGCCGCGGTATCAAACAGACCTTTATAATCGGGAGGAATCAGAAATGATGAAGAAGTTTGCAGCAATGCTGCTCACAGGCGTAATGGCAGTTTCTCTTGCGGCATGCGGCGGATCCACGGCGGCATCCAGCGGCAGTGCGGACGCGGCAGAAGAAGCAGCTGAGGAAGAGGCTGTAGAGGAAGGCACAGAGACGGAAGCTGAGGCTGAGGCACCTGCAGAGAATGCGGCTGATGACACTGAGTTCGTAGTCGGTTTTGACGCCGAGTATCCGCCTTACGGCTATCTCGATATGGAAACCAATGACTACACAGGATTTGACCTCGAGCTGGCCCAGGAAGTCTGCAACCGCCGCGGCTGGACCCTGGTCAAGAAGCCCATCAACTGGGACAACAAGGACGCTGAGATCGACAGCGGCTCCATCGACTGCATCTGGAACGGCATGACCTACACAGGCCGCGAAGCAGAGTACACATGGAGCGATCCCTATGTAAACAACTCCATCGTCATCGCGGTTATGGCGGATTCCGATATTCAGACGGCAGCGGATCTCGCAGGCAAGGTAGTCATCACACAGTCTGATTCCTCTGCTCTGACAGCGCTCGAGAGCGAGGAGCTCGCGGAACTTCGCGGCACTTTCGCGAATCTGGAGCAGAACCCCAGCTACAACACCTGCTTCCAGGATATGCAGACCGGCGCTGTCGACGCGATCGCAGTGGATATAGGCGTTGCGCAGTATCAGATGAGAAACAACCCCGACAAGTTCCGCATCCTCGAGGAGCCCATCTCCACAGAGCAGTATGCGATCGCATTCAAACTCGGCAACGAGGCGCTCAGGGACCAGGTCCAGGAGACATATGACGAGATGCTGGCAGACGGCACAGTCATGAAGATCGCCCAGAACTATGCGGAGGACAATCTTCCGGATATGCTCATCACAGAGAAATGATCTGCTAAGAATAGGTGATTGACCGATCGCCTGCGCTCCGACGGGAGCACAGGCGGTCTTTCTTATCCTTATTGCACAGATGCTCGGACGGCTTTGAAAGCCCAAAGAGCGCGGCGGCGCACCGACAGGGAGGAACCGATGAATCTCGTACGCGTTATAACTCAGATCAGCTCCGGATTCGGGGCAACATTAATTATTTTCTTTTTTACTCTTTTGTTTTCCCTGCCGCTGGGCGTGCTCGTCGCGCTGGGACGAATGAGTAAGATCAAACCGCTGTCCCTTCTGATCCAGGCGATCATCTCGATCCTGAGAGGAACGCCGCTGATGCTGCAGCTGATCGTGGTCTTCTACGGCCCCTACTATGTGTTCGGCGCCAAGCTGTCCACGAGCTGGAGACTGTACGCGACATTGATCGGATTTTCGATCAACTATGCCGCCTATTTCGCGGAGATCTTCCGCGCGGGAATCCAGAGTATTCCCGTCGGGCAGACGGAGGCCGCGACAGTCCTCGGCTATACGAAGGTGCAGACCTTTCTCAAGATCATTTTCCCGCAGATGATCAAGAGGACGATCCCTCCCGTGACCAACGAAGTCATCACGCTGGTCAAGGACACGTCCCTTGCATTTGTGCTTGCTTATCAGGAGATGTTCACGTATGCTAAGCAGGTATCTGCTGCTATGTCCAGTCTGATGCCTCTTTTCGTGGCAGGCGTTTTCTATTACATCTTCAACCTTGTGGTCACGCTGGTCATGAACTACATCGAGAAGAAACTGAGCTATTACAACTGACGGGGGGCGGATATGAGTTTATTTGAGATCAAAAATGTAAGTAAATCTTTCGGCGATCTGAAGGTTCTCAACGATATCACGGTCTCTGTCGATAAGGGCGAAGTCGTGGCCATCATAGGCCCCTCGGGGAGCGGCAAGTCGACGCTCCTTCGCTGCGCGACCATGCTTGAGACCATGGACAGCGGAGAACTCACCTATCTGGGCGAGTCGGCGGCAAAGAATGACGCGGAGGGTAAATCCGTGTATGCTTCGGCAGGTGACCTCAGAAAGATCAAGCGCCACTACGGCCTGGTCTTCCAGCAGTTCAACCTGTTCCCGCACTACGACGTCTTCAAAAACCTGTGCGACGCCCCTATACATGTGCAGAAAAGGAACAAGGCGGAGGTCAGAAAGCAGGCCATGGAGCTCATCGCCAAGATGGGACTCGAGGGCAAGGAGCACTACTATCCCCAGCAGCTCTCCGGCGGCCAGCAGCAGCGTGTGGCGATCGCGAGGGCGCTCTGCATGAACCCGGACATCCTCTTTTTTGACGAGCCCACATCGGCGCTGGATCCGGAGCTGACAGGC
>ODAI014618190.1_pt1 | contig 18757 bp, 12 predicted proteins | sample 1539321 | NCBI WGS metagenome assembly ODAI01 (sample SAMN02144231, study PRJEB22623) | gut metagenome | biome: sheep rumen | host: Ovis aries | place: New Zealand
CTGATGCTCTATTTCCTACTCGACAGATCGTCGATGCTCTCGCTCTCAGGCCATCCCGGCTCTTTCAAGCCGAAGTCCGACACCGTCAGCACCGCCTTCAAGATCGGGGCACCGATGGGCATGCAGCATCTGCTGATGGGCTCGGCACAAATCGTGAGCACACTGATCGTGGCACCGCTGGGCACCATTGCCATCGCCGCCCACTCACTGGCTATCACGGTGGAGAGTCTGTGCTACATGCCGGGCTATGGCATCGCCGAGGCAGCCACCACACTCGTGGGACAGGGTATCGGCGCAGGACAGCAGTTGCTGACACGATCATTTGCCCGTATGTCGGTGGGCTTGGGCATCGCCGTCATGACAGCGATGGGACTGCTGATGTGGGTCTTCGCTCCAGAGCTGATGTCACTGATGTCGCCCGTTGAGGAGGTGATTGCCCAAGGCACACAGGTGCTGCGCATCGAGGCATGGGCGGAACCGATGTTTGCTGCCGCCATCGTCACCAACGGTGTGTTCATCGGTGCAGGCGACACACTCATTCCCGCCATCATGAGTCTGGCATCCATGTGGGCCGTGCGACTGACACTGGCCGCCTCACTGGCACCGAAGTTCGGACTGAAAGGTGTATGGACTGCCATGGCTATCGAACTCACCTTCCGAGGCAGCATCTTCCTGACACGACTCTTCAAAGGCGGCTGGGCCGGGAAGTTGAAAATGAAAGAATGAAAAATGAAATAAGGATAATTATGCGTAAGATTTTATTTGTACTATTCGCTATTCACTGTTCACTATCCACTGCCTGGTCGCAGACCACAAGCACCGAGGTGCTCTTTGAGACGACTGCCGGCAACATCCGCATCGCCCTCTACGACGAGACTCCGCTGACACGTGATAATTTTCTGAAAATCACGAAGATGGGTGTCTATGACTCATTGCTCATCCATCGCGTCATCAAAGATTTCATGATTCAGAGCGGCGACACCAACAGCAAACATGCCAAACCGGGGCAGGTGCGCGGCACGGGCGCCTTCTGCTATACCGCCGAAGCAGAATTCCGTCTGCCGAAGATCTTCCACCGTCGCGGCACCGTAGCAATGGCACGAGAGAGCGAGAAACGTAACCCAGAACTGCGTTCCTCGGCCTGTCAGTTCTATATCGTTTGGGGTAAAGTCTATCAGGATGACCGTCTCATTGCGAAAGTACAAGAACGGCTTGATTCTGCCACACAAGGTCGCGTACAACTGACACCAGAGATGATTGAGGTATATAAGACCATTGGTGGTACACCACATCTCGACGGGCAATATACGGTGTTCGGCGAAGTAATTGAGGGGCTCGATATCGTTGAGAAGATTCAAGGGGTAAAGACCGATAAGAACGATCGGCCACTGGAGGACATCCGAATCTTGAAAGCCACAGTAACAAAAGACCTGCCACAGCCCAGAACTGAGAAGAAAGCACCTGCAAAGAAGAAGGCAGTGAGACGGACAATACGAAAGTAAAGGACACAAAAAAGCCGCTCAAGGGTCATCAACGACTCGAGGGCGGCGCCAACAATCTATGAATAACTAAAAACCTTTTCTGAGAAGAAACGGAGTGTCACCACTGCGTCTGTTATCCTTACTTGCAAATCTTTTCTAACACCTTAGAAATACCTATTGACAATCAATCTTAATAAAAACCTAAAACCAAAATTCTAACTAACTATATTAACTCTAACTAAACCTAAAATCAATCTTTACCTAACTAATACCTCTGTATTGTGTCTGTGTCTTCTATTGAAGTTGTCATTGTTTCCTTTTGACGATGCAAAGGTACGACGATTTTTGCAACCTTCAATGGATTGCACCCTGTTTTTGCAAAAAATACGGCTTTCTTTTGATGTATATCAATCCGTTGTGTGCGAACACAATCAAATTGTGTCCGATAACAGCTCTTTTTCAACCATATTTGTAAGTTCTACGAACTCCTGGATAGAGAGTTGTTCTGGCCGACGTGTCATTATCGGATTTTCGAAGAAATGGGCGGAGGCGTTCTTATCACCGCTGAACAGTTGGCGTAGGGAGACGCGCAGCATCTTGCGACGCTGATTGAACACCGTCTTGACCACACGACGGAAGAGACGTTCGTCGCAGCCCAGGTCCGTCACCTCATTACGCGTCATACGGATAACGGCACTCTGCACCTTTGGCGGCGGATTAAAGACACCCGGCTCAACGGTAAAGAGATATTCCACATGATACCACGCCTGAATGAGGACAGACAGGATACCGTACTGTTTGTTACCAGGCTGGGAGGCCATGCGCACAGCCACTTCATGCTGGATCATACCCGTACAACAAGGTATCAGTTCCTTGTTGTCGAGCATCTTAAAGAATATCTGAGAGGAGATGTCATAGGGATAGTTGCCGGTCAGGACAAACTGCTGACCGTCGAAGACCTCACGAAGATCCATCCTGAGAAAGTCGCCACCTATTATATTATTAGAGAGACGCGGGAAATGCTCCTGAAGGTAGGCCACCGACTCACGGTCGATCTCAACAACCTTGAACGGGCGAGGCTTCTCCACAAGATACTGCGTCATCACCCCCATACCCGGGCCTACCTCCAAGACAGGCAGGTCAGGACAGGCATCCACGGTATCGGCAATGGCCTTGGCGATATTCAGGTCGGTCAGGAAATGCTGACCGAGGTTCTTCTTGGGTCTTACTTGTTTCATGGCTGCAAAGATACGAATAAGCGAGAGATTTTCCAAATATATTTGAGAAAATGCAGAAAAAAAACAGGCCGGATTCGCATCCAGCCCGTCTCGTTCTATACTTTCTTTCTAAAACTCTCTCGAATTTACTTCATTTCAAGATTCATGTCGTTATTCACCTTTACGGCCTCAGCAACACATACTGCAACGACAAATGTTACTAATAATAATGCTGTCATAATCTTTTCCTTTCTCTAAACTTTAATTGTTATCCTGTTAATTATTCGCTGGCCTCAGCCAGTCTGTTTTTGTCGTCTCAGAGCATCACACTCTTGACTTTTGACGCTGCAAAGGTACGACTGTTTGCGCACACAGCCAAGCTTTTTGACAAGAAATACCCTAAAAACCGGGTAATCGTTGACCTTTGTCAATAAACCCCTTCTTCATCGCTCCTTCACCCAATAGAACCAGCCGGATGTCTTGCGGGCACTCTCGAACTTGTATTCCGGGCGACTGAGGTACTGGCCTATCTTCACCAGTGCACCGTCGTCGGGCTGATAGGCACCTCGGAAGGCCTTCTTCAGACGGGCGGAGATGTCTTTCACGGAGACCCAGCATCCACCTTGGGGATTGTCGTCAGGGGTGCCTTCAGGCTTCTCGAAGAGTGAGAGCAGCATCTCGCCCAGTCCGCTTATCTTCTGATAGCGCAGGTTGTGCTGCATCAGTGCCTTCTCTTCTTCTTTCGTCAGGAAATAGCGTTCCCGCTGCTCTTCTATCTCGTATTTCAGTTGGGCATAGAGCTGGTCGTACTCCACGCGCGTCTCGAAATCGATATCACCTTCCACACCCACACAGATGAAGCGGCGCGAGCCAGTGGGATCCACCAGCGGCATAGGTTCGTTAGTCGTACCGATGAACGAGGCATAGCGGCGATGGCTCGCATAAGCCTTGCCGTAAGGCGGACGATACTTCAGGTCGGCTGTCGAGACGAGATATTTCAGCACGACCTGCTGCCGCTGGGTGACACTGTCGAACTCGTCGAGATTGATCAGCGCAAACGAGGTCAGTCCGAGGTTCAGGTCGCTCTCGTTCTTGAAGTTGATGCGGTCATTGTAATACTCCCTCATGTCGCGCGGCAGCAGGATGCGGCAGAACGACGACTTGCCGCACCCCTGTCGCCCTATAAGAAGAGGTACGAGCGCGTTGCCCGTCAACTGGCCCTTGCCCATCCACATCGCCACCATCGAGCGCATCCAGATATGGAAGAGCCGGGGCCAAGCCTCATAGGCGGTCTTCACACGGAGGGCCAGTGCCTCTACGCGGTCCTTGCCGTCCCAACGGGGCAGATGCTCCAGGAAGTCGTACATGGGGTCGTAGAGTGCGATGTTGTTGGAGTTCACATAGCGGCGTATGTCTTTGTCCCAACACTTGACACCTTGCGACAGGGCGTGGATGGTGATGGAGTTACGCGCCTCCTCAGTCAGGTCCTGGAACGAGAATCCGAGTCCTGTCCGCATCCTGTATTCCGCCACGCCGCGCATCACGTTCTTCCGCAACTCGTAGTTCGTGTTGAGGAAGATGTCTATCTTCATCGTCAACAGTGTCTCCGCAGGAATCGTCTTGGGACTGAGAGCGACGCCGAGACGTTCACGGAACTGCTTTTCGTGCTGTCGGCGATAGGCGTTCTCAAAGGCTTTCCTCACCACGTCGGGCTCTTTGCCAAGTGTTAGGCTAAAGAGCGTCTGCCGCTGGGCGAAGGCCATGTCGAGTCCCGTCTGCTGACAGTATTCCGCCAACCTTGTCAGCGTCATCAGCAGTTGTTCCTCACCGTCCTCGATGCCCGCCACGTCATCATAGGCCTTGGCCAGATTATATTCGTAGATGAGGCGCATCGCATGGTAGCGACTGTGACCAGGCACGACCTCATAGGGTTCGTCGCCTTTCGGATGGAGGGGCTGCATGGCCTTCTCCAGCTCAGAGGCGTCGGTGTAGAAGGCCAGGGCGTCAGGCACATAGACGATCTGAGCGTCGGCACTCAGGTAGCAGGTACGCTCCAGTCCTGGTTCCAACTTATCGATGGTCACGCCGAGCTGGGCATTATAGGCCAGCCGCGCCTTCTCATATAGATTAAGGTGGAAGTGGCTGATGGCCTCTTCGTCTTCAGGCAGTCCACCACCGAACAGTTCACCACGACATACGATCTTCACGCTCCGTCCGCTGGCACCGACGAAGGCCAGCAACGTCTGCGGCATCAGTCCGGCACCCTGACGGATGGCCACGGCCTCCTCGTAACTCGTCAGGTTGTTCACTTCGAGCAGCACCAGCCCCGTGTATCCCTTGTGGATGCGCTGGCCTTTCCTGTTTTCCATCTCCGTGGCAAAGCAGACGCGCGGCACCTTCTCCGTGAAGTTGTCGGCCCCCGTCACGCTGCCGTCCTTCTGACGGGCGAGTGTTGTCACCAGTGAGATGCCCCGCACCGTATCCACAGCCTCAGCATAGGCACTGGTCTGAATGAACCTCACCACTTCTTCAAGTTCCGTCACTCTGAGTGTTTCCTTGCCACGATAGTTCTTAACGATGGTTATCTTTGTCATACTGTTAGTTGCCTTTTGGAATTCAACTGCAAAGATACAAAATTAATTCTACAAAACAAAGAAATATCGTCAGAGGTTCATCTCTGAATTCCGTTTATATTACAGCTGAAGCGGAGGTCAGCGGGCGGAGCATTATTTACCTCATGCGACAAGATGATAGCCTCATCACTACATTTGTCGCATATACACCTCACTGTCGCAACAACCAAAGGCAAAAAGCAGCGAAAGTTTTGTCTATGTCAAAATATCCCCCTACCTTTGCACCGTCAAAACCGCGAATAAGCGAGTAAAGAGCCGAATGAAATTCGAGCTATTTCAAGCGAGAGCGGGTTCGGGCGAAGCCCAATCAGAACAAACGGCATCTGAGCGACACAGATAAAATATAAGTTTAACAATTTAAAATTTATAAGATTATGACAAAGATGAATGAACTGAACGCAACAAAACTTTCAATGGCAGAGTTGGAGAATGTTAATGGTGGGCTTAGTTGTGACTCTTATGAGTTGCGAATGAGGAGGAATTCTCGTAAAAAGCTAAAAAGCATCTTTAATTGCTAACCTTCATGAGCCGCAGAGAGTGCTCACAGGGGGAATGCTCACAGGGGAATGCTCACAGATGGACAGTCCCACTGTGAGTGTGGTAACTATTCATGATTCCATGTAATCACCTGATTACAAACTATTTAATTTATGAATAGTCAAAAAGAGATATAGTATATCTATACATAAAATTAACTAATCTATGAAAATATTTGAGAATACTTCTCATCGGTCTGATAGTGTTTATCACCTATTTCAACATTAGAAACATTTTGTTTCTCATTGCGAAACAGAATGTTTCTATATCAAAAACAATTTGTATATGCTATTATTACAATAAAGGAACATACTTAATTTCAATAATATAGGCTCAGATTTTCGATGAAAAGCCTTTCAAATTTATAAGATAATGAATATAAATTAAAGATCTATCCATATCTATTCATAGTGTAATTAATTGATGATTAGCAATATATCTAATATAATGAATAGTATGAATAGCATTTTAAATAAAAAAAATAATTATAAAACTATATATTTCAGAAAATATTGATTAATTTTGCACAAAATTCAAAACATGATGGAAGCAACAGAAAACCTATCTCCTGAAACAGAGCAGCTTTTCACCGAGAAAGCCCAGAGCTATGTGGTGTGCTACACCTCCGAATGTCCCCTCCGCGCCCACTGTCTGCGCCACATACTGACGCACTATGTCCCACAGGACCAATATCTCACCAAGAGCATCAACCTCACCAATCCGCAGATGCAGCGGCAGGACTGTCCTCACTATGCCAGCGACCAGCCTGTGCGCATGCCCTACGGCCTTTATCCGATGTACCACGACATGCCTGGCTACCTTGAGCGCGCCGTCAAGAACCACCTGATTTTAAAGTACAGCCGCAAGCGCTATTACGAATACCACAACGGCACCCGTCCGCTCACCCCCGAGGTGGAAGCCTACGTCCGCAAGACTCTGAAAGCCTCCGGCTGGACGCAGGAACCAATATTTCTCGGCTACACCACGGAATACCTGTGGTGAAGCAGATTGAACGCAACCCACAAATTAATTCCAAAATCTTTCGTGAATTTACATTTTTTCAGCATTTTTTCTTGTGTTTTTCACATTTTATCCCTATCTTTGCATCATCAAATTAGAAATTACGAACTTAAAACGTTAAATATGAAGCAATTCGTTTTTAAAACTAAATTTATCATAGAAGTTGAGCGCATTGCCGTTCACACCATTCCACAATGAAGTTTTGCATGTTATTCATATCAGCAAAGCGAATGGTTGATGACCTTTCACAAAATTAACAGATGTATGGAGTTTTCTAAAAGCCTTGAGGAATTAAAGAAAAAACTGAATCAAAGCATCAACAGCGATGCCACTGCTTTAAAAAATGCTTTTGATAATGTTAAAGATGAGATTGTTAAGTATGTGTCAGATTCTGCTGGTGCATACAAGTTTTTTCAGGACTATTCACCTGAAAAAGATCTTGCCCAAAGAGATTTTACACCCGAAGGTTTTGTATATGGTTATGAAAAGATTCCAAGTATCAATGCCAAGGATACGATGTCATTTCCGCTCATTTATCCATTCTTGAACGTGGGGGCTACAGCAATTGAAGAAAATAGCGACTGCGCTTCTTTCTTTTTTAATTTTGCGCTAAGATCTATAATTTCATATCCACTAGGCGACAGCATCGTGTATCTGATAGACTCAAATGTAAGTGGGGATTTTAATATGTTGTCCCCAATATGTACTGAATTGGACGATACTGATTCCGAAAAAAACACATTCCATTATATTACGACAGAAGAGGATATTAATAAGGTGATCCAAGAGTTAACACAGAATATGGATCGTATTATTAAACATATATCCAGATATCCAGATCTTCAGTCATATAACCGCGAAAACCCTTATACGAATGAGCCTTATCGTTTCCTCTTTATCAAAGATATAACAGAGGCATTTACAGACAAACACCAGATAGACAAACTGGCAAGGCTTATCAACTCGATGAACGCAACGAAAGCGGGCATTTATATTTTTTTCACCTATAACAAAAACAAACTGGCAAACACGGGGAATTCATATTTCTCCGAAAATTGCACGGCAATCCAGCATCTAATAAGTATCTCTCAAGTCATGAACCACCATGCTCGGAATTATGCTGATGCTGTATTGTCTATTGAGCCAAAGGCTTCACGTGATGATGCCCAAAAGGTAATTGACTTTGTCCGAAAGCAAGTCCCCCCAAGAAATCCAGTGATGACTTTTAAGAGCCTCATTGAGAGGACCTTATCAAAAGGCACGTTGTGGAAGCCATCTTATACACGGCAACCGAATCATCTCTATTTCCCAGTAGGTTATGTAGATGTTGTTACTCCAAAAGAAATCGACATACAATTCGTAGGCGACAAATCCCCACATCTTTTAATCGGTGGATCTTCTGGTAGTGGAAAAACCATTTTGCTCCATAATTTCATCCTCAACGGAGCTTTGAGATATTCACCTGATGAATTACAATTCTATCTGGCAGACATGAAAGGCGGACTTAGTTTCGTACCTTACAAACAATTACCCCACGTTGCCGCATTATGCGCTTCTTCAAGCCCTCACTATGTTGAAAGCCTTTTAGATTTGTTCTGTCAGGAGATTGAAAAACGAACTTCACTATTCAAGAATGCAGGGGTTCAGAAGTTGGAGGACTACAATGAAAAAGCCAGGAGCAAACGCCAGCAGATCTTGCCATATTTGTTTGGCATAATAGATGAATTCCAAACCCTTTTTAAAGACAATGGTAATATCAGTAATAAGGCCAAAAGACACATTGAAACTATTCATGAAAAAGGACGGTCACAAGGTGTGTTTATCGCATTGTGTAGTCAAGAACCGCCCGACATCAACAAATCTCAAATCGGCTATAAACTATCAACGTCTTGCGTCATACAAAGTAGCCATAAAATTCTCGGAAATGAAGGTGCTTCAAAACTGCGCGGTATGGGGCGAGCCATCTTGAATACAGACAAAGCAAGCGAGGAAAAATATAATCAGATTTTCCAGGTAGCTTACATTGACGAACAGAATGATTTGCCTGTTTATATCCAGAAAATAAAAAATATTTACTTAAGGGAGAACAATGGTAATGACAAATATGATCATTTAATCTATGATGACAACGATGAGTCGGCAAAGATTTCGGAGAACCCTATCATCATGCATCCAGAAAGCGTCCATCAGAATGACACGCCATATATCTATATCGGATTGCCTGGCTTCTATCGAAAAGAACATGTGAAGTTTTGTTTCCATAGAGATTCGAATAGCAACGTTGCCATCTGTGGCACAGATCGACCTTCGGCTTTACGCCTAGTAGGAATTATTACCATTCAGTTCCTAAGATTTTACAGAGATCTTGGGGCAAGGGTTTTTATCGCCGATATGCAGAGACAAACAGAACCAACATGCAACAAACTTGAGTTCTTGTCAAAGAAACAAGAGGTATCGCACTCAAGAGCCATAGATCTTACAAAAACTATAGGAGAAGTCTATAAGATTATGTGCCAACGGAAACAAGATACGACTCATGGTGTTCATGAACCGGAAGTTTTATTTTCTATATTAGATATTAAACCAGATGGATTCCCTACGAGCAATCCTTATAATTTCAATTTCTCATTTGGTGGATCTTCTAGTGAGCCAGAAGAGAAATCATCGCTCAGCATGTTAAACGAACTCATCGCAGAAGGGCCAAACTATGGCATCCATACATTAATTTACGGATATAATAGCGATAATTTTGCTATACTTCAGCAACCTCAAGATCTGCTAAAGATGATGGAGGTAAAAATAGCGCTTAGAGGCGGTAACTCTTATAGGATTATAAGGAATATTGGCAGTACCGAGATTGTTGACAAATTTGGCAATGGCTATATTTATCTACCTGAAGAAATGGGGCTGAAATATAACGATTCAGACAGTTATGGCGACCCCTTTAGGATTTACAATGCCCTCGGAGATAGCAGATTCTTGCATTCAGTCTGGGATATCCTGTTTAAAAACCTACCAAATAAGAATTAGGATATGGAAAGTAAATCAGATCAAAAGAGTAAAAAGAGCTACGAAGTCATATCGAATGACATAAGACGATTGTATGCAAGTAAAAATGCTCTTTATCAGAAGCAAAAAGAACTTAAAACTTCTTTTTCTCAATTAAGTGTTTTTGTATCAGGAAGGAAATTCTCCCACCGCTTCCCGGAATTAGAACGGGAACTGAACAATATTGTTGAAAACTGGAATGTAGCGAAACCACTAGGAATATTACAATCTCAACTGAAGGGCTATTTTGATAAGATCGCATTTATCGACAATGGAATATCCAATATTGAGAATGGCAGACAGGCCCTGATGCAGTTGCCCGATAGACATAATAGGAAATCGACAACTGACAAAATTGATGTATTGCTAAAGAACGTATTTTCCATTTCTTTAGCTCTGTTAGATCGAGTAAAAAATGAAGTCATACCGAATGCCCTTCGTAAAATCAAAGAAGTCCAGGATGGTTTTGAGGCAGAGAACAGCACAATAAGAATTAACAAAAAAACTGCAGGAGATTTGTTAGACAGAATTAGGACTTACGACAATTATGTTGACAAGTTTGATTTATTTAAAATCCGAGCAAATGCAGAGCATGTTGCAAAAAAAGTGATTCAGTCTCCTAACTGCATATCTCCTAACTACGACAAAGCCAAGCTTCAGGACGCAATCAATCAGTTGGACAAATGTGATAGCCTGTTTGAACAAGAAGAGAACCTGTTTAGGCAAATAGGAGACAATCTTCTACGCGACAGAAGTCTGCTTTGGGTCGAAGACTATCAAAATATCCAAGACATAGTTAGAGAGGGGGCCTCTCAAGCGAATTACACTTCAAAAGAGCTTGAAGCTTTGATTACTAATACTAAAGCTCAGAAGGATAATGACATCGCGAAATTGCTTACTCTCTACAATGATAAAGTAATTTCCGCCTTTCAAAAGGAATTTGAATATTTAAAAAGTAATTTTGTCGAAAAGAAAGAACTCAGTAAACTTAAGAAGAAAATCGATGCTAAAATCGCAGAAGACAAAAAGAATTTGTACTTGAAAATCGTAAAGATTGTAGCGATAGCGGCTGCCGTCATTGCTTTCATTGCAATCATGGCTATGTATTGGCCCTGGTCTGGTATAATAGTAGGAATACTTGTGGTCATGTTTGTAATTATGATTTTTAAAGAGTAAATATGAGTAGTTTAACAAATAGCAATGATTACAAGCGTGGCTGGGAAGAAGGAAGGCAAGATGCCTTGGATGGAAAAGACAAGAACTATAGCAGGATGGGGATGTCTTGGAAATTTGTCTTCCACGGGAATAGTGCTCTTGAGAGATATGCTGAAGGCTATGACAAAGGCTACGAAGCTGGTCTAAACGAGAATCAAGTTGTAAGAAAAGTAGAAATAATCAATAGTACAAACGATATGGATAATAGTTCTCGGGTACAGGATCTCTTAAGAGAGATGGAAGCTCTAAAAGATTTGAATGATTTTTTAGTAGTTTATGTGTGTGATAGGGTTAGGCAGGTAAACGGTCTTTTTGAGAAGTATATAGAAATTATGGCTGGAACTGGAGTCCTTGTGCAAGCATGTGAGACGTTCCGAACTCAGTACTATCAAAAAGACATGGCTCTATTCAAGAAGCTTTTCGAGCGTATCATACAATACGATTTACCACAGATCCGGAAATATATTGAAATGCTAAAAAGCCAATTCCGGGTAGCAACAGGAAGAGACATTGGCAGTATTAATCTAAGACTTCCCGGAAATTCTGTGTCAGTGTCATTGCCGTCAAATGCTGTCCTTACAAATACAGGAGACCAATCCTTTGATGTACAAATTAATGCTGTATGTAACTTAATGGATTTTTTAGTATCACAGAGGAACGAACTTCAAGAAACCATCCGCAAATATGAAGAGTACTGTAAAGCAATGGTTAGCAATGGTGTTCCCAAGGAGATTACAGAGCATTATATACCCAATTTTGCACTGGAAAATGTGCGGCTAATTAAAAATACATACGGACATATTCAGTCGGAAGATTACCCTTATTTGAGCAAAGTATATGCAGAAATTGCTAATTCACTTGCTCAGACGAATAAGTCACCTAACAGATCACCCAAGGCAATGTAGTATTCATAATATATCAAACTTCATTAAAAAAAGAACTATGGCAAAAAATGATTTTTCCTCAGAAGCTGCTGAGAATTTTGAGCAGAAATGCTTGTGTGTATTGGTACTGGATGTGTCAGGGTCGATGCGCGGAAAGCCCATTGATGAATTAAACAAGGGTCTTCGGGATTTCTACGACGAAATTTCCGCTGACCCTACAACTTGTCAGAGACTTGAGGTAGCAATTATCACCTTCAATCACATTGTAAAGAAAATCCAAGACCCTGCATTGGTAGAGAATTTCTCCATGCCTGAATTAAGTGCCTCAGGTTCAACCGCAATGGTAACTGCTGTAAATAATGCAATAGACCTTGTAGCTGACCGCAAACAATGGTATAAGGAGACAGGGCAGCCATATTACCGTCCTTGGATTGTTTTGATGACAGACGGAGAGCCTGATGACGATCAGGATGTTGACACGCTTTCTACACGTATAAAAAAGGATACGGTGGAAAAGCATTATGCCTTCATGCCTATAGGTGTAGAGGGGGCTAACATGCAGATTCTTGACAAAATAAAAGGTAATATACCCGCTATGAAGCTTCAAGGTACGAAATTTAGTTCGTTCTTCAAGTGGCTCAGTGCAAGCATAGGGTCAGTGGTAACTACGGAAGAAGGGCAGACTATTGATATATCTGCTGGTGCTGAAGATTGGATGCAAGCATTTACAATTTAAAAGAAAGAGATATGGCAAAAAATGATTTTCTTCTGAAGTCGTTGTTCAAGGTGGAGTATCGAAACCGGATTGCCAGAATGAAGGATTGCAATCTTTCTATTCAGAAATTGAGAGTGACGAAGCGACAACGGAGCCTCCGACTGGATGGATGAATTATATTAATTAATCCACTTTCATATGAAAAAGTTTTTTGTATTTATCGTATCATTCATACTTTTCTCATATAATCTATGCGCACAGATAAATGACTCTGTGCTCATAGATTACTATGGAAAGATTCGTGCTGATATGGTCAGAGATGTTTGTCAATTTGTTGGCTTTCAAAATGATTCCTTGCTAAAAAAAATTAAGAATGCTAGCCTCAAGGAATTTAAGACGAATATAGCAAAAAATGACACGCTAATTAAGATTATCAACGAGGCTAGATCCTTGGATGGGACAGACATCGTTAAGTATCAGAAGAGTATGCGAGAGACTAGAAGAGCATTCCGTGACAAACTTGTTTCATATTACCCCAATAGAGAGGGAGAAATTGAGGAAATGTTGCTCAAATATATGAAGGAGATTGACGGATTGACAGAAGAGTGTTTTACTTTTAGTCAAGATAAGGAACACTACCTGAGCAAATACCCCAACGGGAAGTTTTACAAATTTTTCGATGGAGTTGGAGATAAAAACCAAATCGCAAAAACAGATAGTAACACAAAGTCGATTAGTACTCCGAATAAAAGCATTGATTCTGACGAATTTGACAAGGATTTGAATTCCTCAAACAGCGTGTCGTTATTTAACGTGATTTTGTTCTGTCTTGTTTTGTTTTCTGTATTATATTATATAAAAAGAAAGAAAAAAAATTCTAATGCCAAGCATCCTAATGAAACGAATCCTACGGAGGAACATGATATTAATACTGGGAAAAAAGATAATAAAGCCTATCAACCGCAAATAGAGCAAGAGATTGGCGCAAGTTCTCCCGTCTCAGAAGGCACAAATGATAATTTGAAAACGCCCCCTTCCCTGCAAATTGAAATTAATCATGAAGATTCTGAAGATGGATTCCAAATGCAAGAAGAGGTACAAAAGTCTTCAATTATAGCCAAGAATTCATCCAAAGAAGAACACATCCAGACTTCACCAAAGGATTTTGGTCCGAAAGGCAAATGTTTTGCAGTAGATGCCGGAGAATGGATTGTTGTTGGTGCTTCAGTACAGGGAAATGGCCATATTAGCATGGATATGCCTTGTCAAGACAATCACGGCTACGAATATTTAGGTGAAGGATGGGGAATTGCAATAGTCTCCGATGGAGCTGGATCGGCCAAGTTATCTCATATAGGCTCCAAAGTGACCGTTAGCCGTGCTCTGCTGCATTTTAAAGAACTCGTAGAAAGAGAAGGATGGAAAACTAATTCCGTTTTACCATCGGATATTGATTGGATGAAGAAATCATATAAAGTCTTGAAAAGAGTTAGGGACGAACTTGAAGCTTTTTCAAATAAAAACAACTGTGTAATAAAGGATTTAAGCGCTACCATCATTTCTATCATCCATTCGCCTTTAGGATTATTAGTAGCACACATAGGTGATGGCAGAGCTGGATATAAGGACATGTCTGGTAAATGGCATTCTGTGATTACCCCACATAAAGGCGAAGAAGCTAACCAAACAATATTTATTCCTTCGGACTTTTGGAATATTCAATTCTACGAGATGTCAGGAGCCACAGTTCCTGAGTCAAAAATTATAAAAGATGAGGTTGCAGCTTTCACGCTAATGAGCGATGGCTGTGAAAACACATCATGGCTTTGTAATCAATTTAACGAAGACAGCGGCAAGTATTATGACCCCAACCAACCTTTTGGGAAATTCTTTGAGCCTTTGCTAGATACTTTACAGTCATTTAGAACGGATAAAGTGTCCTTGGAAGAAAGAGAAGATAAATGGTATTCTTTCATCAAAGAAGGTAACAAATCTTTTATCAGGGAAACGGATGATAAGACTATGATTTTAGGTGCTCTATACATGTAGAATTATGGTAGTTTATACATCAAAACGAGAAAAGATAGTCCTTACGGATAATCCGTTCTCTTCAGGTGGAGAGGGTGCAGTTTACGCTGTGTCCTCAGCCCCTTCACGCTTAAAAAACATTTGTGTAAAGTTGTACTTTCAGGAAAAACGTACGCAAGAGCGTGAAAACAAGATAAAATACATGGTAGCAAATCCACCATCGCGACTTGACGGAGACGGCTTTATGATAGGATGGCCGCTAGAATACATAGAAGATTCTCACAAGAATTTCATGGGTTTTGCGATGCCACTTGCTTTCCCAAATAGTAAGCAACTGGTCTCACTTACTATTCCTAAAATGAGTAAGAAACTGGATGTGGAATGGCATGACAGATATGACAGAATTAACGGGAAAAACGCATTGATTTCAAGATTAAAATTGGCATGCAATATAGCAATACCAGTTCACATCCTTCATACAACTAGCAGATATGTATTGAAAGATTTCAAACCTGAGAATGTTCTTGTCACGTATGATGGCCGCATTACGATTGTCGATATGGATAGTGTGCAAATATCAGAGGGTGGGAAACTATTATTTGCAGGAACAGCAGCTACACCTGATTACATACCCCAAGAGTATTATACAAGAGGAGTTGGTAAGGACCTTTCTGTGCCTTTGGAAAAGTCCTGGGATTTATTTGCTTTAGGAGTCGTGTTTTATAAGATTTTGTTTGGTCTTCATCCTTTTGCTGTAACCCCATGGGAGCAAAAAGATGCAAGCAGTAATGAAATATATCAAAGTATCTCATCTGGATTATTCCCATTTGGAGCAAATAAACACAAAATAAAATCCTATCCTAATTTACACGACAAATTTGTTATTTTACCCAAACAGTTGCAAGACTTGTTCCTTAGGGCTTTCTCCGACAAGGCTATTCAACGTCCTAGTGCTGATGAGTGGGGAAAATATATATTTGAATTATTAAAACTTGAACCAAAACCAAGGCCTAAGCCTGAACCAAAGCCAAAGCCTAAACCCAGCCCGCAACCAGATCCAAAGCATGGCGGATCTGGTCAAGGCCTTCCAGACCCGTCCTTAGGTTTGGTTGTATTTGCGAATATTCAAAATTATTTCTTTAATAGGTCTTTTTGGCATTTCGTCGCATTAGGGGCTATTGTCGGTTTTCTCAAAACTTATACGCTTCTTTCTGCTGGTGGTGGAGTTGTCATATTCCTTATTGCAAGATGGTTTATTTTGCTTATCATTCATATTCTTCGATTAATTATATACCACAAGTGGTAATTATAGTATTATTATGATTGTATATACATTAACAAACAAAAGGGTTCTACTTGAAGAAAAACCTATTTCATCAGGTGGTGAGGGTGCTGTTTATAAAGTAATTGATGCACAAAAAAAATTGGTGGGTTCATGCGTTAAACTATACAATACGGAAGAAATTGCACGAAAACAAGCTGACCGTATCAAGTATATGGTGAATAATCCACCAAAACAAATAGAAGGACCAGGATTCCTTGTTGGCTGGCCATTAGAATGTATAGTGGATAGTAATAAACGCTTTATTGGATTTGCTATGCCTCTCGCCTATCCCGGAAGTGTGCAGTTGTCGTATTTAACCTCAATTAAGCTCAGCAAGAAACTTGGTGATGAATGGACTAGGCGATATGACCGCTCAGATGCCGAAAAATCTTTAAACTCACGACTGAAGTTAATTTGCAACATATCAATACCTGTTTATATTCTTCACTCTACAGGAAAGTATATCTTGAAAGACTTTAAGCCTGAAAATGTTCTAATTACATGTGATGGTCGAATTACATTAGTTGACATGGACAGCATCCAAATATCTGATAGGAAGAGAATGCTTTATCCTGGAACTGCTGCCACTCCCAATTACATGCCACCTGAATTTTACAATAAAGGTATTGGAAAGTCAAAAGACGCTATCATAGAAAAGACGTGGGATCAATTTGCTATTGGTGTAGTTTTTTATCAAATTTTGATTGGATTGCATCCTTTTGTCGTCACCCCCCAAAAAACAATTGATGACAGTAGTCAGGATATCTACCAAAACATTTCCCAAAATTTATTTCCATTTGGTGAATATAAAAATCAAATTAAATCAATACCTTCGCTTCATAATCAATTCAAAGAACTGCCAAAGAGTCTGCAAATTTTGTTTAAAAGAGCATTGTCTGACGATTGCATAGATAGACCAGGTGCTGATGAATGGGGAAAGTGTGCATACGCAATTCTAAATGGGGAAGATGGTAATGGAGACAAAAACAATACTGGCCGCATTGTAGCATGGATATTTGCATTGATAGCGGCAGCTATTCTTTGTTTCATTATTTTCCAACCTCATGAAAGCCAAATAGAACCAATCCCACTAAAAACCGAGCAAAATGATACTATACTGTCTGTACAATCAGAAGGTGAAACTCTTTTTAATCAAGCCAAACAAGAAAATGATTCTATAAAAGCCAGAGATATAATGCTTTCTGCAGCTAGTATAGGATTTGCCCCTGCACAGTTTGAAATTGGGAAAATGTATTACAAGGGGATTGGTTACGAAAGGAATTATAAGGAGGCTGCACATTGGTATCAGAAAGCTATTGATCAGGATAATGCAGATGCAATGGCATGGATGTCAGATTTATACATCTATGGATATGGTGTTGAAAAAGATTACAACAAAGCTTTAGAACTTATAAAGCGTTCAGCTGATAAGGGCAATGGATATGGCATAAGCAACCTTGGCTATATGTATTTTAAAGGATATAGTGTCAACAAAGATTGTGACAAAGCATTATCTTTCTTCCGCAAATCTGCAGAAATGGGTAACGAATGGGGTATGAGTTGGCTAGGCACTATGTATCAAGAAGGCTATGGGGTTAGCCAAAATTATTCTGAAGCCATGAAATGGTATAAAAAGTGTATTGAGGCTGGTGACGAGTCTTCCTATATTAGTATTGGTCTAATGTACGAAAAAGGCCTGGGCGTAGAAAGAAGCTATATTGAAGCCGAAAAATGGTATCGAAAGGCACTAGCGAAAGGAAACGTATCTAGTATGCCTTATATTGGACGACTTTACCTCCTTGGAGGCTATGGAATAGAACAAAATTATGGAATTGCCCACGATTGGTTTCAAAATGCTGCAGACAAAGGCGACTCTAGAGGTATGTTCTATGTTGGACATGATTATCTTTATGGGCACGGTGTCACTAAAGATCTCAATAAGGCTAAAGAATGGATGAACAAAGCTCTTGAAGAAGGGATTGAAAGCGCCAAAGAGTATCTAGACAAGATAACCGAGGAGGAAAAAGAGTCTGAACATCAAACAATCCAGAATTCTGACAACCAAAACGATGCAGAACATACAAGCGCAAAAAAGACAGAATTCACAATTGATGATATTACTTATTCTTATAGCACTCCAACAATTTCTCAGATTATAAATTGGAAATCTAAATACAAGAGTACTTGTAGAAACAAATTGCAGAGTCAAATTTCCAGTTATAGCATCTCAGAAAAAATGATATCAAACGATCCTTGTCTTGCTTATCTCATATTAAATTCTAGATTTCTGAGTGACATTGAGGAGAAAAAAGAGTGGATTAAACGATATAATGTGATGACAAATGAGCAAATTATGCAACTCTACGATATTCTCTATAGAGAGTTCTACAAATTGGCAGAAATTGAATATAAATACGAACTAAAACGAGAGGAGATAAGAAATAAATATAGGTAATTTCATTAGTCCCGTTAAAATGAGACGAGTTTATATTAACCAAATAGCCCCGAAATGCAGGAGGGCACTGAAAAACCCTTTAAAATAGTTAGTTTTCTCTATTATTACCAAAAGCAGATTGCATATAACCGTTAACATTCGGTTTTGCAATCTGCTTTTGATTACGTCCTTTTATACCATTTCATGTCATAGGAAGCAGC
>ODAI010463042.1_pt1 | contig 18756 bp, 13 predicted proteins | sample 1539321 | NCBI WGS metagenome assembly ODAI01 (sample SAMN02144231, study PRJEB22623) | gut metagenome | biome: sheep rumen | host: Ovis aries | place: New Zealand
ACTTTTGGTGCAAAGGTACGAAAAGTTTCCGAGACAAAAATGGACAATTGAGAAATATCTTTTTCCTCAGCCTCCACAAGATGGGCCAGGAAGACTCGATGCCCACTGCATCACCCAAGAGACCATCCGCTCCACAAAATACGGGAAACGACAGAATGTGAAAAAGTTATATGAATAATCGATCCACTACTATACAACAAGGAAAAAGCGAAGATGTTATAGGAGGAAGTCAAGAATCAACGAGTAAGAGAAGAAAACCACAAATAATTCAAAATTGTAAAAAAGACATAAATTTGCTTATATTTCAACCTAATATTGAAGAAGTTTTTATATTTTTGCAATATAATAATGACATGATTTCAAAGGTGAGTCGAAGGACAATCATTAGAGTATGGGATTTTTAGAAATGATGCTATTTCTTGAGTTGAGCAACAACAATTGTCAATAATGACATAGTTAAATAATTGTAAAGGTAAAAATATGCGTCAAATGGATTGCACGGACATTAGAAATGCCAATAAGAAAATGTTGTTAGCACAAGGTATATCCCCATCATGCCTTGATGTGTTAACTAATTTGTATTATGATGAAACCGGCAATATAAAAAAATTTGTTGTTAGAGAGGAATCGTTTAATGTTGATGCAGATACTCATTTTGTATTGGGTGGGATAGAAGGTGAAGGTAATATTGATTTTAACGATTTAAAACAACGTCTTCGGGTTCAAAGAACTATTACTGAAGAGATAAAATCCAAACATATCTATACGGGATCATTTGAATGTTGTTTAAAGTCTGAGAGACTTGAATATTTCTTAGACTTAATAATAGAAAAAGGGTGGCATGTACACTTCTTGAGTCTCAATGTTTTGTATTGGTCTATAGTTGACATATTGGATTCAATTGATGATATAAATACATACATTCCTATTATCTTTGAATTAAAAGCTATTCTTTATAGAATCGCCAAGTATGATATTAAGGCAACTGCAAAATTATTTCACGAGTACAAGTATCCAGACATTAAAGTTTCAGACGATGTAAAAAGTTTTTACAGAGATTGCTGGATCTTTCAAAAAAGTATGCAGAAGTCTGTCCTAAACAACAACGACAGCTTCTAAGTACATTGCAGACAATACTAAATAAAGGTAGCCAGCAGGATGCCGCTGTTTTTATTCAGAATGAGACAGAACATCAATTGATAAAGGAGATGACAACTTTTTATGAAACAGAAATTTACAAATATGTTAATAGTAACTTAATATTTGATAACGAATCAGATATTATTAAGGCCATGTCTAATTGTGAATATATCATTGACGGTAAGGTATTGTCTAGGTATTACTTTGTTGATTCAAAGTCAGACTGTATGATTCAATTATCTGATATCTTTGTTGGTATTTTGGCAAGATACCTACATGCGATTGATGTGAATGTTGATAATCTGAATGATTATGTAGCAAAATTCGATAAGAATCAATATCGTCGTTTTTGTAAAATCAACTGTTTGATAAAGTCTTCACAGGATTATAATCAAACCTTCATTCATCAAACGACAAGTATAGAATTGCATTTTGCACTGAATAGGCTCATAGAAGAATACTATCAATATTGACATAAGTCATTAATTAAAAATACTTGGTTTCAATTATTTAGAACCTAAAGTGAATGGCGTCTTACTTAAATTAGCGATACGATATGGTAGAAGTTCCTGTAAAATATGCTTTCCCTTTGTTTACAAAACATAATTCAACGGATTATCTAATAAAGCATGATCAAATACGCGTTTCTGATCTATGGGCTTTTTGGCAATATATCATTGGTCGATATGTTAAGAAATATTCTGGCGAGAAAGGCTTCTTATTAACATTAATAGAGCAAGCAAAATACTTCTATGAAGCTGCAGAGAAAGCGCCAATCAAATCCCAGCCGTTATTATATTATTACTCCTTCCTTAATTTGGTAAAAGTTGTTATTAATGTAAATACACTTTCATCGTATGGCACAGGTTTTACATATTATCATGGTGTTGAATCTTGTGGAATCAAGAAAAAAGACAAGTTGCAGGATTTGTATATTGAAATTAAAAGCTTATTGTTGCCTCCAGGCATAGCACCTAGACCAGGAAAACTACCCGATTTATCTGTGGCATATACCTTTATGACACAAATGGGGGATATTATTCCCTGTCCACCTCCATATCGATTGAATATTGTTGATATGTTGAAAGCATGTATTGGAATCCATCGTACTTATAGCGAAACCAATAATGAGAAAGAAATATATATTAGACTTGGATCTCCAAAATTGTATAGAGAAGGTAAAATACTTCGTTGTAAATATGAGGTAAAGGAATGTGACGCTGTCGTTTCTTCGAAGTTGATCGCAGCAGGCTATAATATTGTGCAAGATACTGATGCAAATGGAACAATACACTATAGTTGGGTAGAGGAAAGAACGATGACGGCATATAAGGAAACAAAATATGAATATTATATGCTAGCCAAACAACTAAGATTAAAAGGAATATGGTATTATACAGATGGGAGTTGTTATCGCACTTTTATTTCGACTTCCCCTTTGCACATTTCAACAGAATCCATTATATATAATCTAATGTTCTTTTTTGGTTCAATCACTCGTTATCATCCATATATGTTTGATAAATTATTGACAGAACAGCAGATGTGGTTGATAAGTGAATTTTTGAGAACTCAGCCTAAACAGTTTCTGCATGCAGTTACTTCAAGAACGATAGAAAGTGCTGTTTTGAAGCCAAACACTGCAAATATAATTTTCTAAGTGTATTGAACTCCTTGCATATCCAATTTTGGCAAATGCCAGTGAAATCCATTTACGTTTGATATATGCTAAAGGACATGAGAGGTAAAATCAATTATTGAGGATTATACACTTGGGTAATGTGCGTATTCCATTCTTCAATATCTATCAACAGTTTTTTATCTATTTCTTGAGGAAGTAGACTCATAATCCTTTGCCGATCAAAAAGAATTCCTGCATTACGTGCTCGCTCTTCCCATTGTTCGCTTACAGCAAGGGATTCTGTAATAAAAAACAATCTTACAGGTTCAGCAATAGGAGAATAATACATATAATTTCTAAAAAAATTTGAGGGTTGTAACTGTGTAAGAGTATCATCCCAATGGGTTCCTGTCTTACATTGAGCCATTCCAATAAGCATAGAGTCCCTCTTATCTTTGAATGGATTCCAAACAATCACATCGAGTTTTCCGTCTTTTCTCTTTCCATTACTACCAACAGGTTCTTTTACTTCTGATTTATAATTCAATTGTTTTATTAGTTCTTTAACTTTATCTTTGAATGTCATTTCAGTAGCGGTTCCAAAGACCATAGAAATAGATTTGTTTCCAAAATATGATTTACAAATATATTGTGATAGTATTTCAAAAATTAAAGTAGCGTCTTTACCTTCTCCAAAAAGACGGTCATTTTTCATATTAGCACGAGTAGCAAAGAGCAGATATTTATATATTTGTGCAATTTCTTCTTTACAATCATTATTAAAAGAAATGAGATCATTATTTAGGATAAAAGGATAAAAATCGTTACAATCGTTCTTCCTTTGTTTTAGTTCCGCAAAGACTTCCATCAGGCGATTATAAGTTCTATCATCATCGTCGTCAATTCCTTCAAAATGCAACTCGTCAGACTCAACACTCAATGCGCTTTTTGCTGATTCTATAGAAAAAATACCCTCTTCACTAAAAAGGCATTTAATCTCTAAAAAATCAGCAATCTCTGAAATATCATCTTTAATGCTGGGTATATTTCCTAATTTATACATAGAGGGCTATTCTGATAAACGCTTTGATTTTTCTGGTTTGTGTTGTTTGTAAATCTTTTCTAACGTCGAGTATAGATTATCTGCAGTATCCGCTACGGTTCCTGCTATACGAAGGATTTCTTCCTCTCCATCATAAAATGTAGAGTTTGCGAGAGCTTTTTGAACAGCAACCTTAGCATTAACCAAAGCAGTAAATAATACTTCTGAACCTCCAATTGTAATTTCAAATGCAGCATTTAAAGAGGAATTATTTTGTAGTGAGATCGTTGCTTCTTTGTTTTGTAAGACTGCATCAAGTCGTTTTAGATCAGGATTTTGAGACTTTACCATGGGTTCAATGTCCTCACTCTTACTGCCATATAACCATACCATAAGCTCCCCAAGTTGTTTGGTGCGTTCGTCTGGAATTGTTATAGTTCCATCACTATTTAGCGTTAATTCTATATATTTTCTGAATCCCTCATAGCCAATAGCTGTATATAGATGCGAAAAGTAAAGCCTATTGTTATATGTATCGTCTGACCTGAACGAGGTTCGTTTTTCCGCTTCTTTAATTACCATTAGTCCTTGATACAATTTCTTGACAGTGTTGTTTGCGTCTCCAATTTGTTCAGCAATTTCATCCAAACTCATGCCAAAGTTTTCATGGACAGATGCTATATATTGAGCTTTAGCGTAAGATCCCCACTTCGCAGCCCCATTAACATGCTTAAAACCTATATATCTCCATGCTGCTTCTCGGTCATCAAGCACGATAACAGGAAGACCTTTCTCTTCTAATTCTTTCTTTTTTTCAGGAGTGATTTTAGCTAAGAACTTGTTCATTCCTGTACCAATTATCTCGGGATACAATATGGATTTTACTGCAGCTAATCTTCTATTGCCTTCTACAATTACCAGTTTCCCGTTTTCACGGACAGCATAAATAGCTTCATGGTCAAAAAAACCATGGGCTAGAATAGACATAACTATTTCATCTACAGCCATATAAGCCCAAAGAATACTCATAATTTTCTTTTCTGGTGTTGAAGCCGTGATGTTGAATTCTACTAGACGTGGGTTCTCTATGTCAAAGTATAATTCGTTTACTTGGTAATGTTTTAATGATTGTGCCATATTATTATTCATGATTGCCAATTGGCATTGGATCTTTGATAATTGTTATTGATCTATTATACTTTAGGGTATTTGGGAATACTAGAATTTCATCACCGATTCGGTTTGAAGTTCCTTGAGATAACCTATAACAGATTTTCCGATAATCAGGATATAAACTTATAATAAAATCTTGCTTGTCATAAGAAAGAAGCCACTGATTATGGAGCCTTTTAATTAGTTCTGCTAATGATTTATGATCCTCATCTTTGTAAAAATTCAAATACAAGTCAGCTCCTTTTTTATAATAAGGGGGATCTAAATATATAAAGAAATTATTTCGTATACTATCAATTTCGCTAACAAACCTTATTCCATCAAGATTGGATAAATGAATACGCTCTTTATGACGCAATATCAACTCTATACGTTTAATGAGGTCGCTTTTATTGAATCTTGCATCAATCTTATATTTCCCAGTCTGTTGAATGCCACCAATTATACCACCTTTAATAACACCAGAAACATTTGTCCTATTAAGGAAAAATAAAGCCTTTGCTTTTTCCATTTCTTCAACAGTTTCTTGCGCTTGGATTTCTTTATAATGATGCCAGGTTGGAACATCGATGTTTACGGAATCTATCCAATGACAGAACTCTTCGCCTCTTTCCAAAATACTATGCCAAAATGCATAAATGGATGAGTCATAGTCATTTATAAAGATATTGTTGACAAGATTGTCGAAAAGAAGATTAAGAGCTAAACCTGCCCCGCCTGCATATGGTTCTACATAGTCCACTCCAACCAAATCATTCTCAACAAACAATCTGGAAAAGAACGGATAAAGACAACTTTTCCCGCCAGGGTACCTTAGAGGTGAGCAATAGCTCCAAGTCATAAAGTGTTATAACATTTTTTATTCGTGTGCAAAGATACATCTTTTTTCTTAATAATGACTATCAAAAACTAAGAATTTCGCTTTTTTATTCTATTTTTATCGTTAACAATCAAAATGTGCCCTTCTTGTATCACTTGTATCAATGTGTTAATAATGGGAATGTTAAAGATTTGTTATTGTTAAGTCAATCTGTGCACGGGACGATGCATAATTGCTGTAATTGCTGTTTGGACCAATAGCTATTGTAATGATAATGACAGTTGCTAGAAAAGCTTCTATAGATTATTGCCATGTGATATGTTCCATTGTCATATCTGCTACGATGAGAGTCACATACTTGAATTTTCTATCGCAAAGTTCATCCTCGTAACCATAGATGATTGATATAGTAATAATCAAATTACTTTTCTATTCTAGATAGAAGTGACGTTTTTTACTTAATAAAATGTTATGATGTTCCACAAATTGTATGCCAAAGTATCTCTGAATGTCATGATTTTATATGAGATGATACTTAAAAAAACGTAAATAGATAACCAAATCTTCATTTTGACAATGCGAACACCGAAACAACAATTTGCGAACACCGAATCTGAAATATCAGTAAATAGAGTGTTTACGGCATTCCTTTAAAAAGCATCCGTGTTCGCATCGTGTTCGCAAAAAGAAAAATCAGCAACTTCAAAATCTTTGTAAGTTGCTGATTTTTCAGTGTGGACCAGCCAGGGCTTGAACCTGGGACCTCCAGATTATGAGTCTGTTGCTCTAACCAACTGAGCTACAAGTCCGATGCTTCTTGTTTGTAAAAGCGGGTGCAAAGTTACGAAAAATAGTTTGAAAATCATAGTTTCTGGTTCAGAAATATGTGTTTTTTAACATTTATAGACACAAAAGCATGTTAAATCTTTGGTGGATTCTGTCATTGTGTTCAATAAATGTCGTACCTTTGCAGCCGATTATGAACACGAAACAACAAGGACTGACAGTCCTACAAGTAGAGGCGAGCCGCCGGCAGCATGGCGAGAACGTGCTGACACCCCCTCGCCGTCAGTCGATGTGGCGGCTGTATCTGGAAAAATACGACGACCCGATGGTGCGCATCCTGCTGGTAGCCGCTGCGGTGTCGCTGGCATTGGCTTTTATCAAGCAAGACTTCATCGAGACCATCGGCATCATAGCCGCCATCGTGCTGGCCACGACGGTGGGTTTCTATTTCGAGCGTGACGCCGCCCGTAAGTTCAGCGTGCTCACGCAGTTGGGCGAGGAGCAGCCGGTGAAAGTGCTGCGGCGTACTGGCGACGACGCGAAGGGCGAAGCCCCTGGGACGGTGATGGAGATTCCCCGCCGCGAAGTGGTGGTGGGCGACGTGGTGATAGTGGAGACAGGCGACGAGGTGCCTGCCGACGGACAGCTGTTTGATGCCACCGACCTACAGGTGGACGAGTCGAGTCTGACGGGTGAGCCGATGACAAGCAAGAGGGTGCTTTGTGGTGCATCCACACCGGGAGTTTCCACACCGGGAGCTTCCGCACCGGGTGCATCCGCATCCGGCGTCGCTGGGCAAGACAGTTCGACAGCCACGCATACCGATGCTGGCGAGGCCTATGCCAAGGACATGCTGCTGCGCTCGTCGATGGTGATGGGCGGCTCGGGCCGCTATGTGGTGACGGCGGTGGGCGACGATACCGAGATAGGCCATGTGGCCCGCCAATCTACCGAGATTACCGATGTCAAGACGCCGTTGAACCTTCAGCTCGACCGTCTGGCCAAGCTCATCAGCAAGGTGGGCAGCGGTGTCGCGACGGCCAGTTTCGTGGTGTTCCTGTTGCACGACATGCTGACCAACGCGCTGTGGCATACCACCGATTATATAGGCATGGCCGAGGTGGTGCTGCGCTATTTCATGATGGCGGTGACGCTCATCGTGATGGCGGTGCCCGAAGGATTGCCGATGGCTGTCACGCTGGCCTTGGCGCTGAACATGCGTAGGATGCTGAAGTCGAATAACCTGGTGCGCAAGCTGCAAGCCTCTGAGACGATGGGTGCCGTGACGGTCATCTGCACCGACAAGACCGGCACGCTGACCGAGAACCGCATGACGGTGGCGGAAATGAGAGAAATGAGAGAAATGAAAGAAATGAGAAATGAAAGGAATGAAAGAAATGAGGCGAGCGGCAATGAGGCGAAGGGCAATGAGGCGAGCGGCAATGAGGCGAGTGGCAATGGAGCGAAGGGCAATGCCGATGAAACGAAGGGCGATGTTGATGCCGACCTTGCCAAGGCCATAGCCCTGAACACCACCGCCACCCACGACGTAGGCAACCCTACGGAGCAGGCCTTGCTGCGGTGGCTGACAGCCCAAGGCATAGACTACCAGCAGTTGCGCGACGAGCACCCGTTGACAAGCCGCGAGCCCTTCTCTACCGAGCGGAAATACATGTCGTCCACCGTGGGCGACACCACATATATAAAAGGTGCGCCGGAGATTGTGATGGACATGTGCGACCTTACCGCCGAAGAGCGTCGGCAGGCAGAGGCCACGCTGACAGGATGGCAGCAGCACGCCATGCGTACCCTCGCGATAGCCTGCGAACGCCGGCTGTTGGCCATTGTTGCCATCAGCGACCCGCTGCGCCAGGAGGTGCCGACGGCCATCCGCCAGTGCGAGCGGGCCGGCATCGATGTCAAGATAGTGACCGGCGACACCGCCGAGACAGCCAGGGAGATAGCCCGCCAGATAGGGCTTGTTGCTGATAGTTCCGATAGCTCTGAGAAATCCGATGGCTCCGGGGAATCCGATAATTCCGGCCACTCCCTCATCACCGGTGCTACCTTTGCTGCCCTGAGCGATGCCGAGGCGCTGAAGATGGTCCGCGGGCTGAAGGTCATGTCGCGTGCCCGCCCCACCGACAAGCAGCGGCTCGTCAGCCTGTTGCAGCAGCAGGGCGAGGTGGTGGCCGTCACCGGCGACGGCACCAACGACGCCCCCGCCCTGAACCGTGCCCATGTCGGCCTGTCGTTAGGCTCGGGCACGAGTGTGGCCAAGCAAGCCAGCGACATCACCCTCATCGACGACTCGTTCAGCTCCATCGTCCATGCCGTCATGTGGGGCCGCTCGCTCTACAAGAACATCCAGCGGTTCATCTTCTTCCAGCTCATCGTCAATGTCACCGCCCTGCTGCTGGTGCTCTTCGGGGCCTTCATCGGCACCGAGCTGCCGCTCACCATCACGCAGATACTGTGGGTGAACCTCATCATGGACACCTTCGCCGCCATGGCGCTGGCCTCGTTGCCCCCTTCGCGCGAGGTGATGAACGAGCGGCCCCGTTCGCCACAGGCCTTCATCATCACCCGCGGCATGATGCACGGCATCCTCACCATCGGTGGACTGTTCTTCCTCTTCTCCTTCGCCCTGCTCTGGTATTTCGAGCGCATTGCCGGTGTCAACCCCACCGAGCTCACCATTTTCTTCACCCTCTTCGTCATGCTGCAGTGGTGGAATCTGTTCAACGCCCGCAGTCTGGGCTCCCACCATTCCGCCTTCCGCCGCCTGTGGGCCTGCCCTGGCTTCCTGTCGGTGCTGGCTCTGGTGCTGGTGGGCCAGTGGCTCATTGTCACCTTCGGCGGCGAGGTGTTCCGCACCGTACCGCTGTCGTGGCAGACGTGGCTGTACATCATTCTCGGCACGTCGCCCGTGCTCTGGGTGGGCGAGATTTACAGGAGAATTAAGAAATAAAAATTAAGAAATAAAAAAATAAAAATTAGGCGCGCCATGCAAGGGTATGTAGCAACGATAGGCATGTTCGATGGGGTACACACGGGTCACCGCTTTGTGCTGCAGCATGTCGTGGAGCAGGCCCGTAGCCGACATCTGCAGTCGCTCTGCATCACCTTCGACCATTCCCCCCGCCGGGAGCAGGTGCTGACCGTCCTTGCCGACAAGCTGCACATGATTCGCCAGACGGGCATAGACCGTTGCGAGGTGCTTGAGTTCTCGCCCCGGCTGAAGATGATGACTGCCCGCCAGTTTATGGAGCAGGTGCTGCTTCGCCAGTATGGTGTCCGCGTGCTGCTCACGGGCTACGACAACCGCTTTGGCCACCACCGCGAGGAAGGCTTCGCCGACTACGTGCGCTATGGCCGCGAGCTGGGCATCGAGGTGCAGGCCCTGCCCGCCTGCGGACAGGCCAGCTCGTCGCTCATCCGCCAGCTGCTGTCGGCGGGGAATATCGCCGAGGCCAACCAGTGGCTGGGCTACGACTATCGGTTCAGCGGCACGGTGGCCCACGGCGAGCACATCGGCACCACCCTCGGCTTCCCCACCGCTAACCTCGTACCCTGTTGTCAGCAGCAGCTCATCCCCGCCGGCGGTGTCTATGCCGTGCGGGTTGAGTGGGGCGACGGCCAGCGCAGCCGTGGCATCATGAATATCGGCACGCGCCCCACCTTCGGCAGCCATCCGCAGACACTGGAGGTCCATCTGCTCGACTATTCCGGCAATCTGTATGGAGCCTTGCTCACTGTGTCGTTCCACAGTCGGCTGCGTGCCGAGCGCACCTTCGACAGCCCAGAGTCACTCATCAATCAATTAAGACAAGACGCTTTGCAAGCGCAACAACTATTATGAAAAAATCCATCAGCTATCTCCTTATTTTCGTTGGCATCCAGCTGCTGCTCGGAGCCTTGATGCGTACCCTTTGGCCCCTCGTCACCGGCACGCCTGACATGACCGTTGCCGAACTGCTCACCACCACCACACTGGCCAGTGTCGCTACGCTTTCCGTGTTCCTCTGGTGGCGCTGGGCCGAGGTGTCGCCCGCCTGGATCCGCACCCGTCCGTGGGCCGTGCTGGCGTGGAGCGTTGTGGCCGCCCTTGGCGCCGTCATCCCCTCGGCATGGCTGCAGGAGCAGATGCCCGAGTTGCCCAACTGGGCAGAGCACGAGTTCGACATGATATTACAGAACCGCTGGGGCTATCTGGTCATCGGCCTGCTGGTGCCCTTCACCGAAGAGCTGGTGTTCCGTGGAGCCATCCTGCGCCGCCTGCTGGCCGACTCGCGCATGCCCGTCTGGGGAGCCATCGCCCTGTCGGCCCTGTTCTTCTCGTTCATTCATCTGAATCCCGCCCAGATGCCCCATGCCTTCGTCATCGGTCTGCTCTTAGGCTGGATGTACTGGCGCACGGGCAGCATCCTGCCGGGTGTCGCCTTCCACTGGGCCAACAATTCCGTGGCCTACGTCCTGTACAATCTCTATCCCAATCCCGACATGAAGGTTGCCGACCTCTTTGGCGGTTCCAATCATCATGCCCTGCTGGCTGTCATCTTCTCGCTGCTCATCCTCGTTCCCGCCCTCTTCCAGCTGCATGTATGGATGTGGCGCGAAGATGCGACGAAGGTCTGAAGCGAGAGGGGCAGCACCCGGCTCGTTTGTTTTAAGCACTTCAGTTGTTCAACTTTGGTGCAAAGTTAATACTATTCGGAGAAACGCAGGTCAATGCCTATTGCTCTCCTGTAGCTCGGCTACGCCATCGCTACAGGAGAGCAACGGGCATTGACCGAAACGAATCGATTCCATCAATGCTTGGTGGTACACTTTTAGATTAGAATGGGTGGTATACTTTTAAGTTAGAGATTACAATAAGAGGAAATAACTTTTCTTCATATTCTTCTTGTTTAATTATGTATGTATCTTATATATATGTCTTACTGCGACTCAGGCAAGTTGACCTCAAACCGGGGAGCCAGTGCGTCATTCTTTCCTAATACCAGATTCACGATACGCACGACATCGGCTATATTCACCACACCGTCGCCGTTCACGTCGGCGGCCTGTTCTACAAACGACGTGTTTGCCTTGCCCACCACATGGTTCACTACTGCAACGGCATCGGCAATATCTACTGTCCCGTCGCCATTCACATCGCCTTTTAGTACAGTATTGACGGTAAGTACAAGCGGTTCACTGGGGGTACCGACAACTGACTGCGACGTAAAATCGACCGTTATGTCAGGGTAATACTCCTTGCCAGTTCCAGCATGATAGACGCGTAAGCTAATTTCCTCACCAACAGCTTCATTGCTTCGTACACGCAGCTGGAACACTTGTGTCCCGTCGTCGGCTGTGAGCAGTACACCTACGCCACGACATTCTGTGCCACAAAAAGCTGCCACCTCATAGCCCGTCTGCATGGGCGTATTCAGCTGCACATAGACCGTCATGTCATATTGGTAGGCATGGGGATTCACCGTCCAGTGGCTGGCGGCATGTGCGCCCGCTGCTACCATGAGCAGCAGGCACACCAGTCCTATGATTTGTTGTTTCATTTTCTAACTACTTTTTGAGTTACACGTTTACGGCCATCCGTCACGATATAGACACCCTTCCGCAGTTGGGCGTTGATGCTCGACAGCGTCTCACCGATGCGCCGTCCCTGCAAGTCATAGACAGCGCTACCTGCGCCAGGTTGCGACAGTCCAATAGTCTTGATGCCCGTCGCTTCGTCAATGCTCAGCCGGTAGGGCTGCGTCATTGTTCCCAGCACGTCGGCACGGAAGTCTTCATTCTCCTGAGCTTGCATGACCTCTTCCGTATCACGGTTCATGGCGTAGAAGGTTAACAGCTCTGAGCCGATGCCATAGACATTCATCATCAGCACACCGTTGACCACCTGCGCCACGCCGCGGCACTCGTCGCCGCAGAAGGCTGCAACTATCCACTCATCGACATCAGCCTCCATTCCGTTCTGCTGCAACGTGGCGATGACACCCATCACGTTCGGGTACTTACGCTTGTTGACCGACCATGTGTCGGCAGCACCTCTGCGTAGAGTCATCTGTCGGGCACTGGCTTGTGCAGTAGCATTGTAGAACAGGTTCTTATCGGATACAGAACGGTACATATAACCTTGTCCGGGCTGTAGTTCAAGGAGCGTTCCCGTCCATGCACCATCGGTATAGGTTGCCATACCGTCCTGGCCAATAATCATGTCACCCTCCTCTGCCTCCAACTTTGCGAGAGCCTCAGCGGGCGTCATTACGTTAGACGCAGGATAACCTATCCAGTTCCAGCCCTGATAGAGCGGTATAGAGCGGAAACCGGCATTGAACAGCCGGCCGCTGAGCTGCACCTGCATGGCCTCTGCCATTTGCACCTTATACATCTGCGTAGGCTGCAACTCTTCCAGGTTGCCCATCCATCCGAAGCGGGCATCCTTGATAGTCTCTTCCGTCTGGCCAACCATACGTTGTGCCTTTGGCTTCAGGGCATCAAGAGCCAAGACCTCCTGTTGATTGTGTGACATCCAGTTCCAGCCCTCGGCCAAGTCTATGCGGGTGTTGGTATCCACCTGCGAACCGAACACCTCGAGGGTGAACTCCCGCTCGGCATTCTTCTGTTCCACATTGCCGGCCGAGTCGGTGACGGCGACGTAGAATCCGTAATTGACACCTTCCGCTACAGGTATCTGTAAGACAGAGTCGACAGCAATATTCGTTGCTTTACGAACCCATTCACCATCAGCATTCTCTTGCACATAAAGATTATACTTCCAAGGCTTAGACATTTCGTCCGTAGCCTCAATCCTAACAGTGGCTGTCGTATCTGAGGCCATTGTCACTTCTGCCACACGGCTTACGGGACTGGTAGCGTCCACCGTATTAGTCCATACGGGAGTCATGATGACATCCTCTTGGTCGAATACGATACCAGCACGGTTACCCACCGATTCACCCTCCACCATACCCGGCTTCAGTTTGATGTCAAAAGTCAGTTCACCTTGTCCGTTTCCATTCACGTTGACAGGCAGCACACCCTGCATGGCATCCACCGTGGGCTCCAGCGACATTGGGTCGAGAGATTCGATGGTCCAAGTGGCGATGCCCTTAGTCTCGTTGAGCGCAAGACTTATCTGTGCAATCACGTCAATCTCCGGGCGCAGGTCGAGCGTCTTCTTTGAGAAGTTCTTCTCTCCGTCGAGCTTCATCTCCTTGTCACCAATCTTCACGCCTGTTGCCGCAAAGGTGGATAGGTCGAAGCGGCTCGTATCGAGCGTGTCCTTCACTACGATGGTATGTGCTGAGGCTGTCGCAATCTTCGGGTCGTTCTCAAACTCGATGGTGTAGTACACATCGGTTGTGCCTTCCTTCATGTATTTGCTTCCAGACTCTGCCATATAGCCGAAGATGTCGTTCGGATCGCCTGGGTTATATTGATTGCATGGATGCGATGGAGGTTCGGGACAGGGATCATTGCCCATCATGTCCATTGCAGCATTTAATGCATCGGCTGCTTCGCCTGCTTTTCCTGGCAGACAGTGACCTGCCCAGTTCCAGAGAATGTCTCCCGGATGCGGTAGCCTATGGGTTGGAAACATTTCTGATGAATCGTCAAACAACCCACTTTCATCCAATTGTTCACGCATAGCCGCATTATGGCGGTTTTGGAGAGCAAGTTGAATGCCACCAAGTGTTGTTCCTAAACCTAAAGCAGTGCCACAAAGACATTCCTCTAAGCCACCCAATAATCCCGCAATGTCGCAGGGATCAGGAACACAACTTGTGGCTACACCGCCACTGCTGTTCCCTCCACCGCTTCCACCTCCTGGGAGAATGATTGCAAAACTGCTGCCAGCACTTGCTCCACTGCCGGAACTTCCAGGGCTGCTACCAGAACCACCGCTACCGGAACCACTACTGCCGGGATTACCACTACTGGAACTTCCACTGCCGGAACTTTCGGCTGCCATTGCCTGAATGGCAGACATTGTTTCCGATGCATGGAGGCTCCAAGGTGTTCCTGCCCAAGCATAAACATTGTATGTGGTATGGTTGTTTGCTTTAAATCCTAATTTGAAGGTTTTGGTCTCACCAGGCCGCAACACGTCGATAATTGTTGGAATCATTCGTGATTTGATGTCCTTCCCTTTAAAGTTCTCAATGTCATAAACAAATTTTAATCCATTGTTCACCAAGGCAGTGTCGGCCACTATTTCAAAGTTGAGAAGGGACATGTCTGTAATCTTTTCCACGTTATCGTAAGCCATCATAAACGGTATGTTTGCATAGGTAAGATTGCCTGTATTGGTAATCTTTATGCTGACGGGATAGGGACTGGCAACCGTTCGTGGATCAGTTATCTCTATGTTGAAGTCACTGAAATCAGGAGTTGTCAAGGTAATGGCATCATTAACGATCAACTCTTGCTCTACTCCCTCTTCCTCGAAAATCAGCACAAGGTCATATAATCCTTTCGTTTCGTTGCCTTGCAGTTCAAACAACAGTTCTGCCTCAGATTTCCCGTCAGCATAGACACCCATCGCAATGATTTCTTTATCGCCTTTACGAAGCAGTGCAGACTTCAACTTGTCAAAGCCGTTACCGCTAATGCCGACGATCTGGCCACAAGGCAAAACGCCTAATTCTTCTGGCGTATAGCTCAGTACCGCGTATTTGTCGATATGCTGATAGTCTACCGTGAGATGGTTGCCCGACTGTGCCGTTACATCGTGCAAGGCCAGATAATATGTTCCGTCCTCTGTTGCATACGAACCGCCATACTTGATGGCATTTGGGCCCGATGCATTATATAGCTCTTCGCCCGTTGGCGAGAAAAGCTGGACAGTACACGGATAGTCGGTCTTGAACGCCATGCTGTCGCCGCGTAATGCCTCCACCTTATACCATTTGATGATATTCTCACCAGGACGGGCAGTGGTCTTCCTGTCCCCAGCATTCAATAGCGTTACATCCGTCACATCCTGCCGCACCTGTTCATCGACATACCGCTTAGTGACATCGGTGAAGCGGCCAGCGGCATCGTAGAAGCGCAGGCGGATGTCGTTTTTGGCATAGACGACGGGCTGGCCCTGCTCCATGCGGAACTGAAAGAGCTGTGAGCGGATGGGCTGGCTCTCTACGGGCAGCAGGGTGATAAGCGAGAAGGGATCTTGTCGTTCAGACAGCGTCACTTTCCGGGCCTGCTGGTCGCCCATATTGTTCAGCCAATACCAATATTCCGTGATGCCATTGCCACCGATGGGATTCTTCACGAAAAACTGCACTTGTGCCTTGGTACTAACGCCAGCCCCATTGCTGAGCATATACGAAATGCGATGCAGCCCGTCGTCAAGTGACGACACATCGAGGTCGAAGTGGTATGTTCCCTTGTCCAGCATACCAGCCTCGGTGTAGAACTCGCTGCCGTCAATAGCATAGATGCACTTCATCTGACCGAACTCCGCGCGGGTGGTCTCACGCATGAAGAACGACTGAAAGGCAGCCGACGCTGCACCACTGGGGGTCACTACCATCACAAACATACGATGGAAACCCTGAGGCAACGTTGATACATCAAAGTTCCACTCTACAACACCCCCCTTGGCCGATACCTTTTCTTGTTTGAACAACTGGTCGTCAATAGAACAGATACAGGTCAGATAGTCCACACCATCGGTCTGTGGTATTTTAACAAAGGGTTTCGTAATGGGCGTTGAGGCAGACGCAGCTCCACCATCCACTTGGATATGAAGAGCATGATAGCCGTCTTTCAGTCCTGTCACGTCTAACAACAACGCACTGCTCATATCCGTACCTGTCTGCAAGGTGCTATAGTCATTGTCAAACCAGCAACGCCAGCCGCTGCTCGAGGGGATATAGACTTTATAGAATGTACGAGTAGCAGTACTCGACACTGAACCGTTGGCCCCCATCAACTGATAGTGCAGGGCGTGGAACCCTTCGCTGATGCCGCTGACGTCAATATCGAACACGCCTTGAACCTGGGGCGCATCGTGTATGTGTGCCACATCATCGTCAAACCAGTAGCGCCCAGCAGCTTCCTGCGGGGTGATGGTCTTCACAAAATAACGGGTCACTGGTGAACTCTGGTTTCCCTCTGCATCGCGCACTTGCAGGTGGATAGTGTGGATGGCATTCTGCAGACCGGTCAGGTCGGCCTGCAACTGCCAGGATTCCGATGCCGCAATGCCCGACTGAAGCGTCGAGCGGTCACAATCGAACCAGTAGTCATACGTGTAGCCCGTCTGGCCTCTTGCCGATATGTGCAGCAAGAGTGTCGTCAGTAGCAATAGTTGTCTTCGCATAATCATCAACCAATTAGTGATGTAGTATGTTTTCCCTGCTTATTCCGCACCGTTCACCGTGATGTCCACACTCAGCTTGCCATCAGCTGTCGACTTGGCGGCCACATTGCACTTCGTAATCTGCGGGTTGGTCGGCGTGCTGCTGAACGGCATATTGCCACCATAGATGCCAACCTCGGTTCCGTCGATGCTTTTTATGCTTTCCTTGATGGAATCTACCAGTTCAAAAGTCTCGTCATCATTGAAGATGCCTTTATAGGTTTTGAAGACTTCTTCAAAACTCTTGTATACATTGGTGTTGTTGGGTATGTTTATGAATAAGCTAGAAGCGCCTATACCGATACAGTTATAAACGGTATGGTTACTCGAATTTTGGAAATAAGCAGATCCGTAATAACTTTCATCCAAAATGCAATTTTTGAAAGAACAGCAACGTAGATAGCCAAGATTGCTGCCAGAATATTCGCCATCCTTCACTATGCAATTGACAAATTCTATGCCGCTACTATCATCATTTATTGGTTCTACAATCACACAGTTTACGCAGGAAATCGGACTGTTTGATGGAAGTTCTAAACATTCAGCCACCTTACAATTAATCATGGTCAAGTTTACGCAGCAAGAACCGGAATCACTTTTCTTTAATTTCCGAAACCTGTCCTTGATAAATGTACCATTTTTGAAATTGGATATCCAGATAGTTGCATTGTGATAGATGCCTTCGATGGTTAGTCGGCCAGTATCTTCGTTGGGGATATTGATACGGAAATCGCCAGTCAATACCGTTGGGTCTGTCTGTGAGCTGGCATCAATACCCATTCCAGCACCGCGAATAGTAATCCCCTTTTCAATGTCCACGGCATTGAACGAGCCGCTTGATAGGGTGATAACATCACCACTTACTGCAGCGGCACAAGCTTCTTTCAGAGCTAAAGCGCCATAATAAGTCGTAATGGTACCTTCGTGGCTCAGCGTGGCCAGCATCGAACTCTGTGCAAACATTGCCGTAGCGCAAGCGATGGCGGCTACGAGCGAAAGAATCATTCTTTTCATAACTTGTAATTTTAAGGTGTTAATAAATATTGTTTAATAAATGAATGTTTGACGATGTCTCGGGACACAAAAAAGTATAGGTGCAAGTCTTGTTACCTAATATAAACGAAAAAGCCTAATGATTTGTCAAGGCAATAGTTACTGGCCTTTAATACAGTTCGTTTCTTAATCGTTGAGTTTTATCTTCATTGTCTTGTTCTACATTATTGACAACGGCATCGGGTGCAAAGATAAAAAGAAAATTCCGAACCGCCAAGCGATTCGGAGAAAAATATTTGAGATAAGACCATTGAACAGGTGAAGTAGGCTGTTGTCGGAGCGTTACATTAGCTCTCCTGACTTCGGCGACGCGTCACCAAAATGTGTGTTTTACCTCATTTCTATAATAAATCCATTTGTGGAGAGGCCACTGGTTTCCGCCAGTGGCCTCTCCACGATCACCAGGAGCCTCTCCACGAAAATTAGTGGCCTCTCCACGATCACCAGGAGCCTCTCCACGAAAATTAGTAGCCTCTCCACGATTGCCGGGAGCCTCTCCACGAAAATTAGTAGCCTCTTCATGTCCGCCGTGGGTCTTCGTCCTTTGGTCGGATTTCTAATCCGACATCCGCCCTCCCCTCGCAAAAATCCCCGATTTCATCGGGATTTTTTGGACGTAAATATATATAATATGCAATACTAGGGAAACATCCCGCACATCTCGCACGTAAAAAACTTTCAACAGCCCCAGAGATTACGTGCGAGATGTGCGGGATGTGCGGGATGCTTTTTTCTTTCGCTTATAT
>ODAI011033294.1_pt1 | contig 18756 bp, 33 predicted proteins | sample 1539321 | NCBI WGS metagenome assembly ODAI01 (sample SAMN02144231, study PRJEB22623) | gut metagenome | biome: sheep rumen | host: Ovis aries | place: New Zealand
AGCGACTCCGGGTGCGACTTGGGCCAGATGCACGTCAGCGTCTCGGCGTCGCCCTTGTATCGGGCTTGGTTGATGAACTTGGTCTGGACGTCGAGGACCGTCTGGTCGGACAGGTCTGCCTGCCTGATTAGTACCTCGATGCCCTCCTCGGTGGTGCCATCGGGACGCTCAAGCGTCGCTGGCTCCCCGCTAAGGAGTCCAAATCCCGGCAGTCGGCCCATGCTCCTCGTCACATCCCCTCATGTCCTTCATGGCGACGAGGGCCGTGCGCACGAGCACGCGACCGATTCCGAGCAGGCGCTTCTCCTGCGCGGTCAGGTACATGTCGCCCATTGGGTTGGCGAGCGTGACGCTGGCGTTCCAGACGTCGGCCTGCTCCTGATACTTGGACACGCCGGTGAGCGTGTTGCCCGAGTCGAAGGCCATGAGCAGCGAGCGCTTGGCGACGGCGCAGGTCACGGCCACGAGGTTCTGGTGCTGCACCTCGTCGTCCGCGTTGACGGGCACGTGGTAGCGGCGCATCTCGGCGGTGATGAATGCCGTCGCGTCGAGCAGCGTGGTCTCGGCCTGCGTCTGCTCCTCCTCGGTGAGCGTGCGCCAACGCGCCTCCAAGTCCTCGATGGTTGCGAACGGCTCCATCGGCATCACTCCTTGGCGGTGCGCCTGCGCGTGGTGCGCTTGGGCTTGGGCTTGGGTTCCTCCTCGATTGCCACGACGTAGCCGCCGTCCGCAAGCTCGATGATTCGCTCCTCGTCGCCCTCGTAGACGTCACCCACCTGATAGCAGGCGGACGGGTCGAGGCGGTCATGGAACGAGCTGATAACCTCTGCCTTCATGTGGCACCTCCCTACTAGGCGGTGATGGTGCCCTTGACCACGAGGTCGGCGTACTCGTTCATCATGGTGAGGGCAGACAGGACGTGGGTCTCGGTGGAGACGCGGGCGTAGTTGACCTCGTGGGTCACGCCGATGATGCCGTGGTCGGAGACCGTGTAGGACAGGCCACCGCGCGAAAGCTCGCCGAAGTCGGCGGCGAACAGGCGGATGTTGGAGACGGGGGTCATCCAGACCTCGTCCTTGGTGACCTTGTTGGTCACGACAATGTCGGTGGCACCGAGGAAGTTCTGCAGGTACTGCATTCCGTACAGCTCGGCGAGGCCGACGTTGGCGGTGCCGATGTAGTCGGCGATGTTGTAGGGGTTGACGAAGCGGACGGTGCGCGAGGCCGCGAAGCCCTTGGTCTCAAGCAGGTCGTTCATCTTGGCGTCCATCTGGGCGAGGCACGCCTGCAGGCCCTGACCGGTGGCGGTGGAGGCCGAGGCGTTGCCCGTCAGGAAGGTGAAGAAGCCGCCGAGGAGCTGGGTGCGGAGGTCGTTCAGCATCTCGCGGTCGGTGCGGAGCACGGACTGCTCGTAGCCGCCCTTCTGGATGGCAGCGGCGGTGGTGCGCTTGCGGTAGGGCTTGAAGGCAAGCTCGCCCACGGGCGTCTTGGAGACGGCGTAGTGCGACAGCGCGACCTCGTCGCCCTCGACGTAGGCGGTGCCCGAGGAGGAGTCGGCGGTGGCGGCGTTGTTCAGGGCACCGGTGACGGTGAGCTGGTACAGCGCGGTGCCAGCGGCCATGACCTGCGGCTCCTCAAGGCCGAGGCGACCGATGAAGTCGTAAATCTGCTTCTCGAAGTTGGAGTTGAACTCGATGTTCAGGGACTCGACCACGTCTGCGGCGACGATGGTGTTGGGCGTCATAGCCATGTGGTTCTCCTTACTTGTAGAGGTCTAGGTTCTGCGCTCGCAGACGGACACGCTCAAGTGCGCTCTTGGTCGACTCAATCTGCTCGCGCGTGATTCCGGGGGTGCCTCCCGGCTCCCCGCCGTCAGGGACGGACTTGCCAGTGAAGCCAGCTGCCACGAGCGCCTGCGCGTGCTGCTGCATCTCCTCCTTGGTGGAGCCTCGGAGCACGCTCGCCGGGACGTGCGTCGCGGCGGCGACCTCGTCTGCCCACGTGCGGAGGTCGTTCTGGTGCTGCAGCTTGTCGCGCTCGTCCTTTAGCTCCTTGAGCTGCTGGGAAAGCTCGCTAATCTGGGCCGAGACGTCCTCGCCGCCCTTGCTGCCAAGTGCGTCGAGCTGCTTCTTGTTGGCCTTCGAGCGCTCCTCCCACTTGCGCGACTCCGCAAGCGTCTTTTCGTAGAGGGCCTTGTAGTCCGGCTCGGTGCCGTGCGGCTCCTGCTGGGTCACGTCCTCTACCTGCTGGTTCTCGTTGTCCATTCCTGCTCCTTCCCCCGTGCGGGTGATAGGTTTGGGCCGTGCGGCCCCGTTCGATATGAGAAGGCCCCGCACGTCTGCGGGGCCTCGTCTCCACTTATGTCGGTCACCAACCACGGCGACCTAGTCGGCGCTCCATGAGGTCGAGCTTCTCCTCGGCCATCAGCGCCCTCACCTCCGGGGTAGCAGACCCCGGTCCTGCGTACTTGGCGGTGACCTTCTTCCAGTCCTGCCAAAGGTCGTACATCTCGGTGGTGTCGTATCCCTCGAAGGACGTGTCGGCCACGAGCGAGCCTCCCTCGCTGTGGCAAAGGACGGCGACGATGAGGCAGTCGCAGCCACGGTGGAAGTGGTCCGGGTCGTCGCCTCCGGCACTCTCCTTGGATAGGTAGACGGCACCACGGCTCGCCAGCATCAGGCAGAAGTCGCATGTCTCAAGGCCCTGCGGCAAACGCTGGAACCTCACCTCGTAGTCCGAGCGCGGCTTGGCCCCGTTGACGTATGCGTACTGCTCCACGGCCTCGACGTTGACGTCGTTGCCGTTCACGCCGCGCCCACCTTGGTAGAACATGGTGCGCGGCCCCGCCTGATACACGAGGAACCCGGCGCTCTGCGATATCTGGTCTACGAACCCGTCAGTGTCGCCCTTGGTGAGCTTCCCGGCCTGATAGTGGCCGATGCGCTCAATCTCGTCCCGGCTGTATATGCCAGTCGGCATGGTGGCGTGAATGTCGGCACCGGACGCGGCCATCGTCTCGTCGAAGTAGTCGACGGTAGCGGCGGCTGCACGCTCGCCCCACCGACTCACCGCATAGGCGATTAGCTCAATCGCCCTATCCCTCAACGAGGCTACCGGAAGGTTCTGCCCCATCAGTGCCAATAACGCCGCCGACACGTACTCGCGTGCAGAGTCCCTCTCGGCCTTCATCTGCTCGTAGTAGGCTTGCGTCGCCGCTCTGGGTATCGTTGCCAATGCTTGCCTCCATGAACGAGCGACCGTCTATGACGCGCTTCTGGTTGAGCATCCTGCGTCGCGTGGCACGGTCGATGCCAAGCCCCTCAAGGAACTCCTCGGTCTCGGCGATGTACGGCGCGACGCTCGCTGCCTTCTGCCATGCGTCGGCGGTCGCCGCGATGGAGGGCATGGACGGGTTGTGCCACTTGACCATGACGCTGTACTCGTCGTCGTCGAGGTCGTCGATTGAGGCCATCGCGCCCTTGTCGAGCGCCATCGCCATGAGCGCCACGTTGCGCAGGGACTCGCCGTTGCCACGGTTCATCTGCTCCGCGAGCTGAACGAGGTCTCGCTCCGCCATCTGCATGGCCTCGGCACTGTCCGGGTTGTCGGACACGACGCCGAGCGAGTGGAGCGGGATTGCCGTCTCGCCTGCGAACTGCGCCGCCAGCGAGCGTGCGTAGTCGACGTGCGGCTGCATGGAACCCTGCGTGAGCTGCCCGAACTGCGGCACGTCGCCGTCCTCGTCCTTGGACGCTAGGAAGATGTTGCCGATGTAGGCTTGGTAGCGGTCCATGTCGAAGGCGTCCTCGTCCGCGCCGAGCAGGAACTTCTGCGGCGTGGTGAAGAACTCGGCTGAAATCTCGGACCTGCAGTCCTCGCGCAGCTTGCTCATGGTGATGCCCATGACCGCACGCGAGATGCGGGACTTGCCGAACGGCCTGTCCATCGAGGGCGCGAAGCACATCGGCTCCATGAGCGGCCTGCCCATGTTGTGCCGGTGATACTCGGCCTCCCACCTCTTGCCGTCGACCGAGCGGCGCAGGACCACCGTGGCCTCGGGCGTGTAGAGGTTGACCACGTCGGGCGCGTGCCCGAGCTGCATGTCCCAAGGCGTGAAGTCCCGGTTGGAGATTATCGCCATGCCGCACTCAAGGCGCTCCTCGTTGCCGTCCCAGATGCCAGCGGACGTCTCGAAGCTGTGTGTCTTGATGCGCACGTTTGAGCGGCCCACCCTGCCACGTGACAGCGTCCACATCATGCCCGAGCAGATGCCCTCGGACACAGCGGCCATCGGGTACTTCTGTGCCATGCGGTTGTCGAGCAGGATGCGCTGCATGTGCTCGTCCTCGGCACCTGACTCGAACACGAACCCGTCGAGGATTGAGCGCTGGGCCAGCACGTCCACGGCCTTGGCAGGCCACGAGCAGGCGACCCTAATCTTGTCCAGCATCTCGGCGCTCAACGCGATGCCGATGTTCTGCACGTTGACGTGCATGTGGTAGAAGTCTCGTCGCAGCCTGTTCCTTGGCCGCTTGCGATGGAGCACGGTGACCAGCCTGTACAGCCGGTCCGCGTCCTCCTCCGTGAGGTTGACGGCGTCGTAGATGCGCCCGATGGACGGGTCCACGACGTTCTCGTAATTGGGCATCGAATCACCCGACCCTTAGCTTCCGGTTGACGTCCCTCTTGTTAGTGAGCAGCCCGAACAGCGCTAGGCTGCACGCCTCCACCGGCGTGGGGTCGTCGCCTCCGAAGCCCCACGCGCCACGGTCGCCGATGCGACGTCGCTCGACGCCCATTGCCGACGACTCCAACCTCCTCTGGTTCCTGAACCATTGCAGTTGGTGTGTGTCCACCCGCTGCTTGAGCATCGAGGCTGCGGTCGCCACGTCGTTGGACGACGGGCAGACAATCCCCTTCTTGGGGAACCGCTTGTTCCTCGTAAGCTCGTTGACCAGCACGTCGCGCCCGTACATACCGTCTATGACGACGCACGAGGCCACGTCGCGCAGGGCCTCTATCCGCTCTGCCAGCCAGTCCGTGCCGTCGCGCCCCTCGCCCACCCGCATGAGCTGTATGTACGGCTTGTCGTCGCCGTGGTAGGCGGCGAGCGAGAGCGACGCGCATGACCCGTCCGTGGCGAACTTGACCCCGAGGGCGACCTTGGCCCCCTCTCGGTCGTAGGAGTCGACCGCGCACGCCATCCAGTCCGACTTGGCGAGCAGGTGCTGCTCGTCCAGCGTGAGCCACCAGCCGAAGCGCTCCCGCGCGAAGCCGTCCACCAGCATGGTGCCGAACTCCTGCGCGGCGAAGTCCTCGTCAAGCCGTATGCCCATCGCCGGGTTGGTCGCGTACACGTCGTCGAGCACGTCCTCGAACCGGGCGGTAAGCTCCGGTGGCCGCTCCACCGACCACGTGTGCCAGCAGCACGCCTTGGTCTCGCCGAGGAGCGCACGCTCCCTCGTCCGCTGCATCACCGTGCCGGGGGAGTTGGGGGGCGTGGGCGTGCCGGTGTAGATGATTTGGCGCGTCCCGGTGGAGGACGCGGCGAGCGTCGACAGCAGCGCGTCGACCTGCTCGGGGGTAAGCTCCTGAGCCTCGTCGAACACGACCACCTGAATGTCGTCGAAGCCACGCGCCGCCTGACGGGAGCGTGCCGAGAACTCGATGATGCCGCCGTTCTTGAGTATCACGGCCTCCTGCCCGTTTGCGCGGCGAATCCTTGAGACCATCGCACGCATCTCTGGCGTGGAGTTGGGGCCGCTGAAATACGAGCAGACGCGCTCGAACGACTTCATGGAGGTCTTGACCTCGTGCGCCGTGTGGAGCACGTGCCAGTTGAGGGCGACCGCCACGAACATCTCGAATATCTCGATGCAGTAGTTCTTGCCGTTCTGCCTCGGCATGTCTAGGCCGCACGTCACGGCGACCGGGCGACCGTCCGCGTCACGCGCGAGCCAGCAGTCGAGCACGTCGCGCTGCCACGGGTCGAGCGGGTAGGCGTAGGCGTCCGCGAGCCTCGATGCGGCGTCGCCGTAGGTCGTGACCCACTCGGGGCAGACCCTAACGCGAGGCTCTTGACTTCCTATCCGGCGACCCGTCGAGGAGGGTGAGGACGTCTGCAAGCGCCGTGCCTCCCTCCTGTGCCGGGTTCATGTCGTCGCCCTGCCCCAGATACCTCTGCCCAAGCAGGGTCAGCATCTGGTTGGAGCCGTCCATGGCGGCGGCGACCTGAGCCTCTAGGATTTGCGCACGCCCCTCGGCGGCGAACCGCTTGGTGGCCTGCTCTAGCGAAAGCCCGAACTCGATGGAGCACAGCGCGTCAAGCTCGGCCATCGTGATGCCCTCGGACGCGGCCACGTCCTCCGGCGTTACGAACGCGGTTAGACGCCTGCGTATCCTCTTTGCCTGCTCGTCCATCACGAGAACCAATCGACGGGGGATGGCGGCGTCTCGAACTCGGGCGGCTTGCGCCCGCCACCGCCGCCGTCCCAGTTGAGCTTGTTGGACTTGGTGCGGTTGCACTTGCGGCATAGCACCTGCACGTTGCGCGGGTCTATGGCGGCACGCGCACGCATCTCCTTGGGCAGCTTGGATATCGGGACAATCTCGTCAATCTCCGCGCTGTTCTGCCTGTAGGGGTGGTCCCAGTCCAGCACGCACCCGCACTTGGGGTTCATGCAGCGGGTGATGCCCATGGCACGCAGGCGCTTCCTGAGCTTCACGCGCTCGTTGAAGCAGCCGTACCTCGGATTGTTCGACATTGGCGGTCCCATCCCGACGCAAAGAGGCCGGGGGGCATCGCCCTTCCCGGCCTCGTGGGGACGCATTTCATGCGTCGGGATGAACCCGACATTATACTGATATCACATCTTTCGAGCTTCATCATGTTTCATTGAGTGTCATTGAGTGTCAAAGCGTGTCAACATGTGTCAAATTTAGGCAATGAGTTGCGCAAGAGCCTAGCAACCGGCACACATCGCGCCTGTTGGGAGGTCACCCGGCACCCCGTCTGACCTCGGTTTTTTCTCAGGGGGGAGAATCCAGCAATGCGCCGGTGGTCTAATACGCGCGTGGTGGGGGTGGGGTACCCCCACACACTCATCAATTGATGAGAGTTTGGGCGTGCCATACCCCAATATGGGGTATACAGTGCCTAGTCGTAAAAGCCCACATAATCGCGCTAGCGTATCCAATACTCACCAATACGTGAGAGTTGAGCCTATCGCGCTTAGATAATCACTTGGTACCATGATGTTTGTTGTGTGTAGGCTATTGCACATTAGCAAACTTTGTGGTAATAGCGCCATTTTGTCACTATTCCTACCACGTGCGCGGCGCGCGAATTATAGCGATTAATACTGCTATGTCAATCGTCAAACCGATTCACATAGCATGTTCTATTTTCATGTTCGATATCGTCCAAAATGAATAAAAATCAACCCTATTACTCACATTCTGCAATAGTGTGAAATTCATATCCCTACCTGCTGCTTACACACTTCAAACACAATTCAACTGGACTTTTAGCATTTGAGCCAATAGGTAAACCTATTCGCCAACAAAAGATTTTTTTGCCGCTTTACCTGCTTGTTTGCCTATAGCTTGAAATTCAATCGCCAAACCTATTGATTGTGAAGATGTATAGGCATATAGTGATAATCGTCCAAAGGGAACAGCGAAAGAAAGGAGGAACAAGGTACATAGGCCATACCTGGGCCATATCTATAACTACGTAGGCCGCCTATATGGCTCGGCGACATAGGGACGGGGTTCTATCTCTTGAGATAGGCGCTAGACCATACCCCGATATCCAAAGGTCAAGCTAGTGAAATCATTTCCGGTAATCAGCCCGCACTAGATTGCGCCCAAGTGACATGGAGTAATCCCATGCATCCGGTGAAAGTCCAAAGGCAAAAGTCGGTACGAGCGACATTACAAGTGTGTCTAAAGGCGAGTTGGTGAGACTTGCTGTGGTTTGGCTTGGTCGCTGCCTAGTATTCCCTAGGAAACGGAAAATTCCAAGTACGTGCCTAGGTCTTTAAATGTGAACGGCACATAGCGCCCAAATGCCCATAAGTCACATTCGCACAAGTGGTGTCTCTCGTGCATTGCCTACTAAGTAAGTAGGTAGCGCACGGGAAAAACCCGTATTGGCAAACGCTTTGATTGGAGAACGATTATGGCTAAGAACAAGACTGAGCACTACTACCGCGTCACCTTTGTCGACAGGCATCATCGCCGCAACCCCATTGACCTCATTACCAAGGGGTTCAAGAAGCAGGAAGCTATAGACAAGGCTCGTGAAGCGCTGCACGACAAGGCTCTTGCAGACCTCAAGATGATTACCGACGATTGGGCGACGGCACTGTCTCCCGACGTGTGGAAGGTCTCGCCAGAGTACTACTTCACGATGGTCGACAACTGCTGGTCGATTGCCGACTGCTCCGTGTGCGACCAGTTCGCACGCTCCGTGTCTAGCTCCGACAAGGTTCGCAAGGCCCGCTGGTCGTCCAAGCAGCGCAAGGAGCGCGACGAGAAGCAGCGCCGCGAGAACCTCAACGCTGCATAGCACGACAACCCAATACCCGCTGTTCAGGGCACACGACAAGTGTGCCCTTTTCAGTGCGCATTGGGCGCACGACAACAGATTGGAGAAAGTCATGAGCATTGACAAGCAGCAGAAGCAGCAGCACGACAACGACCCCGACTTCATCGACATTGGCGGCGAAACCGACTGGACGTGGGTCTGCGACGGAGTTTGGGATGTGTGGGCGGTGCGCGACAACAAGCGCGTGTACTGCCCCAGCAAGCCCAGCAAGTAGCGACGAAACAGGAGGAAAACCATGTGCATCGACAAGATGAGCGTGAACGTGTCTGGCAACACGTTCTTCAACCGCTCACACGACACCTACCGCCACGACGAGATTTACGGCCCCAGTCGCAACGACGTGCGCAGGGCCATCGACAAGGTCGTGCGCCGTTGGAACAAGCGCCCTGCTGGTGGCCTGTCCGACGTGCTGTTCTTCCACTACAGCGACGGCACCGTTGGCCGTCTGTTTTACGACCTTTTCGACTTCACCATCGACCCGTCCCTCGGCTGCAACATCGCTGTTGGCGGCAGGTACGCCCTGCGCTACGACGAGAATGACGGCGACCCCATCGAGACCACGCCGTCTCAGGCAAAGATGCTTGTCTGCAAGCACTTCAACTAGGAGGACTAATGGACACCACTCAGTACCCCGTTCTTGAGTTGCTCGACGAGCAGCCCAACGATAAGCCCACGACCAGCAAGAAGGCCACGACCAAGAAGGGAACGACCATGACCACCAAGAAGAACGCCGCCACGACCAAGCCCGAGACCAAGAAGGAGACCACCATGCCCGAGAACGACGCCCCCAAGACCAGCGGACAGGACACCATTCACAAGATGATTGCCGAGTATGACGAGACCGTCGCCGCCCTGCGTGCCAAGCACGACCCCGTCGACATGCAGCCCGTGAACCCCATCACCGGGCGTCCGCTCAACAAGGACGAGAAGGTCATCGACGACCTGCGCTACTTCGCCGCCGAGTACGGCTGGACCGACAACCGCTTCGCCACGGGCGGTCAAATCCGCGCCAACGGCGGCAAGGTCGACAAGGACAAGCCCAGCGTGACGATGTTCATGCGCTTCGGCAACAGCGACAAGTACAGCTACTACCGCGTCTACAACCTCGCCGACGTGACGTGGCCCGACGGCACCATCCCCACGACGTTTGCCGTCAAGTCCGGCAAGAAGTCGGGCAAGTCCACGACCGCCAAGGGTAAGAAGTCGGGCAAGTCCACGACCAAGACCGCCGCGACGAGCGCCGTCCCCGCAGCCCCCGCCCAGCTCATTCGCATGACCCTGCCCGACGGCACCGTGGTTGAGGGCCGCACCGTCGACGAGGTCATCGCGCTCAAGAAGGCGCTCATGGCCTAGCAAGCGACAACGACAAGGAGGTAACGACAATGTCCCTTTCCACCCACTACCGCGCCGTTCTCAGCGACGGCACCAAGGTTCCCGTGTTCTGCTGCCCCGACTACGGCACCGTCTGCATCGGCCACGACGGGCGCTGGCACGACTTGCGCGACTGGAACGTCCGCAGCTTGAAGCACGACGTGAGTAGAGTCACGAAGCGCGACGTGACCAAGCTGTACGCCTGCTAGTGACGAGTGGGGCCGGGTGTGCAGGCCCGGCCCCCAAGCGTTCCCCGACGAAGAGAACAAGGTGATTCTATCATGGCAAAGACCCTGCTCAACGATTTCATGCTCAAGGTCGACACGCTCGACGAAATCACGCCCGATGATGTGGCGTGGCTCAAGTCCGGTTCGCACATCAACGGGCGCTACATCGAGAACAAGCACAGCATCCTGTACACGACGAGCCGTGGTGTCAGCAAGCAGGTGAAGTGCTACGTCGACAGTGGCGGCAACGTGAAGTGGTACACGTTCTCGAACCGTCAGCGCTACGACTACCTCAGCGACGAGGAAGCCAAGTGGCTCGACCCCGGTACCTACGCAAAGCGCAAGGAGCGCAAGGACAAGTGGCGCGACGAGCGAGAGAAGGCGCGTCTCGAAGTCCCGCCCGTCAAGGTGGGCGACATTTTCGCTGGTAGCTTCGGCTACGACGCGACGCTGTGGGACTTCTTCGAGGTTGTCGACGTGTCCGCAACGGGCAAGACCGTGACGGTGCGCGAACTCAAGCACGAGACGAAGGCTGGTTACGGATACAACGACTGGAAGTGCCGCCCAGTCCCCGGCAGCTACGTCGGCAAGCCCATCAAGAAGCAGGTGAAGGCGTCGACGTATCGCGGCGAGTCGACGCCGTACCTCAAGATTTCCAGCTACGAGTACGCCTATCTGTGCGTCGACCCGACCGCGTGGCACGACGCCGACAACTACCACTAGGAGGTAACGACATGGCAAAGTTCTACGGACAGGTCAAGGGCACGGGCCGCACGACTGCGACGCGACAGGGCAGCTACGGAATCCGCTCGTCGGTGCAGTCCTACGACGGCTCGATTATCACCGAGCTTTGGTACTACCCCGACAAGACGCTCAACGTGCGCGTTGAGGTTGCCGAGGGCAGCAAGTTCTCTGGCAAGACCATCTTCGACGGCAGGTTCGACGAGTTCGTCCGGCGTCTTTCCGACTAGCACGACACGACAAGGGGCGGCGCAAGCCGCCCCGACCATGATTGGAGTAAACCATGAGCAAGATGCTCGAACAGTACGTCGGCGATGGATACGTCGTCATTCCCGCACGAATCATCGCGGCTGCGGGAATCTTCGCAAGCAACGACAAGCTGCGCCCCATCCTTGGGTGCGTCCGAGTGTTCCGCAACGACAACAACGAGATTGAGGCGTGGTCGACCGACTCCTACCGCGCCCTCCGGCTCTTCTGGCCCGACAAGGTCAACGGCGACAACAAGTACGACCTCATGGTCAACCTCGTCGCACTCAAGGCCACGAAGATTGTTCCCGCACGCCCCAAGCTGGACCAGTACGTCGCCATCATGAGCAATGGCGACATGACGAGCGTGACGCTGCTCAACCATGCGGTTGGCAAGCACTACGACGAGGGCGGCAGCGCGACCGTCAAGAACGTCGACGGCAAGTACCCGAACATGAAGCAGCTCTGGAAGTTCGACTGGACGCCATCAAGAATCAGGTCGCTCCCGACGCTTAACGCCCATTACACCAGCGACATGTTCAAGTGCGCCGACGTCGCGCTCTCGGTGCCCAAGGACGCCGTTCTGTGCGAGTTCTACCCCGGCGAGAACAGCTACGAGCCTGTGTGCTTCATCGCCCGTTCGTCCGGCGCGACGCTCTGCGGGATGCGTGCCGAGATGCTGCTCATGCCCGTCCGCAAGTAACGACGAGAGAGGAACGACAATGAACTACAACGTCATGCCCACCTACCAGACCGACAACATCGACAAGGACGGCTACAACACCTACACCATCACCGTCAACGCCAAGGACTTCGGCGGCTACCTCGACGAGCCGACGCCCGAGCGGTGCAACTACCTCGCCGAGTACATGATTGAGTTCATGCTCGACTACGAGGGCATCGACGACGCGACGAGGGGCTACGGGCTTGAGGCCCTTGAGGAGCATGAGGACGAGGAGACCACCGAGCGCCTGTTGAAGAGGTTCAAGGCGTGGTATGGGATGCTCTACGACGCCGACGTCAAGGGCGTCGAAATCATGGGGCGCGACTACGCGATGGAACTTGGCGACCGCTCCATCAACAGCCACAACAAGTGGGTGCATCGCCTTGCCAATCGCCGCTGCGACATGTTCACGAGCGACCGGGAGGTTCAGGCCCTCGGCTTCACCCTCGACGAGGAAAACCTTGCGACCTACTAGGAGGTAACGACATGCTCATGCTCCGCGACTTTATCCGTACCTGCAACATGCTCCTCATTCCTTGGGAGGTCATGCCCTACGACAACGACGGCAACGTTGTCTGGCACTACCACTTCGACTGCGATGCCGACGAGTTCATGACGCTCGTGCGCACGTATGGCAACAGTCCCGTCACCTACGCATACCTTGACGACGAGGGCGTTGCCGTCGCCCACGTCGACCACGTCGACAACGACTAGGAGGAACCATGAACAACGACCGCTGCATCAACAACCTTTCGACCATCCTGTACCACATCAGCAACAACAAGGCAGCGCAGAGCATCCTCGACGGGCTGCTCTGGCACATCGGCACTGGCGAGATTGTCGGCGACGGCTGGTTGGAAGGGATGCTCGACGCGCTCTGGTATGCACTCGACATGACCTGCGAGGACATGCACATGAGCCTCTCGTTCTTCAAGCAGACGCTCCGCTACGCCCTGACCGACGAGTGCACCGACTAGGAGCCGACATGACGCGACGCACCTTCTGCCGCCTGATTGTGGCGGCTGCAATCTGCCTGACCAACCCAAACGACAAGGAGCCTGTCTTATGAAGCGTGCAATCGAGTACACCATCGACACCGCCAAGGCCCTCGTGGAGTCCTTGGAGTCCAACGACGGCTTTGCCCAACCGCTCCTACGCAAGTTGAACATGCAGGTCGATATCTGCGACGGCAACGGTGACTGGAACCTTGGCGACGTCATAGACGTTGCAATCGGTAAGGGGTTCGACGCCGACAAGAGCAACATCGACCCCGACCAGTGGACGAGGGACGAGCTTGTGGCCTTCGCCTACGCATCCGTTGGACAGTTTGACTAGGAGGTAACGACAATGACCAAGAACATCATCACCCTCGACCAGTTCATCAAGTCCTGCGAGACCCTCGGCATCCCGTACTGGGTCTACGACAGGAACCAGATTGGCGTCACCTACGAGTCGCTCAATGGCGGTGTCCTCCCCTACGAGTACCCCGAGGACGTCTGGCTTCTCGACTACACCCTGTGCGGTGGCGGTATGCGTGCCGAGGTCGGGAACAGCACGAACTACTGCGTCTACATCAACGACATGCGCTTGCAGCAGGTTGGCGACCGATACGAGGAGTCGACCATGTCCTCTGACATATACGACTCATTCGACACGCCCGACAAGGCGCTTGCCCTCATGCGTGAGCTGGTTCCATTCTATTCCGACAAGTGGGACGTCAAGCGCAAGGGCGTGGGACTCGACACCATCGGCTACTGCAACATATCGGTTGAGAAGGAAGTCGCCGACATGGAGGGCAACATTGTCGACTGCGAGGTCATAGCAATGTGTGACGCGCTGCCCGAAAGCATCCGCAAGAAGGCCGAGGAAGCCGAGCGACGCTACCATCAGTGGCTCGACTACCAGTGCGAGGACTACTGGAAGTCCGGTATCATCTACGGCACGACGAGTGAGGAGGAGTAGACATGGAGACCATGACCTGCAAGGACGTGAAGCGCCACATGGCAAGGGTGAAGGCGCTCGAATGCATGGACTACCTCGTGACGGCGCTCAACCACGAGGGCTGCGACGAGTTCTGGTGTATGCATGGCCTTCCCGACGACTGGGACGAGGACGACCTACACTGTATTGCCGAGGACGACGAGCAGTTCGGCTGGATGTGCAAGGCGTTCCTCAATGTGATGGGGAGCGAGGAAGCATACGACGGTGGCTTCGACCTGTAGGAGGAAAACATGACAACTGTTCACACTACGGCAATCGGTGCGATGCAGCAGATGATTGCATCAACCGGAAAGAGCAGGATAGCCCTTTCCCGTGAGATGTGTAGGAGCGACACGTATCTGACGACGAAGTTGCAGGAAAAGTCAAAGCCGAGAACCGACACACTTTCACAACTAGCAAACCTTTGTGGCTACACGCTCCAACTGGTGCGCGGCGACGACGTCATAGTCATTGACCCACCGAACGACTAGCACCAACCACATAGGCAAGACGAGGGCCGCGCAAGCGGCCCTCTTTGTTACCCGACGAAAGGACGAGACATGGCAGGCACACTTCATTTCCTTGGCATCTACCCCAACGACATTGAGCACGCCGCCGACGTGCTCGAAGCCGTCTGCGAGGAGCATGGCGTCGACAAGGACGCCCTCTACGACTACATCCTCCAAGAGTTCGAGGAGACCTACGGCGACCAGTTCGGCAACCGGATAATCGACCTCATGTTCCACAACCTCAAGAGCTGGCTTGTTAACGACGGCATCCCGTCCACCAGCATCGACTACGAGGTCAACGGCATGTGCAGCGACTTCTACATCAACGGCGAACAGGCTTACTAGGAGGTACAGACAATGGGATACGAGAGCAAGCTGATGGTCGTCCAGCCCTTCCGCAACTTCGTGACGAGCAACGAGGGCATGACCTACGTGGGCACCATCGCCACCATCGACCTATGCAAGATGCCCTACGACTTCCACGACCTCGTCCGCGACCACTGGCACGACGGCGGCTACTACTTCTACGACGGGTACGACCAGAAGTGTGACACCGACCTGTACGGCGACCCGCTCGTGGCGACCGACCTCGACACGGCAATCGCCGACCTCAAGGCAATCGACAAGCAGATTCTCGAACGCGAGGGCGAGCACTACCGCCGACTCCCGCCAGCGATAGCCCTGCTTGAGGGCTTCGACCAGTCACAGTGGGACGAGCTTCTCGTCATTCACTTCGGACACTAGGAGGTACCGACATGGCACTCACCCCCAAGATGATTCAGACCTCAATCGACAACCTCGACCGCTCCCTGACCAACCATGAGACCCGGATGCTCTACGGCATCATGTCCCGCGACGTTACCGTCTGGGAGATGGCGAACCGCACCGACGCCACGCAGGAGGTCGCAGACCTCGTGGTGCAGGTGATGCTCGACGCCTACCGTCAGGCAATCACCGACGTCGACCGCGAGTGCAGGTTCCGCATCGAGAACATGACCAGCTGCTAGGAGGACACCATGACCAAGACCTATACGGGCAACGACTACCCGACCCTGCTCGACTACTGGCAGCACCACGACAGCATCATCTTCCGCGACCACAACGAGCACGAGCGCCGCGCCCTAAGAGACTTCCACGACCGCAACTGGGAGTGGTGGCGCACCGCACCGACCAAGCAGCGCGACAAGGTCAAGGCCGTCATGCGTGATGGTCAGAGCCTTCACAGTGCAATGGGAATCGTTCGCTTCGGAATCCGCTAGGAGGACACCATGAGCAAGCACATTGAGTTCAAGTACGTCGTCACCTACACCTATGAGGACGGCGACAGCGACCACGCCCTCGCCCTGTTCCGCTTCACCAAAGACGAGCCTCACGAGGGCCTGTGGCTCAACGAGGTCACCATCCTCAACGTCTACGGCGACGAGCCTGACGCCGAGACGCACGACGGGTGGCGCGGCGAGGTCGTTGAGCGCCAGTGGGACTACAACAGCGTCCCTTGGGACTTCAAGGACATGCACATCATGTGCATGGACGCCAACGACCTCGACGCCGACCTTGGGTTCGAGGACTACGACCCCGACCAGTGGGAGTTCGACGGCATGACGATGGTTCGTGTCGCCTAGTGATTGGAGATGGGCATGGGAATCACTGTGAGCGAGTTCGTCAACGTCGTGTCGGCGCTTGGGTTGTTCTGGGAGGTCAAGCGCAACGACGACGGCTCGAAGGTCTGCGGCATGAGCTATGTGGACGAGGACATTGACGCCTTCCTCGACGAGTACGGGCAGCGTGAGGTCGTCAACGCGGCGATGTGCGACTTCGGCACCGCAAGGGCCTACATCTAGCCCTCGGCGACGCCCACCCCGGCCTTGGCGTGGGCCAGCCCGTGCGCCGACAGCCAGTCGATGCCGTAGTCCCCACGGCGGCGCACGGTAGACGGAGAGACGCCGAGCGAGTCGGCCACGACCGACACGGGGACGAGCGACACGTACCGCATCTCAAGCACGTCCGCAGCGACGCGCTCCTCGTAGCCGATGGCACGCATCCCTGCGAACACGAGCCTCGCCGACGCGACCTCGGCCATGGCAGACGCGACGAGCCTAGCGTTGGCCTCGTCTGCCATGACGAGCGCGTCAATCGGTGCCATGACGTCCATGCTGGGCGACGAGGACACGTTGACCTCCTTGATTGTGGCACCGTATGAGGTTGCGGCCTCGCGCCGCTCCTCCGACAGCCGCTCGTGGTCCCTGACGAGCATGGCGGCGTCAGCGACGCCCTCCAACCATTCGAGAGCGTTGAATCCCGGCAATTCCTGCTCCAATCGACGGCTACCCGACGATTATAGCAACTGGTTGCCGAATATCCCGTCCACGAGCGACGTAGCTGCGGAAATCCTCGACGGGTCGCACGTAGCGTACACATCCAGCGTCATGGCGGCGCTTGAGTGGCCCATGAGCGACTGGACGAGCTTCACGTCCGCCCCCGACGCGACGAGGGCGGTGGCGTAGCTGTGGCGCAGGTCATGGAACGTCGGGCGGCGACCCTCGGTGCCGACGTAGCCGTGTTCCTCGGCGAACCGACGCCACGACACGCTGAGGTGCCACTTCGAGCGCCACTTGCCCGACGAGGGGCCGACGAGCCACGCATCCGGTGCCAGCGACGCGACGAGCGGCGCGAGACGGCACACGAGGACGTCCGGGATGGGCACGACGCGCACCCTGCCAGTTTTGGTGGGCTTGACGTACTCGCCCGACTGCCCGGTGCCTATCGAGCGGCTTATGGTGACGGTCTTGGCGACGAGGTCGACGTCCGACGCCTTGAGTGCGCAGACCTCGCCCTCACGAAGGCCGCAGAGCAGCCCGAGCATCGCAGCGACGGGCAACCAGCCCTCGTTCGTGGTCAAGTCGGCGACAAGTCGCGCCAACTCGTCCCCGACGAGCGCGTTTGGCCTTGAGAATGACGAGCGACGCACCCTGACGCCCTCGGTCGGGTCTGAATCGACCAGACCCGACGAAATCGCGTCCCGGAAGGCGGCTGAGAGCAGCCTGAGACGCTTTCGGACGGTGGTGACGGCCCTGCCCGACGAAATCCACGACGAGACGAGGTCTTGGACGTCGTTTCGGGTCAAATCGGCTGCACTTTTGGCCCCGAACCCCCTAATTAGGGCATTTTTCGACGAAACGTAGTCCCTTTTGGTCGATGTTTCGACCGGGAGCGACGAGATGTACGACGAGAGGAGGTGCTCGACGGTGACTGACGGCCTTTCGACCTCGCGTATGAGGTCTGCGAGCAACAATGTGGCATCAACCGACGACACACGACCAAAGGAGCGCGAGATGCTTCGACTTCCCGACTTCACGACGCCATATGTGACGCCGTTCCTGCTTCTTGTGAACGCAGACGTGACACCCATTGCCACCTCCAAGGCTAGGGACGGCCCCCGATGGGGGATTGCATGACGTATAATCGCAGCTAACCCTAACGGAGGGGTGGCAGAGTGGTTGAATGCGGCGGTCTCGAAAACCGTTTGGCCTTCGGGTCACGGGGGTTCGAATCCCCCCTCCTCCGCCATCATAAATAGCGCCTGACCTGCGACGACGCACGTCATGCATCAAAGAAGCCATCTATTGCATATGCGATAGGTGGCTATTTTTGACACCTTTTCCACCCTTCAAGAGCATCGGCAGACGGCAGGAATTTTACCGCCAGTGACCAGCGCGACCGCTTGATTTGTTGCGGTTGCGCAACCGTGCCCGCCCGCGACGAGCCATTGGTCACGTTCCCATTCCGACGCCCTGACAGAATCCTTGCAGGAGGAAAGCCCGTGTACCAGACACCGTTGGACAAGGCCATAGGCCACTACCTAGTGGACCACGGCGGCTCACAGCAGCAGCTCGCCGACATTCTGGGCATCAGCAGCGCCGCTTGGCGCAAGAAGCGTGCGGGAAAGACGCGCTTCTACGCCGACGAGTGCTACCGGCTCGCACAGGCCCTCGGAATGACGATGGAGGAGGTCTACCGACTTCTCCCCGAGTCAGGCGTTCATTGACAACCGCATGGTGTGGCAGGTGTGCCATAGGAAACGCCTGCATGACGAAGAAGCCCCCTCACGAATGCTTGGCGGCGCGTGAGGGAGCCTGTAACGGAGAGCGGCCCCTGCGGGGGCCGCAACTAGGAGGATAGCATGTACGACAAGAACGCACTGATTGAGTTTGCGAAGCTCGCCCTGTGCGCCGTCGCGCTCTACGTCGCGGCGCTCGCATGGATGGTGATGTGACGTGATTAAGCGACTCAACACCGACTTCGCCGTCGACGGGGACTGGGTGAGCATCGGCAAGAGCAAGCGCGTCA
>ODAI014019572.1_pt1 | contig 18756 bp, 14 predicted proteins | sample 1539321 | NCBI WGS metagenome assembly ODAI01 (sample SAMN02144231, study PRJEB22623) | gut metagenome | biome: sheep rumen | host: Ovis aries | place: New Zealand
CACCGTGGAAAGCGTGCAGCCTGACATTCTTCAAGTATACTGTTCCTTTGTCTAGTCTCATGTCCTTATGTGTCAATGGTTGTCTGAAATGGAAGATCAACTCGCGATTTACAATGCCTATATACTTAAGGTGTGCCCGTCAGAGGATCTTCTGCCTCGGGCACACCTCAGCCTTTTATCCGCAGCGGGAGGCACCGCAGCTCTTGCAAGTCAAACAGCCTTCTTGGTAGACCAGGCTTTCCTCGCCACAAGAAGGACATGTGAGCCCTTGCACCTCGGTTCCGTCTGTAATGTATTTCTTCAACGCCCGTTCAACACCGTTTTTCCAGGTGTTGATGCTCTCGCTTTTCAATTGCAGGGATCCCACCAACTTGATGACGTGGGCAATGGGCATGCGGTAACGTAAGACACCTGAAATGAGCTTTGCATAGTTCCAGTATTCCGGATTGAATTTTTCGCTCAAACCTTCTACCGTTGTCTTGTAGCCTCGCTTGTTCTCAAACTGAAAGTCGTATCGGCTGGTGCCGTCTTCATTTTTTTGCTTCAAGATCTTGCCCTTGACGACTGTTTTTGGAAGGACGATACCTTCTTCATCGTCTTGTAGACCAGTGAAAATCTCATAAGGATAGCCATCGAGCAACCCCACGAAAGCCACCCATTTCTCTTTGTTGTTCTGGAAACGGACCACGTCGCATTCAAGCACCTCAGGGCGAATTTCGACAACTTCTGGGTGATGGCAGTTGGGCAGTGGGATGTTGGCTTTTTTCTTGTCTTTATTGTCGACGGAAATCATGACTCCTGAGCGGCTGCCGTCGCGATAGATGGTACAACCTTTACAGCCCGACTTCCAAGCCTCAATATAAAGGCGGTTCACCAGTTCCTCGTCCACGTCATTGGGTAAGTTCACCGTGACACTGATGCTGTGGTCGACCCATTTCTGGATAGCGCCCTGCATCTTGATTTTCATCATCCAGTCTACGTCGTTTGCCGTTGCCTTGTTGTAGGGAGAGCGTTTGACGATGCTGTCCAGCTCCTCTTGTGTATAGCGTTTTTGAGTATCCAAATCGTTGATTTTCATCCATTCTATAAATTGGGGATGATAAACGATGTATTCCTCAAAGGCATCGCCCACCTCATCCACAAAGTCGACGTGTGCCTTGGTGTCATTGGGGTTGACCTTGCGGCGGCGTTTGTAGACGGGCATGAATACGGGCTCTATGCCGCTGGTTGTCTGTGTCATCAGGCTGGTGGTGCCGGTAGGGGCGATGGTCAGGCAGGCAATGTTCCGCCTGCCGTACTTTTTCATTGATTCATAGAGCTTTCCGTCGGCTTCTTTAAGCCTGAGGATGAAGGGGTTTTGGCTCTCTCGCTTGGCATCGTAGACCTCAAAGGCGCCGCGCTCTTTTGCCATCTGGACAGAGGAATTGTAGGCTGCCAAAGCCAATGTCTTTTGTACTGAGACGGCAAAGTCGGTCGCTGCCTGTGTGCCGTAGCAAAGCCCCATTGCCGCCAGCATGTCGCCTTCTGCGGTGATGCCGACGCCGGTGCGCCTGCCCATGCTACTTTTGCGCTTGATTTTTTCCCACAAATGATATTCGGCTTCTTTGACTTCCTTGTTTTGTGGGTCGATCTCTATTTTGTGCATGATGGCATCTATCTTTTCAAGCTCCAGGTCGACAATGTCGTCCATTATCCGCTGTGCGATGCCTACATGCTTCTTGAACAGCTCGAAGTCAAAGTGAGCCTCATGCGTGAAAGGAGCGATAACGTAGCTGTAAAGATTGATGCTTAGAAGACGGCACGAGTCGTACGGGCACAGCGGGATTTCACCGCAAGGATTGGTGCTCACCGTCCGGAAACCCAAGTCGGCATAGCAGTCGGGAATGCTTTCACGAAGAATAGTGTCCCAGAACAAAATGCCAGGCTCAGCGCTCTGCCATGCATTGTGGATGATTTTTTCCCAAAGCTTCTTCGCAGATATTTGTGTCTTTACGTCTGGATGCTCGCTGTCAATGGGAAACTGTTGGACATAAGGCCGGTTGTTGACCACTGCTTCCATGAAATTGTCATCGATCTTTACAGAGACATTGGCACCGGTGACCTTTCCTTCGGTCATTTTTGCATCAATGAATGCCTCGCTGTCTGGATGTTTGATGCTGACCGAGAGCATCAGGGCACCACGCCTCCCGTCTTGGGCCACCTCGCGGGTAGAATTGCTGTAACGCTCCATAAATGGCACCAAACCGGTTGAAGTAAGTGCTGAATTGTTGACGGGAGAGCCTTTCGGGCGTATATGCGAGAGGTCGTGGCCCACGCCGCCGCGCCGCTTCATCAGTTGCACTTGCTCCTCGTCAATGCGCATCACGGCACCGTAAGAGTCGGCATCGCCGTCCAGGCCTACGACAAAACAGTTGCTCAGCGAGGCAATCTGGAAGTCATTGCCGATGCCAGTCATCGGACTTCCTGCCGGTATAATGTAGCGAAAATGGTTCAGCAACTCAAAAATCTCGGTCGCACTCAGCGGATTCTTGTATTTTTGCTCAATGCGGGCTATCTCGTTGGCGATTCTCCAGTGCATGTCTTCAGGGGAACGTTCATAAATGTTGCCAAAGCTGTCTTTCATGGCATATTTGTTCACCCAAACGCGTGCCGCAAGTTCGTCCCCGTCGAAATATTTCAACGAAGAGTTGAACGCCTCTTCATAGGAATAAGTATTTTTCTCTGTCATTTTTAGCTTGAATATTTGTTTGTTTTTTACTTCTGAATGTTTTAAGACTGCAAACTTACAATTTTTTTGCGAGATATGAAATTCTTTTTTGGAAAATTTCATTTTGCTTTTTATGGAAAAAGTTGTCCGGATTTGAAAATAATCTTTGTATCTTTGCCGAAATAATTTTACAAAATGAAAACAATACTTAATAGGAGGACTATCCGAAAATACCAAAAACGGGAAATTGAAGAAGATTTGCTGCATGACCTGCTCACCAAAGCCATGCGTACGCAGACGATGGGGAATTTGCAACTCTACTCCGTTGTCATCACGCGGGATGAAGCGATGAAGCAACGTTTGGCACCTGCCCATTTCAATCAACCCATGGTGACGCAGGCACCCGTCGTCCTCACTTTTTGCGCAGATTTCAGGAGGACGACTGTCTGGGCGGAGAACAGACGGGCAACACCGGGCTACGACAACTTCCTCTCGTTTGTCAACGCCACGTCTGACGCACTTTTGTATACGCAGACTTTTTGCAACCTGGCAGAAGACGCGGGGCTCGGCTGCTGTTATCTCGGTACAACGATTTACATGCCTGATTTAATCATTGACGTTCTTCAACTGCCTCCATTGGTTATGCCTGTAGCGACCATAACGTTGGGCTGGCCAGACGAGTTCCCGCCGGCTACCGACCGTCTTCCCTTGGCAGCCATCATTCATGACGAGGTGTATCATGACTATTCTCCCGCCGCTATAGATGAATTTTATGGAAAAAAAGAGGAAGTCGCTGAAAATCAGGAGTTTGTGCGCATCAATCAGAAAGAGACATTGGCGCAGGTTTTCACCGATTGTCGTTATACGAAGCGGGCCAACGAGGAGATGTCGAAATCCTTGATAGCGGCATTAAAAAAGCAAGGCTTCTTGTAGACGGGCCCGCGCCCCATTCTTTCTTGGGGGTGGAAGTCTAGGAGAAAACTCCTTGGCTTCTTGTATGGAAGGGCTTTCTGGGCTTTTCTTTGGGGCAATGAAGTGGCCGGTTGGTAAAAACAGAAAGAAAGTACTTCTGGAACAGAACAGTTAAGTCCAAAAGTACTTTATTTTCTTGTACCACTTGTTGTCTTTGTTTCTTCAACAGGGTTGAAGGCATAAAAGTTACTTCTGCCCATCTCACACGGTGTTTGTGGAGTGAGGGCCTTGAAGTCTTTGTGGATTATTCGTCGTATTGGAAGAGGGGGTCGTCGGCGGTCAGCATGATGGGCTTCTGCTGTTCTGCCTTGAGGATGTCTTCCGGTACATATTTCTTGTCAACCACAAGGCGGAAACTGTATTCGTTGAACCATTCATTGGTCATGATGATGCATCCGTTGTGCCCGTTTGAGGCCCCCCAGCTGTTCTCCACCTTCCATTTGATGGGATTTCCTTGTGCATCCAAGTCAACGGCGGTGAGTGTCATGGCATGTGTGGAGCCGCTGTCGAAGGTGGCAATGCGGTCGGCTTTGTTCATGGGGAATGTGGTGTTGAAGAGTGTTGCGTAGTCGAAGTTGTCGAGTGCAGAATAGCCGCGTTTGCGGTCAAGTTGTTTTCCCACGTCATAGCTGGAATACATCTTTCTTCCGTCTTTTAGTGTTGCGATGGCCATTTTGGCGATGTCTTCCATGGGCAGGTTGATGTACTTCCAGTTATGTCCGTCGTAGGTGTGTCGGTCGTATTCTACTTCGTAGGTCTTGTAGTACGGGCGTCTTGGGTCGTTCATCGCCATGATGAATGTGCCATTGAGCTGTCTTCCGACGACCTCTTGTGCGAATGACTTCGGAGTGTATCGTTTCACCGGTGTTGCCGTCTGCCCTTTTTTGTTGGCGAAGGCATAGTTGAACTCTTTGACAGGCTCGCCCAGTGTGAGGCTGAGCATGTTGTAGACAGTTGCCAGCATCTCGGTCTTGCGTTTCATGATGTTGGCCGCCTTGGCTTTTTTGTTGACCATGTTGCGCAGCTCAAGGCCGTATTCCCGCAATTTTGAGGAGATGAGCGATTGCATCTTGGATGTATTCTCTGCGGAGAATGTCTCTGGTTGGATGCTCATGGGCACCAGCCCGTATTTGTCGACCAGGTCGGAGACGCCGCAGAAAGTGCCGCCGTCATTGATCGGATGTTTGAAGAAGAACTGTACTTTGGGGTCTTCAATTGAGAGTTTGGCGTTGTCGATGACACCTTGCAGCATGAGGTTGGCTTTTTCCAGCTGATCCCAGAAGAACAGGTATGCGTGTGAAAATTCCACGACGAGTGAGTCGGTACGCAGTGCAAAGTCTGAGCGCAGGACGTTGAAGCCAGTGAACATCCAGCATCTTCCAGAACTTTTTTGGTCGTGGATGCTCTGCCTGGGTGTTTCCACGCTGAAATTTGTGTCAAAGGCGCCTTGGTTCTTGAAATTTTTGGCCAAGTTGTCAATGGAGTTGCCTGCAATGGCGTTTGCCAGGGCTTTGTTGGCGCTTGACGGCTGCGTCTTTTGGATCTCTTGCAGCATTTGCGGTGAAATCCCGCCGTTTTTGATTTGGGGTTGGGCCGCTGCCAGCATGGACATTGCCATGAAAGCACCTAAAATAAAAGTTTTTTTCATCATTGTTAAATGTTAGGTTTATTTTACTTCTTTCCATTAAGTGTTTGCAAATTTATGAAAATTATTTCTAAACTCATCATAATATGAATAAAATTCTTACCTTTGCATTGGTTAATCAATGCAGAAATGGTATTGGAACTATGACAATGGACGAGAATTTGGCACTTTTGAACAGTATAAATGTACCGGAAGACCTGCGTCAACTAGATGTGGAGCTGTTGCCGGAGGTGTGCCGCCAGTTGCGTATGGACATCATCAACGAGCTGTCGGTCAACCCCGGGCATCTGGCTTCAAGCTTGGGAGTTGTGGAGTTGACGGTGGCTTTGCATTATGTATTCGACACGCCTAACGATAAAATCGTGTGGGATGTCGGCCATCAGGCGTATGGGCACAAAATCTTGACGGGTAGGCGCAACCGCTTTTCCACAAACCGCAAACTGCACGGATTGTGCCCCTTCCCCTCGCCCAAAGAGAGTGAGTACGATACGTTCACTTGTGGGCATGCCTCCAATTCCATCTCGGCCGCCTTGGGCATGGCCGTCGCCAATGAGCTGCAAGGTGGCGAGAGACACCATGTCGTAGCTGTGATAGGCGATGGCGCGATGAGTGGCGGACTGGCTTTCGAGGGCATCAACAATGCTTCGTCTACACCCAATGACCTGTTGATCATCCTCAATGACAATAACATGAGTATCGACCACAGCGTCGGTGGCATGAAGCAATATTTGTTGCAGCTCAACACGAATGAGACCTATAACCGTTTGCGCTACAAAGCGGCGCAGTGGCTGCATGCGCATGGCATGCTGACAGACGATAGGCGCAAGGGGCTCATTCGTCTCAACAACGCCTTGAAATCTGCAATCAGCCAGCAGCAGAATATCTTTGAGGGCATGAACATCCGCTATTTCGGGCCATTGAACGGGCACGATGTCAGGGAATTGGTGCGGCTTTTGAGGCATCTCAAAGACATGAAAGGCCCCAAATTGCTGCATTTGCACACCAAAAAAGGCAAAGGGTATGCGCCGGCGGAAGAGGCGGCCACGGTTTGGCATGCGCCAGGCAAGTTTGACGTGGAAACCGGCCGCCGGCTCGACAGCTCGTTGGCAGATGAACCTTTGCGCTACCAGGACGTTTTTGGGCACACGCTGCTGGAACTGGCAAAAGGGAATCCCCGCATCGTGGGGGTGACACCCGCGATGCCCAGCGGCTGCTCCATGAACATCCTGATGGACCAGATGCCCGAGCGCGCATTCGACGTGGGTATTGCGGAGGGGCATGCCGTCACCTTCTCTGGAGGCATGGCCAAGGCGGGTATGCAGCCGTTTTGCAATATTTACAGCGCATTTTCACAACGGGCTTATGACAATATTATCCACGATGTGGCAATAGAGAATCTTCCGGTGGTACTGTGTCTTGACCGTGCGGGCATTGTTGGCGAGGACGGTGCGACGCACCACGGCGCATTCGACTTGGCTTTCTTGCGCCCGATACCGAACCTGACCATCTCCTCGCCGATGGACGAGCATGAACTCCGCCGGCTGATGTATACGGCGCAATTGCCCGGCCAAGGTGCTTTCGTCATCCGATACCCTCGTGGGAAGGGCGTGCTGACCAACTGGCGTTGCCCGTTGGAGAGAGTCGAGGTGGGGACGGCGCGGCGGCTCAGGGATGGCAATGATGTGGCAGTGCTGAGCCTGGGCCCCGTGGGCAATGATGTGGCCCATGCCATTGACGAGTTGCAACAGGAAAACGAGGCGTTGCGCGTCGCTCATTACGACATGCGTTTCCTCAAGCCCCTGGACGAAAGTGCTCTGGCAGAGATAGGACAGCGGTTCAGGCATGTTGTAACGGTGGAGGACGGCGTTGTGAAGGGCGGTTTGGGTAGCGCCATATTGGAGTGGATGAACTTGCATGGGCACCGGCCCACGGTGACGTGCCTGGGCCTGCCCGACGAATTTGTCGAGCATGGTACGGTTTCCCAACTTCATGATATTGTCGGCATTAGCAAGTCGCATATTAAAGCAGCCATTCAAGAAAGTGCGAAATAACAAGGAACAAGTAAAAAACGATTAAAAAATAGGGGAGTTATGAAAATTATCATCGCAGGTGCAGATGCCATAGGCTCACATTTGGCACAATTGCTCTCACGAGACAACGAAGACATCATTCTTATCGATGAGGATTCTGAGAGTTTGGCAGCCATTAGTGCAGACTTTGACCTTTTGACCATGGAATTGTCGCCAACCAGCGTCCAAGACCTCAAAGATGCCGGTGCCGAGCACGCGAAATTGTTCATTGCCGTGACGCAAAACGAACAAGTCAACGTCAACAGTTGCATCTTGGCAAAGGCATTGGGCGCGAAAAAAACGGTAGCACAGGTGGATAATTATCAATATGTCAGTCCTGAGCTGCGTGAGTTCTTTGACAAGTTGGGGGTCAATTCGCTGATCTACCCCGAGATGCTAGTGGCCCGTGACATTTCCAATGCCCTGAAAATGTCGTGGGTAAGGCAGCGATGGGACGTTCACGAGGGTGCGCTGGTGATGCTTGGCATCAAATTGCGCGAAACTTGTGGAATCCTCAACAAGCCTTTGAAAGACCTTTGCGGCCCGGAAGACCCTTACCATATCGTAGCCATCCGCCGTGGCAATGACACGATAATCCCTGGCGGAAATGATGAGTTGAGGCTGTATGACATCGCTTTTTTCATGACGACCAAGAACTACATACCTCAAATTCGCAAACTCGTGGGCAAGGAACATTATGAAGATGTGAAAAACGTCATGGTCATGGGGGGCGGAAAGACGGCGGTGAGGGCAGTAAAGAGCATGCCCGAGTACATGCATGTCAAATTGATTGAAGCGGATGAAGGACGTTGCGACCGTTTGAACGAGCTGCTCGACGGCGACAACGTCCTGGTCATCAACGGTGACGGTCGCGACATCCCCTTGCTGCTGGAAGAAGGAATTAAGAACACGCAGGCCTTCGTGGCGCTGACCGGCAATGCCGAGACCAATATCCTGGCGTGTCTGACAGCCAAGCGGATGGGTGTCCGAAAGACGGTGGCGATGGTGGAAAATGTGGATTATGTGAGCATGGCAGAAAGCTTGGACATCGGCACGATTATTAATAAAAAGACGATTGCTGCCGGGCATATCTACCAGATGATGCTCAATGAAAATGTGATAGACATTCGCTTTTTGCAGAATGTCAATGCCGATGTCGCCGAGTTCATGGCTGCCGACGGATCAAAAGTGACCCGCCGCATGGTGAAAGACTTGGGGTTGCCCAGTGGTGTCACCATTGGCGGACTGGTCAGAAACGGCGAAGGCATGCTGGTGTCGGGAAATACACAGATCCAGGCCGGCGATTCGGTCATGCTGTTCTGTCATGAGGTCAACATGAAGAAGATAGAAAAACTTTTTGAAAAATCTCTTTTTTAGTTTGAAGGATAGATGATAAATAAAAAGCTGATATACAAGATTCTAGGGTCGCTTCTGTTCTTGGAGTCCACCATGGTCCTACTTTGCCTTATCATAGCCATTTATTATCGCGAGGATGACACTTTCGCCTTTGCCTTTTCTGCTGTTATTACCTTTTTGGGCGGCATAGTGATGAGACAGCTAGGTGTCGGGGCAGACAACTCGCTCTCGCGTCGCGATGCCTATCTGGTGGTCACCTTGGCGTGGATCGTCTTCCCGCTTTTTGGCACGTTGCCTTTCCTGGTCAGTGGCTATATCCATAATTTTACCGACGCTTTTTTTGAAATGATGTCTGGTTTCACGACCACGGGCGCCACCATCTTGGACGACGTGGAGCGGCTGCCGCATGGCTTGCTCTTCTGGCGGTCAATGACGCAGTGGATCGGTGGACTTGGAATCGTGTTCTTCACCATAGCACTGCTCCCCTCGATGGTTGGCGGCAATGTGCGCGTCTTCGCAGCCGAGGCAACCGGCCCGATACGCACGAAGATGCATCCCAGGCTCAGCACTACGGCCAAGTGGATATGGAGCATCTATTTGCTGCTGACGGCGGCTTGTGCGGCGTGTTACTATGTAGCAGGAATGGGGCTTTTCGACTGTCTGAACTACGCGATGACCACCACGGCGACGGGCGGTTTCTCGACCCACAACGCCAGCACGGGCTATTTCCACAATCCCTACATCGACTACACGGCCATCGCCTTTATGTTCCTCTCTGGCACGAGTTTCACGTTGCTCTATGCCACGCTGTTCAAAGGGCGTTTCCGGCAGTTCTACCACAATTCCGAGTTCCGGCTCTATCTGCTTGTCGTGATTGTCGCCACCACCATCGTCATGCTGATTCTCGTTTTCGACAACAATTATCAGTTCTTCGATGCGCTGCGCGTGGGCTTGTTCCAAGTCACTTCGTTCATCACCACGACAGGCATTTTCAACGACGACGCGGCGCAATGGCATCACATCACATGGGTCATTCTGAGCATTTGTATGTTCATCGGTGCTTGTTCGGGTTCGACGAGCGGTGGCTTCAAGTGTATTCGCCTGGTGATGGTGAAGAATATCCTGCAAAACGAGATCCGGCGGCTCCTGCACCCGCGTGCCGTGCTGCCCGTGCGTGTGAACGACAACAACATCGTCCCCTACAGCTCGCAGGTGACGCTGCTGGCATTTCTCGCTGCCTATTTCGGCATGTGCATTTTCACATATGTCTGTATGATTATGATGGGCATCGATTACACGAACTCAATTACGATTGCGCTGAGTTGTGCAGGCAATGTCGGCCCGACGCTTGGACTTGAAATCGGCCCGACGATGTCGTGGAGCATCCTCCCGATGGGCGTGAAGTGGCTGCTGTCGGGTCTGATGCTGATGGGACGTCTCGAAATTTTCAGCGTTTTGGTCGTTTTCACGCCAACTTTCTGGAAAAAGCACTAAAAAAAATACGATAAAACAACAAAAATACTCTTGACATGGCATTCTTCAAGTTCAATCCGATTCTTAAACAGACGCTTTGGGGAGGTGAAAAGCTGGTTTCAATGAAAAAGATGAATGTGGCACTCGAAAAAGTGGGTGAAAGCTGGGAACTCTCCGGTGTCGAAGGCAATGAGACAACCGTAAGCGAAGGCGAAAAGAAAGGACTGACGCTCAATGAACTTGTTGGCCAAATGCGGGAAGACTTGCTGGGACGTAAGAATTGGGAACGTCTTGGCGCGGAATTCCCCTTGCTCATCAAATTCATAGATGCCCACCAAGACCTTTCCATCCAAGTACATCCCAACGACAAGACGGCGCGCCGCCACGGCCATCCAAAGGGGAAGACGGAGATGTGGTATGTCATGGATAGCGATGAAAAGGCCAAGATGCGTGTCGGACTTAACAAATCCATCACTCCCGAAGAATATGAACTGTTGGTGCGTGAAAATCGCATTTGTGAGGTTATCCAGGAGTATGCCGTGCGGGAGGGGGATTGTTTTTTCCTTCCCTCTGGACGCATCCATAGCATAGGGGCAGGTTGTCTGATCGCCGAAATTCAGCAAACCAGCGATGTTACTTATCGAATTTATGACTTCAATCGGCGCGATAAGGATGGAAAGTTGAGGCAGTTGCACACGCAGCAGGCGGCAGAATCCATAGATTATACAGTATTGAAGGATTATAGGACGCATTATGCGCAGATCCAAAATTGTGGCGTCGAATTGGTGAGTTGCCCGTATTTTCACACATCGGTCTACGACCTTACTTCCCCCATGGCATTGGACTATCGTGACTTGGACAGTTTTGTAGTGCTCATAGGTGTCAGGGGGGGGGGAAAGTTGGTGGACGAGGACGGCAACGAAACCCTTTTACAGCGCGGCGAGACAGTGCTGATACCCGCCACGACCAAGGGAGTGCATGTGACGACTGGTGAGCTCAGATTTTTGCAAACTTATGTCTTATAGCCATGAAAAGCCGGCGTAGATTGTGTGGCAGTGCCATACCTCAGCCTCCTTTATTGACCGGCATTTGTGCCCATTTGCCGAGGCTCCCCATCTTGTGCAGCCTGTAAAAAAAACTCCAAATCGTTTTTGAGGCGTTTGTAGGGTTCGGAGAGTTCAAAATCGGTGTTCTTTTTCAGCATTGAGATGACGTCTTGAAGGCTGTTGGCATAGCACGAGAGCTCGTTTTTCCGCTGTGTGAAGTGCACCGCCTTGCGGTTGATCTCGTTTTCTCTTTCTCGCACGAGCGTCGTGCAGATGCGTTTGAGCATCGGTGCAACGACGTTGTCGAAAAGATAGTGGCCCTGGATATATAAATAGGTGTTTTTCGGCACGACCCCCAGCGCCTCGAGCTCCTTTTGCAGGGCAATATAGCTCTCTTGTGCATCGGGATTCTCGATTTCCAGTTGCCGGACCTTGTTCTTCACTTTCCTTTTGACATTGATGATGCCGTGCATTGGGTCTTGTATGTTGAAGTGCCCCGTGTCAATGACGCGGTTGAAGTCGGTGAGTGAAAATTTCATGTAAAGGTTGTGCCGATAATGCCAGATGTTCCACACAAAAAGTGGATAGATGCTCTCAGAGAATTGCTCCAAGTAGCTGTTGAAGTCAATAATCATGCGGTCGTTCAGCGTCGCCATTACACAGACATTGTGCAAGCTCGGTGCAAAGCATTGCAGGTTCTCGATGGCATATGCATAGGTGTGGAAGACGTATGGAGAGCCTAGGATCTTTTTTGAAGCCTCCGTCATGCCTTGCATGAGATAGTCGTAGTCGGCGTCGACACAAGCAATCATGTTCTTTCCAATCCCTTTGGCGACAATGTTCATGAGTACCGACTTCTTTCCTTTTGAAAGATTCACTCTTGATGGCAGCATGACCTCAAAATATCGTTTCTCGTTTTCAAAACGTGTCAAAATCGAGCGCCAAAAGAACACATCGTCATAACTTTCTACATAAGCCACGATTTTTTGCCGTGAATTTCTAGGCTTTAGCCGGTTGGCTGCTTCAATCCATTCAGAGGTCAAATTGGTGTTTAAGCGTTTGGCCATGCGGTGTGGTTCTTTTGCAACTTTTTTATATTCTGATGTCGCTGACCTCGGTGACGCGGTCAGTCCATCCGTTCATGATGACTGCCGGGCTGTGGGTGGTCAGGACGATTTGTACGTTGGGGTTGAGTTCTCTGATTAGGTCGATGAGCCGCTGTTGCCAGTCAATGTGGAGGCTCACCTCTGGCTCGTCCATGAACAGGATGTAGGGCTGCTGGTCTTCCACCAATACGGTCAGCAGAATGGCGAGCATTTGCTTTTCTCCGCTTGAGAGTTGATAGGGCAGTAGGTTCTCCCCGATTTGTGTGAATCGTATCTCGTTTTCGGTCCTGACGATTTTCTTTCCCGTGTCCAGAAACAAGTCGTCGATCAAGTCTTGAAACCGTTTTTTAGGCAGGCTGATGCGGCTCGCCTGCTCTGTGGCATCGCTGCCGCCGTTTTGCAGACATTCGATGATGCGGTTTCCGATGTTGACTTGGTAGTCGAGGAATTTTCTTTGTAGTTGGAAGAGTTGCCAGTCGAGTTCTGTGGTCAGGTTGGCATCGAGCCTGGCAATGCTTTCTTGATTGAGCAGCGGACGGTCGAATGAGCGTATGACATCGTATCGTATCCATTTGGCATCCGATGGATACACGCTTAACCTGACACCTTTGAGCATGTGTGACGGGAATTCGCCGCCTGCGGAAAGCCCTTTGATGACTTTGTTGAGGATGGTGCTTTTTCCCACTCCGTTGATGCCACTGAGGATGTTCACTTCACGGTCGAGCTCCCAAACGATATGGTGCTTGCCGCTCCAGAGTGAGTCGATTTCGATGCGTTCGATGTAGTCTGCATATTTTTGCATGGCACAAAAGTTGTTAGTCTTTTTGCAAAGATAAACGAATTTTGCTCAAACTGCAACAATAAGCAGACTTTTTTATGCTTTGATGCCGTTCTTTGGTCTGATTTTTTGCATGTTTACAAGAAAAATTTTATTTTTGCAAATATCAAAGAGTCGTATTTTTATTTGAATTTAGTTATCCATTAAGTTGTTATGAAGGGATTTCGTATTTTTGTAGGATTGTTGTTGCTCATTTCAATGCTGGGATGCCGAAAAAACACAGAACATAGCGCGTCGTTGTCGGGGAGCGTGGCAGGGGAGGTTGATTCTCTGCGCGATGTCTTTGTCGTTGGTGAGCGGACGGCCATGAGCATGATAGAGTTGATTTGTTATCCTGCATTTTCGGATACGTTTCATTTAATGAAAGCAGACGACATTGATGAAGTCGGCGATTTGACACCGGGGAATGTCGTCAGAATTACGCTGGGCAAGAACCAGGAAGGGGAGCGGACCGTGACCTCTGTGGTAGATTTTGATGCAGACTATACGGCTGTCTATGGTGCGACGCTGGGGACTTGGAAGGCCCTAGGCCACGTTTCCGGGCGTCAGTTGCAGGGTTTTGTGCTAGATGTCAACGGAAAAGTGGGCGGCATCTCGGACGACACACCTCCGTATGTGGCTTGGGAAATCGTGGGCAAGCCCGTCAGGGATGGGGAAAATGAGATCAGGTTGTGTGTAAATCCTGCGATAGAGGATACGATGTTGAATATTTGCACAAGGCTGACTTTGGACTTGTCGACGGAAACACCGTCGTTGGAATGTCAGTCCAATGGTTTGAAGCACAAGAAGATTTGAGCCGTCTTTTTTTTGTGAGAGTACTAAAAAAGGGAAGTTGGCAAAAAGAACTTCCCTTTTTTGAATTTTCCCAGTTAGTGCAAAGGGTATTTTTGATAGATTTCCAGCTCAAAATCCTTTGTCAGCGAGAAAATCCCTTCCATAATATCTGCCAGGGCATGTTCGTATGTGACCCATTCCTTGTTTTTGATGAAGAAATAAAACTCCACAGGCAGTCCCGTGTCTTTTGCCTCGCGCTGGCGCACCATCAAGGTCATGTCGGGGTTGATTTCTTTTCTTGAAGCCAGGAATTTTTCCGCATAATTCCTGAACAAGGTGATGTTCACGCTCTCTCCCGTGAGTTCTTCCGGCTTGAAATAGCCTAGGTCAATCAGTCGTTGGCGCATTGGGGCATCGATTCTCCGGATGCTCCTGAAATCAAAGTAAATCTGCCGGGTGACGCGGCGCCCGTCGCTCTCTTGCATGCCCTTCCAGTTTTGGAAAGACCCGTTGATGAGTGTCGTCGGTGAAAGTGTGACGATGGTGTTGTCGAAATTTTGCACTTTGACCGTTGACAAGGACATTTCTTGCACTATACCGTTGGCCTCGGTGCCAGGGACGGTGATCCAGTCGCCTTTGTGTACCATTTCGTTGCTTGTGAGCCTGATGCCGGCGACCAAACCTTCCAATGTCTCCTTGAACACTAGCATCAGGATGGCAGAGGTGGCACCTAGCCCGGCAAAAAGCGTTAGCGGGCTTTTACCCAATAAGATGGCTACGGTGATGATGGCGGCAATGAACATGATGATGATTTTCAGTACGCCGCAGAAAGTCACGAAATATTGCTGTGCCGAAGTCCTGCGGTCGCTGTCAAGGTCTTTGAAGGAGTTGATGAACACGACGGCAAGTTTCACGGAGGTGACGGTGATGTAGATGGCCGTCAGGCGTGTCAAGACTTCTCTTGCAATGGGATATTGGAAGAAAACCAGCGGCAGCAGTTGCCAAATGACGATGGCGGGCACGATTTGGCAGGCGGAGTGAAGTACTTTTTGGTTGAACAGCACCTCGCCCCATTTGGTCTCGGTGCGTGAGGCTAATTTGACGATGAGCGGCACGATGATCTTGCTGCACGCAAGTTTGGCCATCCATGCCAGCAGTATGGCGACGACGACCATTGAGATGTGCCTGGCAATGGGGACTGCTCGGCCTGTCAAGCCAAAGAAGACGAGCAGCTCTTCGATGATACTGATGATGTATTCCATTGGTTTTCTCCTGTCTTTTAAGAGGTTATTTTATCTTTTTACCATTCTTCTTGTAGTATTGTAGCCCTAGTTTTACGTTTTGGATGACGGACTCGGAAGAGTAGGTGGCTCCAGTGACGGCATCTACTTTCAGCTTCTCGGCTTTGTTGATGCTTTTGCCGTCCCATGCGGTGAGGATGCCGCGTTTGACACGGGCAAAGTATTTCGGTGTCTCACCATTGGGCAGTGCCTCTACTTTTACCACTTTCCCGCTTTGGATGTAAATCTTCACGGGGGTCGCTGTTTCGTAGCCGATGATGTTCTTGCCTAGTTCGGTGGTGTTGACAATCACGGTTTGTCCTTCCCGGGTGATGATTTCATCGCTTTTCCTTGCGCTCGTCAGCAGGCTTGATAGCGCAAAGGCTGTGACAATCATGATGATTCTTGTTCTCATTATATATATGTATTTTTGGTTGTAAATGGTCCTAGACTAGTTGCCCGATGAGCTCCTCGCGTGTGCCGGGCAGCATGTCGACGACGGGAATCTCAATCATGGTATAGCATCCCGGGGTCAGGCGCATGGAGGCACGCGCCACATTGACCAGCACCTGTGCGGTCAGCGCAGGATTGTTGATGCTCATATTGAACTCGAAACGCTGGTTCTGGGTTTTCCCGGAAACGCCTTTCCTCACGAGGTTCACGCCGTGCCCCATGTCCCGGACATCGTCAACCGAGTCTACCTGGAAGACATGTGTCTCGTCGGCGGCGAAATAAGGGTCTTCCTTGATGGCTTTTTCCACCTCGGCGAGCTCGGCGCCTTCTTCTAGTTCTACATAAACCATGCGGCGATGGATGCTCTCGCCTAACGGGATGGTAACCGAGAGTGCATTTCTGACACCTTTCTTCGAGCGCACGCAGACGCTGTGGCCCATCGACATGCCCGGCCCAAAATTGGTGTATGAAAGTCCCTTCGGGGCGAGGCTTTGCATCAATGTGCGCACCATGCTGTCAGAGCCTGGGTCCCAGCCGGCGGCGATGATGCTCACGGCATTGTTTTTCTGGCAAGTCGGCATCATGTTGGCACGATATTTGACGATTTCGCCATGGATGTCGAAACTGTCGACCGTGTTGATGCCTAATGCCACGATTTTTTGGGCATATTCCTCACATGAGCGTGTTGGTGTGGCAAGGATGGCTACGTCAACGTCCTCCAATTCGCGAATATCGGCCACGACCTCGTATGGTGTTAGTTCCAAAGGCTTGTCTTGGGCACCTGCTCGGCGCACGATGCCTGCCATCTCAAAGTCGGGCGCGGCCTCGATGGCTTCAACCGTATAGCGTCCGATATTGCCGTAGCCTACTACGGCTGCTCTTATTTTCTTCATGTCGTTTTTTAGCTAAAGATGGATGAAATTACGATTATCATCATGCAAAGTTATCGTTTTTCACGCATAAAATGCTGTTTTCAGGCATATATTTTTAAGAAAAACGACAAATTTACCGACAAATGATGGTCTTGTCGCTGTTTTTTTTGAGGCAATTCAATGGACTCATACAATAAAAGAGATAAAAACTACGTTAAATAAAAGATTGACGTCATCAGAGAAGACGAAGGAAATATGGTATAAATGTTGAAGTTAACAGAAAAAAAATATGATAGAATATATTTGTGGTGAATTGACGGAGCTTTCGCCAGCAATGGTAGTGGTGGAAATCTCGGGCATGGGCTATGCGGTCAACATCTCGCTCAATACGTTTAGTGCCATCCAAGGGAAGAAAAAGGTAAAGCTCTACGTCCAGGAGGCGCTTGTCACGGGTGGGAGAGACGATAGTTACACTCTCTATGGATTTGCCACAAAGCAGGAACGGGAACTTTATCGCCTTTTGATCAGCGTTAGCGGCGTTGGTGCAAACACCGCGCGCATGATTCTCTCGTCGATGACGCCCGATGAACTTTGCAACGTGATTGCCTCGGGTGACGAGCGCCTGCTCAAAGGCGTGAAAGGCATCGGGCTGAAAACCGCCCAGCGCATCATCGTCGACTTGAAAGACAAGATCGTGGCCAGCGGCGTGGCGCAGGAGTTACACGCCGCGGGCAGCGTGGACATGGTGAACAAGGACGTCAAGAACGAGGCGGTGCAGGCGTTGTCCATGCTGGGATTCGCACCGGCACCAACGGCAAAGGTCGTGTCTGAAATCTTACGTGAGCAGCCCGACATGGCGGTGGAGCAAGTGGTCAAACAGGCTTTGAAGATGATGAAATAGCCAAAACGTTGAAAGATAAAGCGAATGAGGTTTAAGCGGTACATATTGTTCTTGGTATTTGCCTTGTTGAGCATCAATCTGTTGGCGATGCTGGCATGGCAAACCCTCCCGGTGCAGCAAGACGACAAGACGCGTCGGCAACGCGAGAGGCAGCGCCGCGAGCTCTCCAGGGGGACTGGCGTGAGCCTGCCGTCCCCCAGTGGGCAGAATCCTCAGAGGGAGCAGAAAAGCGACACGACCATGTCGCTGTCGGACTATGTCGTGGAGGACGAAGCCATTCCAGACTCACTGCTGAACCTGAGGTGGAAGGTGCAGCGCATAGTGCCTATCACTTTTGAGGACTTGCAACGGGGAATGGTAGACTTGAACTTGCCCGACAACCTTCAACAAAACGTGGAATACAACGATACGCTCGACCGCTATGTCATTGGTTCAAAGGTGGCTGGCACCTATTTGTCGGCACCCATCATGATGACACCGGAAGAATACCGCAAATGGAGCGAGCGACAGTTGTTCAACAAATATTTCCGCTCGAAAAATGACGAAATCGTCAAGACAAAGGGCAAGGAGAAGTTCGATTTCTCCGACATGCACTTCGATTTGGGTCCTGCGGAGAAGATTTTTGGCCCGGGCGGTGTCAGAATTCGTACGCAAGGAAGCGCGGAGCTCAAGTTCGGCGCAACGCTGAAAAACATTGAGAACCCGTCGCTGCCCGTGCGCAACCGCAAAACGACAGCAATCAATTTCGACGAAAAAATCAACCTGAATGTCAACGGAAAAGTGGGCGACAAGGTGAACATGAACCTCAATTACAACACCGATGCGACCTTTGATTTTGACCAACAGAACCTGAAACTGAGGTATGAGGGGAAAGAAGACGAGATCATAAAACTGGTGGAAGGCGGCAACATCACTTTCCCGACCAACTCCTCGCTCATCAAGGGTGCGGCATCGTTGTTCGGACTTCGCACCGACCTGCAATTCGGGAAACTGAAGCTTCAACTGGTTGCCTCACAAAAAAAATCATCGACCCACAGCGTGTCGTCGCAGGGCGGAGTGCAGCTGACCCCGTTTGAAATTAATGTAGCCAATTACGAAGACAATCGCCATTTCTTCCTCTCGCACTTCTTCCGTGAAAAATATGACCAAGCCATGAAGTCTTTGCCCAACCTGACGACAGGCGTGCGCATCAACCGATTGGAAATCTGGGTCACCAACAAATCGGGTGTGACCACAAACCCCCGCAACATAATTGCACTGCCCA
>ODAI014754695.1_pt1 | contig 18756 bp, 18 predicted proteins | sample 1539321 | NCBI WGS metagenome assembly ODAI01 (sample SAMN02144231, study PRJEB22623) | gut metagenome | biome: sheep rumen | host: Ovis aries | place: New Zealand
ATTGAGGAAATGCTTCTTGAAAAGAAGAAAATGGACAAGCACTACAAAAAGCTCGGCGGTAAGGAATACAGCACCGAGTTTGAGGGCTTTGTCTGCTGTGATCCGTATGGAAAGCTCATCAGCCCCAATACGGTAACGCACGACTTCCACGAGGTCATCAAGAAGAACGGTCTGAAAATGCTCCGTTTCCATGACCTTCGGCACAGCTGTGCCAGCCTTTCGCTTGCAAACGATATTCCAATGAAGGCGATTCAGGAGTGGTTCGACCATGCAACTTTCAATATTGCCGCTGATTTTTACAGTCATCTGGAGTACAACGCAAAGGTCACTTCGGCTGAAACCATTGCAAGAGTTCTCGGAGAAAAGAAGGAAACCCCTGCGTATACCGATGAGCCTGTGCCTAAGAAGTTAGACAGCAGAAAAATAAAAAATGATACAATTGCGGAATCGTCACAGGTCGCAGCCGTATAATTATATAATATACTGTGACAAAACTGAGGACGAAATAGAAAATTCAAAATCGAGTGATTTTGGTAGAAAATCCGGTAGAAATTTTTGGTAGAAGTCAATTATATGATTTCACGGAAGTTTCAGAAAAGCCGTAACACCGATAGAAAATGCACATAAAATGAAAAAGTTCATATAATGTGCTGGACTTTGCTCCGATTTTGTGCTATAATCATATTATCATATTTATGGGAGGTCTCTATGAAGATACTTGTCACAGGCGGCACTGTTTTCGCAAGCCGGTTTACTGCCGGATTTTTTGCAGGTCAGGGTCATGATGTGTATGTGCTGAACCGCGGTACAAGGCCTCAGCTCCCCGGAGTTATCCATATCTGTGCTGACAGACATGAGCCAGGCGATAAGCTCAGGCATATGAGCTTCGATGCTGTAATAGACGTTACTGCGTATAATGCAGACGATATCAGCAAGCTGCTGGATGCTCTCGGGGATTTCGGAACTTACATCATGATAAGCTCAAGCGCGGTCTATCCGGAAACGCTCCCTCAGCCGTTCAATGAGGCTCAGCCGACAGGCGAAAATTCTATCTGGGGTGCTTACGGGATCAACAAGATCGCCGCTGAAAACGCCCTTACCGAACGTGTTCCGGATGCCTATATACTCAGGCCGCCCTATCTTTACGGGAAGATGAACAACCTCCACCGTGAGGCATTCGTGTTTGAGTGCGCCGAACAGGGACGTCCGTTCTATATCCCTCAGGACGGCTCGATGACGCTCCAGTTCTTCGATATCGGCGATATGTGCAGGTTTATCAGCATTATCCTCCGCTCACAGCCTGAGCAGCGTATTTTTAACGTCGGCGACCCGAGGCTCATGACCGTAAAGGAATGGGTGAATACCTGCTGCAGCGTACTCGGAAAGATCCCGGAGTTCATCTCCGTACCGCCTGACGTGCCGCAGAGGAGCTATTTCCCCTTCTATAATTATCAGTATACTCTCGATACATCGGAAATGCTGAGGATAATGGATACCTTAACTCCTGCGGTGGAAGTCCTTCGCGGTTCATACGAATGGTTCTCCGGACACAGGGACCTCATCGTCCGGAAGCCTCTGTATGAATTCATCGAACGTGAACTGAGAGGCAGGCTATGATATATACTCCCCTCACACGAAAGGCCATGAGCATTGCCTATACCGTTCATCACGGACAGCTTGACAAAGCCGGCGTGCCGTATATCTTCCACCCCTATCACCTTGCGGAGCAGATGGACGATGAGTATTCCGTCTGTGCCGCACTGCTTCACGATGCAGCTGAGGACACCGCGGTCACACTCGGGCAGCTTGCGGAGGAGTTTCCGCCTGAGGTCGTGAATGCTGTGAGGCTGCTCACCCACCCCGACGGCGAGGACTATATGGACTACATCCGCCGTATCAGAAATGATCCTGTCGCAAGAAAAGTCAAGCTCGCTGACCTCCGGCACAATTCAGATATCTCACGCCTTCCCGGTGAGCCGGATGAGCGCGCTCTGAAAAGGCTTGAAAAGTATGCCGCTGCAATAAAGCTGCTGGAGGGATAAAAAATCACCAATTTTTTCCCTTCCGATTGTACATTTTGACTGGTGGACAACCTTCTGTTTTTGTGGTATAATGTTTGGTACAGTATTTTTTTCGGAGGTCATCGTCGTGGACTATAAAGCTAACAGCGGTGTGTGGGGAACTATGTTCGGAGTCCCTTTTGTCGTTGCGGATAATTTCCTGAAGCTCGCTACAGGTCAGCAGATCAAGGTGCTGCTGTATCTGCTCAGATGCTCGGGGAGAAATTGCTCCGATGAGGAAATATCCCAGAATACAGGCGTTTCTGCGGCTGAGGCTGCCGATGCGGTCCTGTTCTGGCAGCAGGTGAACGTTCTTACCCCGCAAATGAGCGCTGCTGATGCTGTGCCGCTAATGGCTCAGCAGAATGAACCGACTTCCCCCGCTCAGGCAGCAGCCGTACCGCCAGCACCCTCATCCGCTGCGGATCCTGTCACCCCAAGACAGCGGCAGAACCTAAATCCTTCGGAGATCTCGGATATAATGAAGTCCTCAGCAGATATTTCCGAGCTTTTCAAGGTCGCGGAGTCTGCGCTCGGCTCGCTGAACCATACTCAGCAGAATTCCCTCATCTGGATGCACAATTACCTCGGACTAAAGCTCGAGGTCATAGTCGTGCTTATATATTACTGCGTCGAAATAGACAAGACAAGTGCCTCATATATCGAGAAGATCGCCTGCTCATGGGCTGAAAATGATATCAACGACCTCAATTCAGCTCAGAACGAGGTCGAAAGACTAAAATGCTCCCGCGAGTTCTCAGGCATCATCATGAAAATGTTCGAGATGGAAAAAAGTCCTACACCCAAACAGTCCCAGTTCATCGAACAGTGGCAGAAAGCCGGCTACAGCACCGAGCTCATTAAGCTTGCATATGAGAATACACTTGACAATATCAACAAGCTCTCATTCGACTATGTCAACAAGATACTCTTGTCATGGGCGGAAAAAGGCTATACCACCACGCAGCAGGTCAGGGAAGCTGAGATAAGCTTCCGCAAACAGCGCCAGTCCTCACAGCGCCAGCAGTCCCCTGACCCTGACGTTGAAAAATATAAGGCAGTAATCAATAAATTCTGAGAGGTAAATAATGAACACTGATATTCTTGAAAAGGCCGAGGCTATAATCAGAAGCAGGCGCCAGAACGCTATCGCCGAAAACGACCGGCGTATCAGCGAGATCAACGAGAAGTTCCCCCAGATACGCGAGATAAACAACGAGCTTTTCAACGCCGGACGTGAGCTCATCAGCCTCATCGGGAGCAATGCTCCTGATATCAAAGACAGGATCGAACGCCTCAGAAAATTCAACCTCGAGGCTCAGGAGGTCGCCCGCGGCCTTCTTGCCTCAAACGGCTACCCAAAGGATTACCTCGACATACACTTCAACTGCCCCGAATGCTCCGATACCGGCTACTCAAACGGCATGATATGCAGCTGCCTCCGGAAGCTTTGCGGAAAACTTTACGCAGAGGAACTCAACAAAAAGGCTCAGCTCAGGCTCTCATCCTTCGAGACCTTCCGCCTCAGCTTCTACACCGGCGAGGACTATGATATGATGAGCCGTATATTCGATTTCACTCAGAGATACGCCTCGGAGTTCACTGAAAACTCACCCAGCATCTTCATGTTCGGCAGGACCGGCCTCGGCAAGACCCACCTTTCCCTCGCTATCGCCAATAAGGTGCTCGAAAAGGGTTACAGCGTCATCTATGACTCGGCTGTCAATATCCTCCGAAATATCGAAAAAGAGAATTTCAGCCGCGAGCATTCCTCAGATATGATAGATATGGTCATGGATACCGACCTGCTGATCCTCGACGACCTCGGCACAGAGTACGAAACTGCCTTCTATAACGCCACAGTCTATAACATTATCAACACCCGCCTCAACCGCGGTAAACCGACAATTATCAGCACTAACCTCGATTTCAGCGATATAAAGCGCCGCTACGACGAGCGCGTTGTCTCCCGTATCGTCGCCGTCTATAAATGTCTCGAATTCCGCGGCGAGGACATCCGGCTCCAGATGCGGAAACAGGAAGATCAATAATAAACATCAAAGCCCCTGAGTTAAACTCAGGGGCTTTTTTTACTGCGCCTTTCGTATCACTGTTCCTGCCGGGAATGTCCGCTCAGAACGGAATGAAAACTTCATCATCGCGTGATTCGCTGTCTCTATCCGCTCGCCGTTTTCATCAAACAGCTCGTCAAGCTTCATCTCGACCGGTCTCTGCGACGGCGATAGCAGCTCAACTGTATCGCCTGCGAAAAATCTGTTGCGCTGCGTACAGTAAACTATACCATCACAGCAGCTCTCAACTACCGCTATGACGTCGTAATTGCGGATATACCCGCTGTTCTCGTAATACTGGGATTCCTCCGGCACTCCGAAGAAAAATCCATTGCAGTATTTTCTGTGGCTGACCTTGTATACCTCATCGCGTATCCAGTCAGGCAGCCTGAAATTGTATGGGTCCTTGTAATACTCATCTACCGCCATGCGATAAGCGTTCGTGACAACCGCAACATAGTACGCGGACTTCGCACGCCCCTCGATCTTCAGGCTCATCACTCCTGCCTCAGCAAGCTTGTCGATGTGCTCTATCATGCACATATCCTTTGAATTGAGTATATATGTGCCGTGCTCATCCTCGAACACCGGAAAAAACTCCCCCGGGCGCTTTTCTTCCATAAGATGATATCCCCAGCGGCAGGGCTGAGCACATTCTCCGCGGTTCGCATCCCGGTTGACAAGGTACTGCGAGAGCAGACACCTTCCTGAAAAAGATACGCACATAGCTCCGTGTACAAATGTCTCTATATCGAGCTCCGGACTTGTTTTTGCCCTGATCTCCGCGATCTCGTCAAGAGAAAGCTCCCGGGCAAGCACTACTCTCTTTGCCCCCATGTCAAAAAGCTCACGGGCGGTAACGTAGTTGACTATTCCGGTCTGTGTGGAAATGTGTATCTCCATGTCCGGCGCATAGCGCTTCACCAGTGCAAGAAGACCGATATCCGCAACTATCATCGCGTCAACTCCGGCTTCAACTGCCTCCCGGACGAACCTCTCAAAAAAGGGTATCTCGTTATTCCGCGGAAGCGTATTGCAGGTCAGGTAGACCTTTATCCCCCGCGCATGAGCATCGCTGACTGCCTTTACAAGCTGGTCAAAATCAAAATTCATCGGTGATGCTCTCATACCGAACTGCTTCCTGCCGAGGTAAACAGCGTCAGCACCGTAATTCAGCGCCGCACCGAGCCTTTCCTCATCACCGGCAGGAGCAAGAACTTCAAGCTTACTGAGCATTCTGCGCCTCCTGTCCGGCAGCCTTCTTTGCGGCTTCGTCCTCAGCCATTTTCGCCTCGTATTCATGCTCAGCGGCATGGATCTCATCGAGGTTTGCAAGGTGCTCCTCATAGGTCTTTGCGTACTTTGTCTCGCCTGTGTAGATATTTGCAGCGAAGTACCTGTAATCCGTGTCGATAGCATCAAGTACAGCGTCTATTGCCTCAATACCGGGGTTGCAGATAGCTCCCGGAGGAAGTCCCGGACTGATGTAGGTGTCGTAGGAATCGACCATGCTCTTATTGTTTACCGCAAGATTTCTCTTGATATACAATGAATAGTTCGAGGTCGGGTCAGACTGGAGCTTTCCGGCAAATTCCTCAGGGTCGTTAAGACGGTTCCAGAAAACAGAGGCTATAATATTCATAGTATCGGGAGTTGCAGCCTCCTTCTGTACTATAGAGGCAAGGGTAATGAGCTCGTCAAGAGTCATGCTCCTGTTATCGATCTTGCGCTGCTCCATCTTGGCATAGCGCTCCGGGGTCATCTTGGAGTTGAAGTTATAGTATATCTTCTGGCATACCTCCTCGACATCCATATCCTCATAGAAGATGTAGGTATCTGGGAAAGCGTAGCCCTCCATACGGCGGTATTTCAGGCTGTTATCGGTATTCTTCAGCCTCTCCTCAAAGTCACAGCCCATGCCGCCTCCGTTGAAGGTAAAGATGAAGTCCGAGGCCTTGCAGACCTTTTTCTCCTCAAGCAGGGCTGCCATATCGTCGAGCGTCATACCTTCGGGGAAGGTTATCTCCACCGACTCCTTCGTACCGTTTTCCGTAGAAGTAAGCTTCTGGATTATAGTCTCATACGCCATATTCTCCTTGATGAAATGTTCACCGGGAATATATGCACTGTCAGACTTCCTGAGCCGCGAGAAAAATATGAACGCCTTAGGTGAGCGGATTATCCCCTCATCCTTGAGCATATAGGCTATGTCAGAGGTCGAAGCTCCCTCGGGGACAACGATACGGTGCGTCGTGTCATCCTTGCCGATACCGAGCATATCCTTGCCGTATGCAATGATGATGAGAGAGAGCACGATCGAAACCGCAACTATCAGCGTAGTGAGTATCAGCACGCCCGGCAGTCTGCTGCGCTGCTTCTTTTTCTTCTTTTTTCTGCGGCGGACCGGAGCTGTCCTTACGGCAGGAGCACTTCGCCTTGCCTGAGGCGGAGCTTCAATTTCCTCAGGCTCCGGAAACACGCTCTCCTCCTCAGGGACCAGCTCCTCAGCAGGAAATTCAGCCTCGGTATGGCTTTCCTCGGGCATATCCCCGCCGTCTGTCTCATTGCTGTCAAGCTCGCGCAGAATATTATTGACGAGATCGTCGTTATCCATTGCAGAGCACCGTCCTTTCTTCGGTAACAATTATATCTGATTTCATGTCATGGGGCATCAGCGGAAGCTCCTCCGCTATCATCCCCTCGTATGCAAGCGCTATTTTCACGCCCGGAAATTCTTCCAGAAAACGGTCATAGTAGCCGCCTCCGTAGCCGAGCCTTCCGCCGTTTTCGGTAAAGGCAAGCCCCGGCACGATACATACGGACTTCCCCGTAACTTCCGGCTGCGGCAGAGAGCTGTCCGGTTCACATATGTCATACTTGCCGGGAACTGCGTCCCTGAGCTGTGAAAGACCGCCAACTATATGGAAGGTCATATCTCCGTTTTCGCCGCACCGCGGAAATGCCACGGTTTTTTTCTTCATAAGCAGCTGTTCAGCCAGCTCCCATGTATTGACCTCTGAGCGGAATGAGGCGTAAAGCAGCACAACATCTGCATTCATCACATTTTCATTGGAGAGGACTCTTGCACATATGATGCGGTCTCTGACCTCAGTTTTCAGCTCTTTTCTAAGTGCAGAGAACTTCCTCCGCAGTTCCTTTTTTTCATCCATTTCAGAAGCACATTATAGCTGCGCGGAGGCGGTCGCTCTCAGCCTTTGATACAGTCTTCTCAACAAGAGCAAGTCCGAATTCCACAGCAGTTCCCGCACCGCGTGAGGTGATGAAGATACCGTCAGCAGCAACAGGCTCAGTGCCTGTCTCTGCGCCTTCAAGCTGGGTCTCGAAGCCCTCGTAGCATACTGCTCTCTTTCCCTTCAGGAGCCCCTTGTGCCCGAGGATAGAGGGGGCGGCACATATCGCGCCGATGTACTTTCCATTAGCAGTACAGTAGTCTATTGCAGCCTGTACATATGGTGATTTTTCGAGGTTGAGCGTGCCCGGCATTCCGCCCGGAAGAACTATCATTTCAAGCTCGTCCGTAAGCGCAGCCTCCTGCGCGATAGTGTCGGTAACTACAGTTACGCCGTGTGAGCTCGTTATCATATTGTCGCCGACGCCGACTGTGACTACCTTTCTGCCGCTTCTTCTGAGCAGGTCGATAGGTGCGACCGCTTCTGTCTCCTCAAAGCCGTCTGCAAGATAAACATAGATCATAGTGATCTCCTTTCATCTGAATGTAACTGTGTATTTGTTGAGAAGGAACGCCGGATGATACGAAAGCTTCGCCTTTCGCAGGCCTTCGATATCCATGTCCTCCTCGCGGTTGATATATTTCATATCCGCTGCGGCCGCTGATGCAAAGAGATTGTTTATCCCCGCATAGATACCGCTCACGGATGTGTCAGCTTTTTCTATATGCACGCAGAATGTGTCCGAATTGAGCCTCTCACCTATCGTCACGGCTCTGACCCTTCCTCCGGATCGGATAACTCCGCCGGTCAGCCCGAGCTCATTGAAATATGTAAAGAATGTGTTTATCGCAAACTGCTCAGCAACGAATGAATGCTGGTCTGTGCTGTTCCTGCTGTTGTATGTCTCAACGGCAAAGGTCAGGCAGTCATCGAAGTCCTTCTCAGTTATCAGCGAGAACTCATGCTCCTGTTCCATGAACCGCGCAAGATGATTGCGCTTGGCATGGTACTTCCTTCCGGGAAGGGCGATAAGGTCAGCCGAAGCGTAGATATAATCAGCGTTCCCGCGGTCAGCCTGAGCCGTAAATCCGCCCGGAAAAAGCTCATCAAGCACCGTGAGCATTTCCTCAGTAACGCCTCTGACAACGAGCGGCTTGCCGAGAGAGGCGCTGTATCTGCTCATCTCTCCGATGACCTCACGGATATCGCCGCTGCCAGCCGGTAAAATATACTGCGGAACACCGTCCTCCGTTTCAAAGGCACAGCATATATAAAAATCCTTGTAAAAAGCTATCCTTGAGCCTGCAAGCCTGCGCCATGCCATATTGTTTGCAAAAGAATATTCACAGCCGCGCCTGTCCGATGCTTTCAGCGCAGAGTTTATCCTTTCCCTGTCGCCGAGCTCAATTTCTCTGAATTCAAGCATTTTCTGCTCCGGAAACGCCCATTGCGGCAAAGTATTCCCTTACCTCTTTCATTTTTCCGCAGGACATCTTTCCCTCCGGACACCTTCCCTCCATAACGCATGAGGGGCCGGCCTTCGCAAAGAGATGCGGAGCTTCCTGCCGGCAAAGGCGGAGCATTTCTATCGCAACAGCCCTTATCTCCCACTGAGCACGGTTGCAGCAGCGGTGACAGAAGAAATTGAACAGTGAGCGGACGTTCATCGTGACCACTATCTTTGTCTCACAGGCGTTCGGCAGCAGGAACCTTGCGTCCTCATTGGCAAGCTTACGCGCCTTCGATGCGGCTGACTTCTCGTCAAGTCCCTCGCTGATGAATTCAGCCTTGTGCTTTTCAGTAAGCATATCGGCTATCTTCTCATAGCCCTCAGTGATATCGGCGATTATCCGGTCAAACTCCGCCTTAGCCTCAGGAAGCTCCTCAACTGCCGGCGGAGTTATGAACTCAAATCCGCTTTCATTGACGTAACGCTGGCTTTTCTGGGAATATGAAGCTATCCTGTGGCGCACGAGCTGGTGCGAGCAGGCGCGGGAGATGCCTTCTATGCCGAACGTGAAGCTGACGTGCTCCATAACGCTCTCATGCCCTATAGATACGAGCATATCTATGAAGCTCTCTGTCTTTTCCTCGGTAAGCCCCTCCCTGAGACCGCTGATTCCGCTGCTTGAATAGCAAAGCTTTGCAGCAGTTGCAACAAGCTTTTCCGGCTCTGGAGTATGCGCGATAAGTTCAACCTTCATAACCGACCTCCACAAATGAACATATACTATTATTTTATCATTTTCACAGCAATAAGTCAAGGAATATCCGCATATATTATTATAAATAATATTTTTAATTTTAATTAAGTGTGAAAAATACAAGAAAATTTCATTTTGCTATGGACAAACTAAAAAAAATGTAGTATAATATTACAGTATCTGGAATCTTTCCGGAAAAGGACGGCACTTTTCTTAGCTGTCTATAACTTCTACAGTATCATCGGAGGAATTATAAATGAGAACTTTCACAAGATTTGCTGCCGCTGCTGCCGCATTCTCCCTCGCAGCCTGCACTGTCGGATGCAAAGCGCCTGAAGCTATCACTATAGGTGGCTCAACAAGAGACGCTCTCACCATTGACGACTACGACATCCGCGCCGGCATTTTTATCTATTATGAGCTTGTCGGAGTAAGCGATGCTGCTCAACAGATCTATGAGCTGAACGGCACATCCCCTGAGATCAGCGATATCGAGAATTCCCTTATCGACGGCAAAAGTGCCGACGAGTGGATCCAGGACAAGGCTACTGACTACTGTAAACAGTTCGTTGCGATCGAAAGAGAGTTCGATAAGATCGGCGGCAAGCTCTCCGCCGAGGATATCTCAAATATCAAGACCGCTGTAAAGTCCAGCAAGGATATTGAGGTATATGATAAAAACGGTATCGGCGAATCCTCCATTAAGGATATCATTACAAACGGTACCGGCGGTTCATGGGACAATGCTGTGTTCTACAATTCAAAATACTACTACATTTTCAACCATTACTACGGCATCGACAGCGAGTACGGCTGCACAGAGGACGAGCTCAAGGATTACTTCACCGACAACTACGCGCGTGTAAAATACCTCAGCATCAGCCTCACCGACAGCGACGGAAACAAGCTCGACGGCGATGAACTCCGCGAACTCAACAGCCTCATTGATGAATATGTTGAAGAAATAAACGCCGAATCGACCGACGCTGGCAAGTTCAAGAAGTTCGACGAGATAAAGAACAAGTACAGCGAGTACACCCAGCAGAAGACCGAGGAGGCTGCAAAGGCTGCCGAGGAAGCTGCTGCCGCTGAAGGCTCCGGAACAAGTACTACGACCACAACGACTACTACAACTACAACTACTACAACTTCGGACGAGACCGCAACAACTACCACTACCGACCCGTACGCCAACGAGAATATCCTCGTAAGATACACCACAACTACAGCTCCCGTCGGAGAAACAACTGTTGTTACTACCACTGAGGAGACAGATTCCCAGAAGTCCGAGCACGCCTTCAATGACATGGTCTTCAAAGAACTCACAAACTACAAGGCCGAGCGCTACGATTACGATGAGAATACCGTCTATATCGTCATCCGCGCCGATATCAGCGAGCGTATGACCGAGGATGACCTCTGGAGCACCGATGTCATCAACACCCTCCTTATGACACGCTATCAGCAGGACTTCGACGATATGATAGGATCCCTTGCGGACACTTACTCAATAAGCAAGGTAAAGAAATCCTACAAGAGATATGCGCCGTTCAAGCTTGAACTTGAATAAAAAATTACTTCCGTTCTTTGTGAACGGAAGTTTTTTTATGCCTCATTGAATTGTTTCAGTTTCCGCGAAAATTCTATCAGCTCATCAAGCTCAAGCTGTTCAAGCCGCGAGTTCTCCCCCAATCCAGCCGCACGGAGCGCCTCGTAAACCTTGTCCTTTGATACGCCGAGCTGCGATGCCACGGCGTTTGCGGCAGTTTTCCTGCGCTGAGAGAAGCCTCCCTTTACGACCTTGAAGAAGAACTTCTCCTCGTCATCCGGCAGCCTCGGCACCGGTGAAGGATCTATGCGTATCACGGCCGAATCCACGTTCGGTGCAGGCATGAAGCTGCCGCGCGATACCCCGAAAAGCTGGCGTACAGTGCCGTAATAGTTCACCCCGACCGTTATCGCTCCGCTCTCGCGTGAGCCGACCTTCGCACAAAGCCGCTGAGCTGCCTCCTTCTGCACCATTACAGTTATCGACTCCACCGGAAGCCTGCTCTCAAGCAGCAGCATGATGACCGGCGATGTGATGTAGTAAGGAAGATTAGCGCAGACCGCAGCCCTCAGCCCAGAGAATTCCTCCGAAATAAGCCTGTGAAGGTCGCATTTCATGACGTCCTCGTTGAAAATTTTAATATTATCATACTCAGCAAGAGTTTCGTCAAGTATCGGCAGCAGGCGCGTGTCTATCTCGACAGCCGCTACCCTGTCCGCACGCTTTGCAAGCTCTGCCGTCAATACACCTATCCCCGTGCCTATCTCCAGCACTCCGAACCCCGGCGCCGCGTTGCCCATTTCGGCTATTTTAGGACAGATATCCGGGTTGATTATGAAATTCTGCCCCAGACCTTTCGAGAAACTGAAGCCGTGCCGGGAAAGTATGTCCCTTACAGTTCCTATATTCGTCAGCTCCATGAGTCCTCCCCGAGCTTATGAGTTAATTTCTGCGAAAATTCGCTCTGCTTCGCGTCGTTGAGCTTTTCCATATTGTTCACAAGATAGTCAGCCGAACGGTAGGCGTGCTGAAAATCAGTGTCCTTGAAGTAGAATTTCAGGTCAACAAACTCGCCGTCTATAATTATGTCCATACCGCAGATCTGGCGTCCGGGATGCTTCTCTCCGGCATATTTTATGTATTCGTCAATTTCGTCGCGGGACATTTCCCCGCCGATAACATTGATCCTCATAAGCTCCTCCTATTTTTCTTTAAGCCGTTTCAGAACAGCCTCAGCACACTTCATGCCATCAACTGCCGCCGAAACGATACCTCCTGCATAGCCTGCTCCCTCACCGCACGGGAAAAGCCCCCTCATCGAAAGCGAATGGAGGTCATCTCCGCGGTCAATGCGAACAGGCGAGCTGCTGCGGCTCTCAACTCCTGTGAGGACTGCATCCGGACTGTCAAAGCCCGGGATCCTCCTGCCCATCTCGGTTATACCTTCCCTCAGTGCATCGCAGACAAACGCCGGGAGATATTCGTCCGGAAGCGCAAAGCCATAGCCCGGCGCATAGGACGGTCTGACCCCGCCGAGAGCTTCACTGCGCCTTTTTTCAAGGAAGTCCCCGACAAGAGAAACAGGCGCGCGGTACCCTCCGCCGCCGGCTTTGAAGGCGCGTTCCTCGATCTCCCGCTGCAGGTACATTCCTGCGAGCGGATCGCTGCCTTCAAGGTCGTCCGACGTGACATTGACGAGAAGTGCGCTGTTGGAATTCTCGTCATCACGCGCAAAGCAGCTCATCCCATTAACTGCAAGTCTGCCGTGCTCTGAGGCAGCAGCTATGACCTTCCCTCCCGGGCACATACAGAATGTGTAGACTGCCCTTCCGTTCTGAAGGTGGACTGCAAGCTTGTAGTCCGCGGCTTTCAGCGCCGGATGTCCCGCAAAGCTGCCGTACATCGCCTTGTCAATGTCACTGCGGCGGTGCTCGATACGCACGCCGACCGCAAAATTTTTCTGCGAAAGACTTATCTCAGCCGTTTTCATCATCTCAAAGACGTCCCTTGCACTATGACCTGAGGCAAGTATCACATTTTCCGCCGGCAGGGAAAACTTCTCCCCGCCACACATATAGTCAACTGAGCTGATACAGCCGTTATCGCTTGAAAAGCCGCAGAATCTCGCGCCAAACCTCACCTCTCCTCCGAGGGAGACAACACGCTCGCGCAGCCTCTTAACAGCGCCGCGGAGCTTATCCGTGCCTATGTGCGGCTTCGCAAGATACAGTATCTCATCGGGAGCGCCAAACTCCACCAGACGCTCAAATATCCAGCTTATCCGGCTGTCACTAATGCCGGTGTTGAGCTTGCCGTCCGAGAATGTCCCGGCTCCGCCCTCGCCGAACTGCACGTTGCATTCGCTGTCGAGTACGCCGTTTTTCCGCATATCCTCGACCTTCCGGCAGCGCGTGTCAACATCCATACCGCGCTCAAGGACTATCGGTCTTGCCCCGGCCATTGCAAGAACAAGCGCTGCAAACATCCCCGCAGGGCCGAAGCCGATGATAACCGGTCTTCCGGCATTTTCCGGCACTTCCGGTATTATATAGTCCTCCGGTTCGCGCACTACAGCGTTTTTCAGCCTCCTGAGAAGCTGCTCCTCACCGCTTGCCTCAATGTCAAGGGATATTATGAAGTGAACGTCGTTCTTCCGCCGCGCATCGACCGACTTTTTCGCAAGCCTTACGCTTTTTATGCTGCCGGGCTTTATTTTCAGCTTTTTCCCGCATATCCCGATGAGGTCGCCGAAGTCCTGCCCAAGCTCTGCTCTTATGCCGTTTACTCTTATCATAGCCTATCCTTTCAGTGAAAGCGCACAGTTTCTCCCCGCGCGCCAGCCGGACGACCACGCCCACTGGAGGTTATAGCCGCCGCAATCCCCTGCTGTGTCGAGTATCTCCCCGCAGAAGTATATCCCGCGGTCGCGGCGCGAGGAAAGGTCAGAGCCTGTCTCCTGCGCTGTTATGCCGCCGAGAGTTGACTGTGCGGACTGCCACGGCGCTGCACCGGATACCCTGAACGGACATTCCTTGACAAGCCCGGCAAGCACCTTTATTTCCCTGCTGCAAAGCTTGCCGACAGGTTCGGTGAGAGGCTTCCGGAGAGCCTTTTTCGTAAGGAATAACGCAAGATTCTTCCCGAATATTCCGGTAAGCAGCTCATCACATCCGCTCCCGGCACGCTGCTCCTTGACGCTCAGGAGATATTCTTCAAGACTGCTCTGAGGCATATCCGGAGCAAAGTCAACGTGCAGTTCAAGCCCGCTGCTGTGAGCTGCGATAAGGTACGCAAGGTTGAACACACATATCCCGGAGAGAGAGTTCTCGGTGAACTGTATCTCCCCTGCTTCGCTGCGAAGTTTTTTCCCGCCTGCGACCGCAGTTACCCTGCACCTCGCACGGACGCCCTTCAGACCCTTGACATCCTCGGGAAATGTCCGCAGCGGTGCTACTGCCGGAAAGAGCTTCGCAGTCTCATAACCAATATCGCGGAACATCCGCAGAACTGCTCCGTCCGTGCCTGCCGAGGGAGCAGCGCAGCCTCCTGCTGCAACTATGAGCCGTTTCGCGGAGAGCTTTATTCCGTCTTTGGAAACGACGCTATATCCGCCCGGAATCCTGCTTATTCCACTGACCTCGAACCCGCATTCCTCCGTAATGCCAAGAGCCTGCATTTTCAGCCTCAGAGCACTGAGCACCGAAGCAGCACTGTTGCTGTAGGGGTAAACTCTCCCCGCTTCGTCCGAAGTCAGAACAAGTCCGGCTCCCGCAAAAAACTCGTCCGCCGAAGGCTCCGCCTCAATAACACCGAGCGCATCGACCGAGCCGTGATAATTGCTCCTTTTCAGCGAACGGTTGCTGAGATTGCACCTGCCGTTACCGGTCGAGAGTATCTTTTTTCCCACACGGTCAAGCCTTTCACAGATCGTGACAGAAACGTCCGGACGGCAGGTCTTTGCCGCGATCGCAGCCGTCATTCCGGAGGCTCCACCGCCTATCACTATTATATCGCCAAGCATTCTGCACCTGCCTATTTCTCCGGAACTACGTCGATCACCGCGACCTCCGGTCGATTGTTGAACCTTATCGGAAACGGCGAAGCACCGATGCCTGAGGTTATGAAAAGCTTGCCGTCCTTGTATGAAAAAAGCCCCTTGTCATAGACCTTTGAGGAGTCCTTTCTGAGCTGCGGGAACCACTCCGCTGTGTCGGTATCATACACCGGCCCGAGCCCGAACGGGAGCTGTGTCATATATCCGTGAGTGTCGCCGCATATCGTGAGGTCAGCGCCGAACTGCGCGAATTTCTCAACATTCGGAATGTGCGCGAGAAGGATATTGTACCTGCTGCGGTCGAGCGTGAACTCATTGCTGAGATCGAAGGTATCGCTGTAATAAACATTGTCGATGCCGTATATCGTGACATTTGTGCCGTTCAGGTCGAGATCCTCGCTCTTATAGTCCATAACGTGAACTCCGGCTTTGCTCAGATTGTTCATATAGCGCGGATCATTGTCGTGCTCGCCGGGTACAAAGTAAACCGGATAGCCTGCCTCAATGATATCCCCGGCAAGATCAATCGGTATCTGCTTCAGTCTCCTTGAGCTGCCGGTCGTATACATATCGCCAATAAGAGCCACGATATCCGGAGAGGCCTTCTTTATCCGCTTCAGTATCGTCTTATTGCTGATCCCGTACTCGGTGGCGTGAAGGTCACTTATCACCGCGATGCGGAAGCTTCCTGTCACCTTCGGCGAGCGCACCTTCACCTTCGTTGTGCGAAGCGTATAGTTGTTGAACCACCAGATCAGCAGCAGAACAAGCAGCACTGCACATACCCTCCGGAAACGGAATACGGCCTTCGAGGGCTTCTTTTTATTTTCCGGCTGAGCCGGTCTGGTCAGATTTTCTTCCATTCTTTTATTCCTTGATGTGGACATCGAGCTGGTTGAAGGGTATCTCTATCCCGTTCTCATCGAACGCTGCCTTCACTGCTTCGGTCATATTATATTTTGCCTCGTAATAATCAGAGTTGTTCACCCACAGAAGTGTATCTATCGACACAGAGCTCTCGTTGTGGGAGCTCATTCTGACGGTCGGAGCAGGGCTTTTCAGGATCAGCTTATCCGCTGAGGCTGCCGCAAGTATCAGCTCGCGGGCTTTTCCGTAATCTGCACCGTAGCTGATATCGAAGTGCATATCAAGCCTTCGTGTCGGACTTTCGGTGAAGTTGATGATCTTGCCCTCAGAGACCTTGCCATTGGGTATGAACACGGTCTTGTTGTCGAAGGTTATGAGCTTTGTGTAAAGAATACTTATCGACTCGACCCTGCCGACTGTGCCGTCTATCTCAAGGAGGTCGCCTGCGATGAAGGGCTTGGAGAACAGGATTATGAAGCCTCCCGCAAGGTTGGACAGGCAGCTTTGCAGCGCGAGCGAAATGGCAAGTCCGGCAGCACCGAATATCGTGATTATCGAAGACATCGGGACCTTCAGCACGGAAAGCACCATTATAAGCACATTAATGTAAAGTATTATCTTTATAAGCGAAATGAGGAAACTTTTCGCGGCGTTGTCGATATTCGAGCGCTTCATCGTTCGCTTTACTATGCGTGTTATGATCCTGACAACGATCATTCCCACGGCAAAGATCACAAGTGCCATGAAAAGCGAAGGCATAGCACCTCTGAGCCTATCGACGCCCTTTTCAAACAGGCTCGCAGTCCTTGTCACCTGATCCTGCAGCGTTGCGTAGGATGTGGTAGTGGTTTCGCTGACGGTCTCAGCAGTCGTTGTCTCAGTGATCGCAGTCGTAACAATTTCTTCCGGCAAAGCTATCTCCTCCAAAAATACATACATACATATTATATCACAGTTCAGCCCCGAGGTCAACAGCGGAAATAAAGATTTTCTCTTTGGTCAGAAAGCAAGAAAATTCAAAAAAGTATTGACTTCTTCTGTAAAATTATGTATAATATGCTTATACTCCTGCCTTTGCTGCAAAACAATCGCAGGAACGCTCACAGGCTTGAAAAGGCAATATAAACGGAGCGCTCACGACGCGCATCAAAATGGCCGCAACGCATATTTCGCGGCAGAATGGAGGAATCAATATGAAGAAAAAACTGTTTTCACTTCTAACGGCAGGTATTATGCTCTCTGCGTTGCAGCCGGCTGCTGTCAGCGGCGAGAATTCAACGCAGCCAATTCTGATGTCAGGACAGATGAGAATTACTCTTGTTGACTATGACACAGGTGAGCCTATTGCTCTCAATGAGGAGTCTTTCCCCTATGTTTCGACAAATGTCAGCTATAATACTCCGGACGGCCCTATATATACCGGACCTATTCTTGCTCTTGATACCAATCCATCGGTACACGAAAATATTGCCGGTTTTTTCAGTGCGGACTCATTTTCCTTCAGCTTAGACGAACATAATCTTCCTGAATGCTATTCCTTTCCTGATAATGCTGACCGGATCGGTTATTATAACGGCACGATACTCCCCGAGGACGCTCTGACCGTCACAAGATATGACAATGACTCTGCGGATGTGGTTTTCCGCCTGAAGTATTCTCCGTCCGGCGATGTGAATGACGACGGAAGGTTCACTGTTGCCGATGTTGTGCTCCTTGAAAAATGGCTGAACGCTTCCCCCGATGCAGAACTAATAAACTGGAAGGCTGCTGACTTCTGCAATGACGATAAGCTGAATGTTTTTGACATTCTGATGATGAAGCGCAGGCTTTTCAGCAAGACAGCAGAGACCTATGTTCAGCCGGATATCATGACCGAATACAATGTTACATTCTCTGTTCTTACTGATGGTCTGGAGCTGTATCTCGGTCCGGATACGAGTTATCCTGCCGCTGCAAAAATTCCTCAGTACACCGGACTCAGGGAGCTGGGCTACAATGAGAATAATAATTACTGGCTGTTCACAGAATACGAAGGGCAGCAAGGATGGGTAAGGATATATACGGACGATGATGTCACACCTGCGATCCAATACGAAATGGCAGCAAAAAAACCAGTCATCTACCTCTATCCTGAAGAAGAAACCGATGTTCACGTTGAGCTGGAGCTGACTGAAGCAGAGCTTTCCACCACCTACCCGAAGTATAATAACGGCTGGGATGTGACAGCATATCCGGACGGATCACTTCTGAACAAGGCAGACGGCTCGCACCACAGATACCTTTTCTGGGATGCTGTGAACTGCCGCACAAGGTTTGACCTCTCGAAGGGCTTCTGCGTCGCCGGCTGCGATACAGAAGAATTCCTCAAGGAAAAGCTCACTTACATGGGACTGACCGAGGACGAAATGAACGAATTCATCGTATACTGGCTGCCGCTGATGGAGCATAATGCGTATAACCTCATCTCATTCCAGGGCGATGCCTATACAAACTCTGCAAAACTTACTATCACTCCGACACCTGACAGCGAATGCCGTATCTTCATGGCATATGTCCCGCTTGAAAATGCTGTGGACATCGAACCGCAGGAGCTTCCGGAATTTGAAAGAAAAGGCTTCTCTGTTGTGGAATGGGGCGGCTCCGAGATAAGATAATGTGTCCTCAATAACCGCCTTACGGCGGTTATTGCCCTGAACTTTGTTCAGGGAGCGCAAATTCTTTATAAAATATGGAATTTGCGCATCACATTTCTTTATGTC
>ODAI013189022.1_pt1 | contig 18753 bp, 8 predicted proteins | sample 1539321 | NCBI WGS metagenome assembly ODAI01 (sample SAMN02144231, study PRJEB22623) | gut metagenome | biome: sheep rumen | host: Ovis aries | place: New Zealand
TACCAGTTCCTTTTCGGATATGGTCAAAAGAGTCTTCGCCATGTCGGACAGCTTTGTAAGGTCCTCTCTTGCGCTCTCTTCAAGCATTCCGTAAGAGTCAAGTCCTTCCCTTGTCTTATTGGAAAGGAAAAGGAATCTGCTGTAAACCACCGGTTCGGGCTCAACATACCCTCTTTCATCCAGGACCTCCTCGTCCTCACCACCGCCCATTTCTGCCATGACCTGCTTGGCGTAGAGAATGGTGTCATGCTTGAGCTCTGCATATGAACCCGCAAAGGTCTCCATATCCTTCTTGGTCCACTCCTTGGACTGCATAAAGGAAGGATAGCCCTCGCCCTTCTCTTCGAGAAGAGGTCTTAAGGTATTGAGCCATCCCGCATAGAGACTGGCATTCCAGTCTGCAGAGGTGGCGGTGTTATACAGCTCTTTAAGCTCATTCATGTTCTCTGTATAATTCTTGAAATCTGTGGCTCCCTGCTCTTCCAGAAGTGCCATTGCTGTGTCAGAACCAAGAGCTGCCATTGTATCCAGTGTGTCAGGCAGATATCTTCTGTCCCCGGCAGAATTTTCTTCAACGGCGCTGTAGATCAGCCTCTGCATGATCGCAGCATCAATGGTGAAGCGCTGGCCCATAAATCTGAAGGATGGGATCACGGGATCTTCACCTTCCATCACAGGAATGGAATTAATCCTGGGAGCACTGATAGTTCCGGCAAGCTCAACCACCTTGGAAAGTGCATCCTTATTGGATGTAAGGTCATCTGCAGAGGGCATCCTGCCATAGGCCTTTTCAAGAATGGGAGCGAGTTCTCCGTAGCCGGGATCATCGCTGTTTCCTGCAAAAAAGGCAGTGATGTTATAGATACTCTCCCACTTATTAAGGCTTCCCTCATTAAGGGCCATGGACATAAGGATTGCACTCTTTACAGCTTCCTCGCTGTCCAGGGCGAAGGGAATTCGTCCATACCACATCATCGCTCTGAAATACGGTTCAAGCTCTGTTCCTTCGTAGTAACCTCTTGGCTTGTACTGGGTATAATCTTCGTTGAGGCCGGTAAGGAAGCACGTATCGATACCCTCGGCGGCACTGATCTTACTTATCTCCTGCTCTGCTGCAGCCTGTGCATCCGCAGCTATCTCAGGGAATGTGACACTGTCATCAAGGAGCTTGCTGCCTACGTAGAAGAATGCCACATTTCTCTTGGCTGCATCTGCAAAGTCACTGCCGTTAAGGGCTACAGCCTGTGCAGCAGAGGCCTCCATCATCTCTTTTCCCAGATCCTTCAATGTGGAGGAGAGATAGTTGGTCTCTGTCTTCTTCATAAGATATGCAAAGTAAAGATGGTAGGTGTGCATCAGGGAATCAACAGTGACAAAGCTTGGGAACATTAAGTATCTATTGTCCTCATACACATCGAAAAACTCACTGTTACCGTAGCTTCCGTCAACTGCAAAGCCGTTCTTTATAAGTGCCTCACGTAGCAGTGCGGTGTTGTTGTACTCGCTGTCATATTCCGGCTCGAACCAGTTGGCAAAGCGATCCGCGTAGACCACGTTTGAAAAGTCATCCGCTATGGTATAGGGCTCTACGCAAGGCTTAAGAAGCTCGTTGTAGTAGATTTCCTCCGCATCACCAAGAAGTGAAGTCTTGATCGTGTTGGTGGTTGTGGCCGCAGAAGCTGTTGTCTCCTGACTATCTGCCGCCGGGTCTGCGTCAGGCTGCTCCTGCTGCACCTGTGTCTTATCCGTATCGTCTGTACCCTCGCTTCCTGTGCCCGTTCCGGCTGCTCCGCAGCCTGCCGCCACCATGGACACAGTAAGAAGTAATGCTATCAGTCTCTTTTTCATAATGCCCTCCTTGTTGCCTGATATAACCATACTGCAGAAAGCGGCAAACGATGTTGACGCTTTCCATAACACTTTACTTTGTGGGATATGCCATCTCCAGCTCTTCCCTGAATTTCTTCATGCTCTTCTTGGCCCTCTTAGCGGCAACGTTTATGTCCAGCACTCCATCGTGAACCAGCTCTATAATCATCTTGTCTGCCCCGCGTTTTTCACCACGTCTTTCGCCTCTAAGTTCAGCTTCTTTAATATCATCAGCCATAAGCTCTTTTAAAAAGTCACCCATGAGTTCTTCTCCTAAGAGTTATTCTCCGATAGGTAAAAATCCCCCGCGGATGCGCTCCGCGAGGGATTCGATCTTGATTCTATTATAGGCTTTTACTTCTTAACTGTCACCTTGATGGCGAACTTGTTGGCTGTTGAGCCACCTGCCTGATCCACATATTCTGTAACAAGATTCAATGTATATGTCTTGTTCATCACAATAGCTGAAGGATTAACAAGTTCAACTGTCATCTTCTTTGTGGAAGGATCATATGTTACTTTAAATGCCTTCTTGAGAGAAGCATCTGTCCCGTTAGCAAAAGTCACATTCTCAAGAACCGCATTTATAGTTGTTGCAGCTGTCTTACCGGGAACTGTTTCCACCGTGGTAACAAATGTTCTGTCTGACTGTCCAGCATATATGGTGGCTTCAGAAGCTCCAACCTTGATGTTGGGAATAACCTGCTTGGGTGTAACAGTATAGTTTACAGGAATGGGCTTTCCACCGGCTTCCAGTTCATATACCAGTGTAATGTTGTACTTCTTGCCCTGCTTAACCTTTTCATCATCCGACAAGCCTGTTTTCATCATGATGCGTACCTGTTCGGGATGACCTGTAACCGGTTCAAGATAGAAATGCTTGGAATACTGTCTTCCCTGTTCATCTTTATAATATGAACCGTTTGCATCCTTTTCCTTAACATTTACTGTTTTAACTTTGCTTACAACATTGGAAACAGTTGCTGTAGCAAGTACATTGGATGTTGCATCAACAGGATTTATGGAACCTGTAGCCTTAATTTTAACAGAAGCCTGAGCCTTTCTGATCTTTACAGTTATCTTAAAGGCAGGAACAACATCCTCGTCTTCTCCTGACTGAACTTTCAGACCTGTAACATTGTAATTAAATGACTTACCTACATAAGCATCCGCAATATCTGAAAGAGTAATATCCAATATTCCATCATCAAAATTGTAATACTGTATAAGATCATCAGGAGCATTTCCGACAGGCTTAAGTTCTGCATTATTAGCATCTACCGAACCGGACTGGCCTGTGGGCAGGTTTCCTATTGTGTAGGTTGTGGACACCGTCTCAAATCCTGCATACTCATCGTTGAACGTAAATGTACCATTCTTGAGTTTTATTGAAGGAGTCTTCTTAACAACCGATACCTTAAATGTAACGGGATTTGAGAGCTTAATATTGCGTCCTGAGTTCACATATCGAACTGTAGGATATGTCTTAAAAGTATAGGTTGTCTCAGCAATCTGACTTACATCATTAGGAAGCTTTATTGTAACCTTATCGCCAACCACAGTCATAAGATCTGCAATAGCAGTTGCGCTTTCTGCATATTTCTTATTTCCCGTATACTCGGGGGCTGATAGATTTACAATCTCGGCCTCATCCTGATTATCGTTAAACGTAATTGTAGCTGTCCTGCTCTTGTAGGCTTTATTCAATGTAACGGTTGAAGCATCCATCTTTACAGCAGGAAGAGAACTTGTTGTCTTTAATGTAAATGTAAACTTCTGAGGCTGATTCCAGCTCTTAAGCTGCACAAAGAATGTAGCTTTACATGCCTTTGGCTTTCCGCTTACAACCAGAGGAATATAATTATTCGCTTTGGCTTCATTTATTACATCTATATTCTCAATATCTTCAAATACCTCAGCATCTACTGTAGCTGCGTCAAACTTAAGCCCTTTATAGTTTCCGCCAACCTTGCTGTCATCAAGTTCATCAAGAAGCCCCGGAACTTCCTTCTTAGTTGACTTATTCAGCAGTTTAACATGATATACCTGATCTGAAGAATTTGTATTGGCTGTAGCTGTGGTCATTGACAGGACATATTGAGGTGCTGAATTGTATGTAGCAACTTTAATAGGCTTATATACAGGAGCACTATATCCGTCATAGGTGATCTTCAGGTATCCCGAAACCACATCTTTGCCATTGTCCTTTGCCATTTCATTCTCAGTTCTTGTAATAACAAAGTTCTGGTCATCTACTCTGTTGATTTCAAAATTGTTAGCAAACTTATCATCACCGGTAAATTTTGAGTCCTTGTACTTCTCATTGCAGATGAGATCCATATGTGTAGCTACATTTTTAATATTCTGAGTAACCTTGAACTCACCGCACTCTGCAGGTGCTGCTTCGCTGTTGTAGAAAAGATTAATCTTGCCTGAAGTCTTGATGGTAGGGTTAGGCATTGTCTTTACTACAGTCAGTTCAGGAACTGGAATGTAGAATTTGTTGCTTCCATTCTCAAAACGTCCCTTGATATACAGCTGATTCTTTCCTTTGTATGTCGCTGTAAAAGCATTTCCGGGAGCTGCATTTACCGCATAGAACTTACCATCATTCTCTTCAATATTCAGATCCATGCAGTAAGTTTCAGTGGTAACCTTATTCTTATCTGTGCTCCTGTAAACGAATGTCAGCTCCGATGCTATCTCTGCTCCATATACGGTAACTATATCAAGCGGAGTTCCTACTGTAGAAAGACTGTTCACGGTTATCTTTCCGTTCTCAAGTCTGGGAGTTGTATCAATTACCTTAATAATACAGTTTCTGGTATCAGCAGCGGTCTTTTCACCTTCATTGGTTACAGAAACGGTAATCATTGTTTCTCCCACTGCACCCTTCTTCAAAGTAATTGTATTAGCATTGGTATCTGACTTCGCAGAAGCAACAGTAGCAATTGATGTATCAACACTCTTCCAGTTTGTAACAGCCATCAGGCTTCTTCCTGAGTCATCGCCTACCGGGAACGCCTTTATTTCAGCCTTGAATTTAAGTGAACCGGAATCAAGTACAGTCTTATCAAACACGTAAACCGGAACAGCTTTTCCGTCAATTGTTACGTCCGCTTCTCTTATAGCATCCTTTGGTGTATCAATTTTCCACTCAAGTTCTCTGATCTTAGTAGATTCAAGAACCGATACTGTGATTACTACCTTTCTGTTCTCGTCAGACTTGGCTGTAGCGGTAATCTTTGCACTTCCGGCTTTTACAGCCCGGATGATACCTTCGCTGTTCACTACCACTTTGCTTGTATCCGAACTGCTATAATTCCAAAGCCAGCTTGCGCTTTCCTTTTTATCTACCGTTACTACAAGCTGAGCTCTTCTTCCTGCTTTGTCAAAGGCATATGATCGGCCATCATCTCCCGGATCGCAAGTGTATCCATCAACAGGCTTCATCATATGGCCAAGAGAACCTGAAACAGCATCCTTCTGTGCAGCCACAGTAACCTCTACCTTAACATTGGCATTTGGCATTTCAAATTCAAATATCTGATTTGCACCATCTATCTTAACAAGATAGATGTCTGTCTGCTCATCATGATTAATTGCAATATTTTTAAGGACATAGCCTTCCTTAGGTGTGACTGTAACCTGAACGGTATCGCCACTGTTTGCCAGGTCTGCGCTTGCTTTAATGGCAACTTTGGAGGCATCATAATCTGCTATCTTTACCGAGTGAGCAGGGAAAAGAGTTTCAAACTTATATCCTCTTTTCTGGGCATAGGTCTTTACATCACCATCATAGCCCTTCAATGTGAGTGTGGGTTTTGCCGGAAACGCTTCTTCTCCGATAAAAATACCCGTTGAAGTTCCAGATAGCGGATTCAGATATTTTATAACTACAGTCTCAAGTGCATTACATCCGGCAAATGATTTATCAACAAAATTGATTACATTCTGAGTAACAACATTCTTAAGAGAAGTACAGTTTCCAAAAGCAAAGGAATCTATCTTCTCAACACCGAGTCCGATTGACACAGAAGAAAGGCTTGAACATCCGTAGAAAAGGCGCGTAGGTATTGTCTTTACTCCGTTGGGAAGCTTAACTGTAGTCAGGTTCTTATTACCCTCAAATGCCTGTGTTCCGAAAGTCAATGTCTCTGCTGTGATATTGGTCAGATCCAAAGTAGTCAGATTACATCCGTTAAATGCATTTGATCCGATGCTTACAATAGAATCAGCAAATACAAAACTGGAATCAAGTGAAGAACAGTTATTGAATGCCGTTTTGCCAATTGAAACAAGGCTTGGGAAAGATACACTTCTAAGGCTTGAGCATCCCGAAAATGCACGATCACCCACAGTCTTTACCTTGGCACCGGAAACACTTACAAGTGCCGTTCCACTAAATGCATCATTGGGAATAACCTCCACATGATCAAGTCCTGTAACCTTTGTAAGAGAAGATGCATCTCTGAATGCAGCTTCTTCAATAACGGTCACCTTATCGCAAAGTTCTACAGTTTCTATCAAACTTCCTTCGAAGGCATGTGATGCTATTGTAATAGTATCTTCGGTATCTCTGTTCTGGAATCTGATGAACTTCGCCTGGGAATTATCACTGTCAAAGATACCTGCAGGAATAAGCGTAGTCTCTTTAGGAATATATACTGTGGCTGAAAAATCGCTCTTGGTATATCCTTCCTTGATCTTCAGAACACCATTTTCTGTGTCAAGGAATGGCGATCTGTTGGTGTAATTACCTCCAACCAGATCCTCTGTATCCTCTTCAATTATAAGTTCTTCTTCGGAATCTTCTGTTGATGCTACATCAGTTTCCTCTTCAGTTTCAGCCTCATCGGCTTCTTCTGAAGTCTCTTCTGATGTGCCTTCGGACGATGCATCATCAGATGCATCCTTCTCCCCATCAGGAACCTCTGCTTCCGGGGTTGTTTCCTCGGCCGCAGCCTCCTCCTTTTTCTCTTCGGTATCTTCCTCGGAAGCCGCGGCAGGCTTCTCTTCCTCTGCCACTTCCTCTTCCTTCTGTTCCTCCAAAGATGCTTCGCCGGCAGCTTCATCCGTTTCCTCTGAAGATACCTCGGCGGACGCCTCAACGGCAAATTCCGTATCAGCTACTGCATAAGTGGAAAATCCTGATGTAATGAACATCGCTGCACTGAGAAAGACAGCTAATAATCTCTTAATATGCACTTTCACTCCTCCTCTAAAACTAACAAACGATATTTCATACACAAAATATATGGTATATTTTGCCAATATTATACATCATATTGTGGTTGTTTTAAAGGCTTTAGAAAGATTTTATATTTCGCTAAAATTCACACCAGATCCGCTAATTTACAGGCTGCAGCCTGCATCAGATCGGAGGGTGCAAGCTCTATCTGCATGCCCACCTTGCCTCCGCTTACATACATCTTCTCAAGGCCGGATGCAGTCTCATGGATGTAGGTTGGAAACTTCTTTTTCATGCCTATCGGTGAGCATCCGCCATGGACATAGCCGGTTAAAGGAAGCAGCTCTTTTTGCTTGATCATCTCAACTGACTTCTCTCCCACAACAGCTGCTGCTTTCTTAAGGTGCAGTTCCTCCGCTACGGGAATGACAAATACGTAGTACTGTCCGCTCTTGCCCCTGGTCACCAGGGTCTTGAACACACTTGCCACGTCCTCTCCAAGTATTCCGGCAATCTGCTCGCCGGTAAGGGTCGCATCAGCCTCATATTCATGGCCGGTATATGCCACTTTCAGGCTGTCCAGCACTCTCATCACATTTGTCTTCTCTGTTTTATTCTTCATGGTACTCAAACTCCTTGTATTCCGAACAGACACACAGTCTGTAGTCATCAACTGCATACACTGTAAGCGTAAGGCCGCTGCAATCCGGCTCTTCCGCGCGTGCTCTTAAACAGGCCACTTTCACCGGCAGATTGTCTGAATCCTTATCCGTTTGGCCGCCACCTGTATTTTCACAGCTATTTCTTTTCCCGGAAAAAGAGCCATCAATTGCAAGTTCAATCGTCTCCGGCATCAAGGAAAGCCCCTTGGCGCTGTACTTCATGACGCTCTCCTTGGCGGTCCAAAGAGCCGTGTACGCGCCGTCAGGATTTGCGTCCTGCCTATCAAATTCCGAGAGCATTTTCGCCAGCTCTTTTTCATCATCCGAGAAAACCCGATTGATCAGCGAATCCTTGAACCCTCTGACTTTCTCAATGTCTACGCCTATCTCCTTGTCGGAGATTCCAAGCGCCACCTTCGTTCCCGAATGGGACAGGTTAAAAAAAACGTGTACCGCCGTGCCCTCTGTATCCGCATTATGTGGACCTCCATCTGTGTTCGCATTGTGCGAAATGCCATCAGTCTTCATAATGTACGGCTCGCCCTTTTTATTGATAAGATACGGTTTCCCCCGTTCCTTTGTTTCCAGCTCGTAATCAGAGATTCCAAGCTCCGATAGCGCTCTGTCCAAAAGAATTTCCGCACCCAGAGACAGCCTTCTGGAGCCCTCGGGCTTGATCGCATCCACCTTGGCTTTGCGATAAGGTTTCATCTGCCCATACCAGTATTTAAATGTCTTCGGATCCTCCAGAAAAGAGACATCCATCACATAAAGTCTGCTTAGCAATAGTTTCACCGCTCCCTGAAAAAATTCTTAATACTCTCATTAAACTTGGTTTCTTTTCTAATTCTTTTTTATTCTAATTCTTTTTTATTCTAATTCTTTTTATTCTGATTCTTTTCGATTCTAATTCTTTTCCATTTTATCTGCCACAAAGAGAATTATTGCACATCATGCTGCCAATTAACAGCCCGCGCCGCTGATTTCCTTCAAACAATGAAAGCGCTGAGCAGTACATGTGACCACCCAGCGCTTTTTATTTTGAATATTTGCCTCGCATCTACTATCTCATCAATAGTAGTTTTTATGCTCTTATATCAGATACATGGATGCAAATATGTATCTGATTGGTTATTCATTTTGGAAATATTTTCATTGTTATCTGAGTATTTTTTCCAAAACCAGGCCAAATTCTCTAATAGCCTCGTGAATTTGGAAAAAACAAAGCTCATTCGCCTCAGATTTTCCAAAAAATCCACTATTTTGGAAAAAAGTCCGAAGCTCCGCGACGGCATAGACACCCGATCATCATCACTCCTCCGCGCCGGTATATCCCGGCGCCATGGAGAAGCACCAATCATCGTCACTCCTCCGCGCCGGTACATCCTGGCGCCATGGAGAAGCCCCAATCATCAGTTCATTTCTCAAAGGCTCTTTACTGCGCCTGTCTTGATTACGAACTTAACGCTGCTGTCAACGTCTTCATCAGATCCACCGAAGGAGTTGTAGCTGCTGCCGGCCTTCTGGATTGCATTGAGCCTGTTTGCGAAGTCAGTAAGATCTCCGTCGAATGCATCGTAGAGCTTCCTGATACCTTCTTCGTCAAACTTTATCATGCCGTCCATAAGCTCCTGAACGCCGTCATCAAGCTTTGCTGCGCCTTCATCAAGGGCCTTGGCACCATCGTTAAGCTCCTTAGCGCCATCCTTGAGTTTGCCTGTGCCGTCAAGAAGCTGACCTGCACCGTTCTTGAGCTCTGCTGCGCCATCCTTGAGCTGACCTGCGCCGTCCTTAAGCTGGCCTGCGCCGTCCTTGAGCTGACCTGCACCATCCTTGAGCTGGCCTGCGCCGCTCTTAAGCTGATTAGCACCATCTGTTATCTGGGCTGCACCGTCAGCGAGCTGCTTGCTTCCACCAACAAGGGCTGCATTGTTTGAGGTAAGAGTATTTGCTCCACTGTAAAGAGTGTCAACACCATTGCCAACAAGAGTAATACCGTCATCCAGCTGGATCTGACCATCTTTAAGCTGTCCAAGTCCTGCATTCAGCTTGTTTGTTCCGGCTGCAACTTCATCCGCACCTGCTGCCAGCTTAGCAATTCCGGGAAGCTGTTGCTCAAGGCCTGTCTTCATGGCACTGATCTGATCGTATGTTGATCCGAGAGTCTTTTCAGCACTTGAAGTTGCACCGCAAAGAATGCTGTATCTCTTCACAAAGTTTGCTATACTGCGAACATCGTCGTCGCTGTAGCCGGACTCATTCCCGCTGTTTCCGACCAGTGTAGTCTTCTTCTCATTTCCGGTAATTGACAGTTCTTCTGTTGGCTCACCATCCTCGGCTCCGGTTCCTTCAACAGATCCATCCTCGGCGCCGGTTCCCTCAACAGATCCATCTTCGCCACCGGCAGCTCCATTCTCATCAAGTCCATCAGATCCTGTGCCTGTCTGATTTCCGCCATTTGCAGCAGGTGTAGCTGCGCCGTTTCCTGTACCTGTTTCAGATCCGCCATTTTCAGATCCGCTTCCTGTTGCCTGTGAAGCACCTGCTTCACCCTGACCATCTGAAGCTGCACCGGGCTCGCCGTTACCTGCAGGTGTTTCTCCATCTGCTCCTGTATCTGCAGGAGTCTGTGCATCTGCACCTGAAGCAGGCTGTGCGTCTGAAGGAGTTACTGTCACATCCTCATTATCCTCAGCATAGAGAGTTCCTGTCTTTACGGTCGTTACCAGCATCTCGTAGGTGTTGATCACAGACAGGGAAATGGTAGCCTGTCCGCCAAGAGCTGCAAGTGCAGCTTTTTTGATCTTTACTGCATCGTCGCCTGATTTAATACCTTCGTCAATAGACTGCAGCACCTGAAGAACTGCTGCTGAGGGCTCTGATGTAGTATCAGTAGTATTTGTAAGCCAGGTATAGGCTGCATCGTAGAGAGCCTGATTTGCCTTGATGGCATCCAGCTTTTTAACAAGCTCATCTTCTACCATGTTCTTCATCATAGCCTGCATTTTGTTAACGCCTTCATCAACCTGCTTTGCTCCGTCTGCAAGGGTCTTTGAACTTGACTCAGCTGAAGTTACTCCTGCAACCAGTTTCTTTGAACCTGCCTGGGCTGAAGCTACACCGGTCTTCAGCTGTCCTGCACCATCTTTGATCTGAGTGGCACCGTCTGTATATGACTTAACGCCTGTTGCCAGGTCTTTTGCACCTTTGCCAAGAGCATTGCTGCCGTCGGAGAGTTTACCTGCTCCGTCGCCAAGTGCCTTACTTCCGTCATAGAGCTTGCCTGCTCCGTCAACAAGACTTCCTGTTCCATCATAGAGCTTTGCAGTTCCGTCATAGAGGCTTCCAGTTCCGTCATAGAGCTTTGAGGTTCCGTCATAGAGATCAGAAGTTCCGTTATACAGCTCCTGTGTTCCGTCTGCAAGATTCCCTGTTCCGTCCTTAAGCTCTGCAGTGCCGTCCTTGAGGGCCTTGCTGCCATCAACCAGCTTGTTTGCTCCATCATAGAGCTCGTTCATGTCATCCTTGAGATCCTCGATCTTCTCTGAATCGTTGAGGTCGGTAACGCCAAAGTCGGAGAGGATATCTGAGCTTGCCATTGTAATGGTCATTCCAAGTTCGAAGTCTGAAGTATCTGCTGTGATCTCGAAGGAATTTGAAAGCTTGTCCTTGATCTCGTCGCCATCCTCAAGCTCATCCCACTTCTCATCGGAGATATCAAGACTCTCCTTAAGTCCGGGAACGGCAACGCCCATAACGATATATTTTCCACCATCTGAAATAACCTTGCCGTTTGAGATCTCAACGTTTGTAAATTTGTCAGCATCCAGCATCATTCCGGATACCATGGCAAAAGGTGTGTAAACATCATATTCCTTGCCGTCCACATCAACGGACTGCTTTGCATTGTTCTCATAGTCGAAGCGGATGGTAACTTTTCCGCTCTTGCCTGCCAGCTCCTCGGGCGAAATCTCTTTGCCGTCAAGAGTGTAGGTAATATTCATCTTAACAGGAAGCTCCTTGTCGGTAGTTCCCTGGTAGTAGATGTCGGAGCCGCCGGCTTCCCAGGTCACCGTTCCGTCGCCGTTATCAGTGTAGGTCTCATCGCCCTTGACATTAACGATATTCTTAAGATCTGTCTTGTCAGAAAGCTCTGATGAAGCCTCGGCGTTCTTGAGCCACTCGCTTACGATAACGTCATTGACCGCGCCGTTGGCATCGGCTGTAACATAGACTGTCTCAACCTTTCCTGATTCATTTGCCACAGAACCAAGCAGAGAGTTTGTTGTAACAGCATCCTCAAGTGCCTTTTCCTGTGAATCCTCCGCATCCACTGATGTCTCAACAGCAGCTGTGTTGTCCGTAACTGTATTCTGTCCGCAGGCAACTGTCATAACTGCCAACATTGTAGCCATAATTAAAGATAATGATTTGATAAGATTTTTTCTGATCATGATTTTCTCCTCCGTCCTTATGCAACTTTATGTCTATGGATCAAATGTCCAAAATGATGCGATTCTTTGTCTTCTTTTCTAACTCCGAATGTAGTCTTCATGATAAGTCCATCAAAGAGCATGTACATTGCCGGCAATGTCAGAAGCACGGTAAACATACTGATAATGGCGCCTCTTGCCATAAGCATGCACAGCGAACCGATCATATCGATGCTGGATATAAGCCCTACACCGAAGGTTGCCGCAAAGAAGCTCAGGGCACTGACGATAACCGACTTCATGCTGGTAGAAAGAGCTATCAAAGTGGCCTCTTTCTTGTCATGGCCCGCATTTCTCTCATTTAAGTATCTGGTGGTCATCAGAATGGCGTAGTCAACGGTGGCACCAAGCTGTATGGTTCCGATAACAACCGATGAGATGAAAGGAATCGTTGTATTTGTGTAATAAGGAAGTCCCATGTTCACAAAGATGGCGAACTCGATAACAGCCACCAGAATGAAAGGAAGTGAGAAGGACTTAAGCACAAAGGCAATGATCAGGAATACAAGACCGATGGATACAAAGTTTACAACTTGGAAGTCGTGGTCCGTTATGTTGATCAGATCCTTGGTGCAGGGTGCTTCACCAACAACCATAGCCTTGGGATCGTAGCTCTTTACTATCCTGTCCACCTCTGCTATCTGAGCGTTGATCTCATCGGAAGCGATCTTATAATCAGTGGTCAAAAGAATCATCTTCCACTCGTCACTCTCAAGATCGGACATAAGGTCTTCGGGGATAAAGCTTCTGGGAAGCGCAGGTCCTATAAGTGAATCAGTTCCCAGAACCGAAAGGATTCCATCTGTATTCTTAAGTTCGTCTATCATCTCGTTCATGGATGCGCTGTCCAGATTCTTGTCAACCAGCAGCATGTATGCCGAGTTCATTTCAAACTTCTTATCAACTTCATTGGCGCCCTGTACACTCTCCAGTTTGTCGGGAAGTGTCTGGGCAAGGTCGTAATAAACTGCCGTGTGGTTGTTTCCGTATATAGCCGGGAACAGAAGTGCCAGGAATATTGCAAAGAAGGCCAGATAGTGCTTTGCGATAAACTTCGGGATCCTGTTAAACTCAGGCATCAGAGGTTTGTGCTTGGTCTTCTCTATGAGTTTGTCAAATATCAGAACCATACTGGGCAGTATGGTTACACATCCGATAACCCCAAATACAACACCCTTGGCCATTACAATGCCAAGATCAAGCCCCAGCGTAAAGCTCATAAAGCAAAGAGCCACAAATCCAGCAATTGTAGTGATTGAGCTTCCGATTACCGACTGGAAGGTTGCGGTAATGGCATTTGCCATGGCCTCATTCTTATCATCTGTTTTCTCAAGTTCCTCCTGGTAGCTGTGCCACAGGAATATTGAGTAGTCCAGGGTAACTCCCAGCTGAAGCACAGCGCTCAGCGACTGGGTGATAAAAGATATCTCTCCTTTGAATATGTTGGTACCCATGTTGTAAACAATGGCCATTCCGATACTAAGAAGGAAGAACAGCGGTATCAGATAGGAATCCATCGTCAGGGACAGGACCACGATCGCAAGAAGCACCGCTATTCCTACGTATATAGGTGTCTCTGCCTCGGCCATATTCTTTGTATCCGTAACTATGGCGCTCATGCCGCTCATGAAGCACTGCTTGTCTGAAATTCTTCTGATTTCTTCTATAGCAGCCATGGTTCCGTCTGAGGAAGTTCCTTCATCAAATACCACGAACATCATTGTGGCATCGTCTCCGTTGAAAGCGTCATACACTTTCGAAGGAAGCATCTCCATGGGAACCGACAGGTCCATTACCGAGTCATACCAGATAACATCGGCAACGTGGTCAACCTGCTCGATCTTACTCTTTAAGGCTGCCACATCCTTCTCCTCCATGCCTTCTGCAACATAGAGGACAAAAGAGCCTGTTCCGAACTGGTCCAGCAGGATGTCCTGTCCTTTCATTGTCTCAATATCTTTGGGAAGATATGTGAGAATATCGTAATTAACCCTTGTGTTTAAGTAGCCGATTGCTGACGGAATCAGCAGTGCTACTGCAACTATAAGGATTATGTACCTTAGCTTTACTATCAAATGTGAAAGCTTATTCATAACACCAACTCCTCTTTAAAAAAATAATTATTGACCAATGGTCACTTTCTGTATTATGGTATAACACATAAATGACTATCAGTCAATTATTTTTGACCATTAGTCATAAATTTTATTTCTTTTTTATAATTTCATTTTGAAAATAAAGGAAACACGCGGCTTTGCGCTATGTTATAATATGTTTTGTAAGGAAGTGATCACATGGGAAAAGCAGATTTAAACAAGAAACTGAAGATGGAAAATCTTCTGAACGCCTCTTTTGAGCTGTTCACCTCAAAAGGTCTCAACAAGACCTCCATCTCGGATATAGTAGAAAAGGCGGAAGTTGCAAAGGGCACCTTCTATCTGTACTTCAAGGACAAATACGATATAAGGAACAGACTCATCGCCCATAAATCCAGCCAGCTCTTTCTCCAGGCCTACAACGCCATGAATGACAATGGTATCGAGGGACTCGAGGAAGAGATCATCTTCCTTATGGACTATGTTCTTGACGAACTGTCCGCCAACAAAGGGCTTCTTGCCTTCATTTATAAGGACCTTAGCTGGGCCGTGTTCAAAAGAGCTCTCACAACCCCCACTACAGAGGAAGATGTGGACTTTGCCGAAGTCTACAGAAAAATGGTGGAGGATTCGGGCCTTAAGATCAAAGACCCGGAGGTAATGCTCTTTCTCATAATAGAACTTGTGGGTTCCACCGGCTACAGTTCCATCATGTTCGGCGATCCCGTATCCTTGGAGGAACTCAAACCACATTTGGAACAAACTGTACGTCAGATTGTAAAACAATATACAAATTAAAAAAATATAAACACCGACGGAGCACTGCGTCGGTGTTTTTCTATATGATAAAATATATTTTGGGGAAGGGGGAGCTATTAACCATGTGACAGAGAGGGTAAAAAATGAATAAGAGACAATGGAATAAACTGCTTGCTCTTGCCATGGCATCTTCAATGTTGTTTGGATGCGTAATGCCGGCACGGGCCACTAACGTAACCGAAGAGACTGTTATAGATAGCTTTCCCGCAAAATCCTGTTCATTCACTATTTCATCTGCTAATATCGGATCAGATTTTTTTGTCACGCAATCTGATGAAAAGATCGATGATATCCTCAATCCACAACTGGTCATCGATGACATCTCTATGATCAAATGCAGCGAAGAAGAGTCAGGCTTTGCTGTTTTTTACAAATTTGTCGCCATTCCCATCGAGAACAAAATAAATGATAGCGAATATCTTGAATCTATTGTGCTGCCCCAATCCGTGGAGGAATACAACGCCATTGAAGAAACGGATCATACCGGTTTTCTTCCAAAAAGCAGAGCATTGGTTTATGCAATGGCTGTAACAGATAACGGGGAAGCCTTTTTTGCAGCCAATATAGTTCATTTTAATGATGCTGCCTTTGAGGACACCTCCGACGAAATTGATGAAGATTCTGTCATAAGCAGTACATTATCATCTGCCGCAACAAATATTGAATCAGACCTTAATGCCACAGCTGAAGCAACTGATGAGCCACCTATCGAAGTAACTGATCAATCACCTATCGAGGCAACTGATCAGTCATCTATCGAATCCACCGATGAACCCTCTGCCGAGTCCAATACTGAACTAAGCCTTGTGGACACTTCGGAAGTAACTGATGCTTCCACTGCCGAGACATCTGATGAAACCATCCCCGAATCTACTCCGGATGACACAGCCGAAGTAACTGATGAAATCAGTGTTGAAACCAACAACGCTTCCACTGCTGCGGATATTATTGAATCCACCCAGGATGCAGTAAAAGAATCAGCTGATGATTCACAGCTATATTGCACAACATCTGAGACAGACTACGCTATAGGCTTTAAAGGTGAAAAAATCGCGTTTAACATTCCCAATCAGAACGTGGACTATACTGTTAAGGTCCTTGCTTCTGCATCAGAGAACATGAAGAGCGCCGTCTGCATCACTCAGGTTGTGAATACTGACAGTGCTCCTGTTTCCATCGAATCTCTTACCCCCGGAACATATTATCTTTCTGCAAATTACTATCTGGATCCCGGTAATCCAAATAAGATTTCTGCCTCTTCTCCAAACAGAGCAAAACTCATCGTAGGTGAGGTTCCTGATGTTGCTGTAACAAAGGCGGCTTCATCAGAAGAGAAGGGAACAATCAGTATCAGCGGAAATGCCAACTGCAGCTACGCCCTGATAAGTGCCTATGGATCTACGCAAGAGCCTGAGAAGGTGACTGCAAAAGATGGCGATTGCTTTGTAATCCAAAAAGTCCCGGGGCACTACGTTGTTTCTTTTCCCTTAGTGTCCACATCTACGTCTTCTATGGCAGATGAGCTCTTTGCAGGTTCTCACTGGAAAGAGGTGATTGTCTCCGTAAAGAGTACAGATATCACCAATATATCGCTAACTATACAAAGCACCAGCTACTCAAATGGCAGTACCTTTAAGTGCCCTCAGGAGTATATTGGACATTTTGATGTTTATATTATGCCACCTGACGCTGATGATACCAGGGTTACTTTTGCCTCATCCGACAGTACTATAGCCACCATAGACGAAAACGGATACCTGAGAACCTATAAAAAAGCCGGAACAGCCATCATTACCGCAACCTCATTGGCGTGTCCTGAGGTATCCATAAGCTTTAATGTCACGGTCAATGAACTTAATTTCAAAAAGGATTATTACACCGCCAAAACATTCAAGCCCAGTAAAAACGTTATCTCTGTGGATGTGGGTAAGACTGCAGAAATTGCAATGATCGGTGACAGCATAGCAAGAAACATGGGTAGAGTAAGCTTTCTTGGTCCTGCTGGATGTTCTGTAAGTGATTATGGTTATTTTTATTTTAACAGTAATGGCAAGACAAAAGATCTGATACTTACCGGGATTTCTCCCGGGCATTACTATATGACCGCACTTTTAATGCGCAAAACAAGTAATGACAGGCTTAATCAGCTTGAAAAAATCATTGAAGTCAATGTCAATGGGTATAATCTGAACAGTAAAACCGCATATCGGGACGGAAAAAGGCTTTCGGGATGGATCAATGTGGAAAAAGAGCCTATTGAAAACAGTGACAACAGCTACTTAATCACATCTTCCGGCAGAATCGAAAATACTGAGTCTTTGACAGCCTACATTGATCCACTGACAAAAGAAGCTGTACGCGGAGGCGTATATACCATAGGAAAAAAAAGATATCTCTTTAGCGAAGACGGATGGTTGATGAAATCATCTAAGACCGGGGTATCAAACAATAAGACATTTTACAGTGAAGATATGTACTGTATAAACACTGACGGTGAGCTTAATACCGGATGGCAGACTCCTCTGGATTCCTCAGGTGTCTCCCTCAATACGGAATATTATTTTGATCCGATCACTTGTAAAAAGACTGTAAACAGTTGGGTACCCAAGGGCAAAAGCCTTACTTATGTAGATAGTAACGGAGTATTTTCAGTCAAAACAGATGGAATAACCACCTTGCCCGGCTCCGATAATATCAATAAAACTTACTGTTTTAAGAATGGTGCAGTTCAAACCGGCTTTGTATTTGTAAGTTCAAGTAATGAACTGTATGTGTCTTCGTCGAAAGCTTCTTTTGCATATTATTTCGATCCACAAAACGGCGGTGCTGCAGCCACCGGATTCTTTGCTGTCAAGGGTAAAAAATACTATGCCGACAATCTGGGGCATATTTCGTTAAATCGGGTATTTACATATAAGAATGGCGAAACAGACGAACTGTATTATGCCAATAAAATCGGTGCAATCCCTGAAAACTGTTTTGTAAGCGACTTGAATGGAAATCGTTATTATGCCGGAGCAAACGGAAAACTACTAAAAAATACCCGCAAGTCCATAAATGGAAAAATGTGCATTTTTGACGAGAACGGAGTTCTGAATTCCTATGCCGAAGGACAGGAATCTGAATTCTACTACGAAGAAGGCGGCAAGCTCGTAAAAGCGTACTTCAAAAGTTCCAATGCAAAAAAATCTGCGAATGGCATTGCCTTTTATAAAGATCAGGAATGTTCATCAATTCTAAAAAACAGCTGGCTTTCAGACAGTTCCGGCAACAAAAAAGCATACATAAAAAGCAGCGGTAAAATGCTAACAGGTATTGCCCAAGTCGCCGGAAAGACTTTATATTTTGAAGATAGCGGTCTTCTTGCTTCGGAAGAAGGCATCATTACTGCAAACAGGAAATATTATTATCACAACTCCAACGGAGAGATAGAAACTACACAAGGCTTTAACAGCACCGGCATAGGATTTATATATGTAAGGGATAAAAACGGAGTATTGGCCAATGGACAAGTGACAATAAGCAAAAGAAAATACTGTTTTAAAGATGGTATTCTGGTATATTCCACAGATTCCACATACAGAACAATTTCTTTTAACGGTACAGTTTATGTCACTAACAGA
>ODAI014665655.1_pt1 | contig 18752 bp, 10 predicted proteins | sample 1539321 | NCBI WGS metagenome assembly ODAI01 (sample SAMN02144231, study PRJEB22623) | gut metagenome | biome: sheep rumen | host: Ovis aries | place: New Zealand
AAACGGAACTTATAAGCTTACTGCTAACATGCAGAACCTTGAGCAGAAGAATAACCCAGCAACAAATGGTACTGGATTCTTCCTCGTACTCAACGATGCTCAGACTGACTGTGCAGCTCCTGGTAAGGTTGAGGTTGAGAGTGTGGTAACAGATGGAATTCTCACAATTGGCGTTAAGCTTGAGGGTTGTACAGGTAACTGGATGTGTGTTGATAACTTCGAACTTACACTCGTTGAGCCAGAGGCTAAGCCAGAGCCAAAGCAGCTTACTGCTGGTGATTACTTCATCATTAATGCTGAGTCAGGCAAGTTCCTTAATGGTAACAACGCTTGGGGTACAAAGGCATCTGTAACTGAGACTGCTCAGCTTATGACTCTTGCAGTTCTTGAGGATGGCACATACACTATTGATTCACATATCTCAAATGGTGGAGCTAACCACTTCGTCAATGCAGGTGAAAACTTGTTCGTAGATGGTGCTGCTTCTGCACAGACAATTGCTGAAATCAGCAATGGCATCTTCTCTATCAAGGATGTTAATGGTAAGTTCCTTGCTGCTGACGCAGAGGGTATCGTAAACTTCAATGCTGAGGATGCAACAAGTGCTGCTGCTCAGTGGAAGATTGTTACAAAGGATGAGCTTATTGCTCAATTCGACAATGCTACAGAGGAGAACCAAGTAAATGCTAACTTCCTTATCAGCGATGCTAACTTCGGTCGTAACAACACTTACAACTCTGCATGGCAGGGTGACAAGCCAGCATTTGGTGGTGTAAACTATAGCAAGGGTGAATTTACACCTGCTGGTCAGATTGCTGAAGTATGGGGTGGTAATGTAAAGAAAGCTACTGATTACTATCAGGAAATTGAAGTTCCAAACGGTATTTACACTCTTACTGTTCAGGGATTCTATCGCTACAACAACACAGATGAAAATACTAACGATGTAGCACAGACTGCACATGCTGATGGTACAGAGGTAATCTACTCTAAGCTTTATGCTAACAGCGATACAGTTAGCCTCAAGAGCCTCTTTGATGACGAGGTTGTTGCTGCAGCTGCAAGTGATGAGACTGTAAAGATTCCATTCTCTTTGACTGAGGCTGGTAACGCATTTGCAAAGGGATTCTATGTTAACACAGTTAAGGTTGCTGTTAAGACTGGTGTTCTTAAGTTTGGTGTTACTAAGACAGAGCACATCGGTACTGACTGGACAGTATGGGATAACTTCCGTCTTACTTACAACGGTAAGTTGGATGAGCCAGTTCCTGCAATTGATGAGGCAATCGCTAAGCTTGATCTCGCAATCAAGGCTGCAGACGAGAAGCTTGCTTCTTACGCTGCTGGTGACGCTCTCTTCCAGTATTCAGAGGCTGAGCTTGCTCCACTTGCTAACGCTATCGCTGCTGCTAACGAAGCTAAGACTGCTGAGGGTGCAACAGAAGAGTCAATCAATGCTGCTAAGACAGCTCTTAACGAGGCTGTAGAGGCATTTGCTCCAAAGGCTAACGCTCCAAAGGAGGGTCAGGCATATATCCTTACACTTACTACTGCTGAGAACAACCAGCTTTCAGTATCTGCTGACGGTATCAAGGTTGAAGCAGAGGGTACTCCTGTTTACTTCGTAGCTCAGGAAAATGGCTATGCTATCTCTAACGGTACTGAGTATGTAAACTACGAAGGTAGCAACAACTGGACAATGACAGCTTCTGCTGAGGCTTACGGTTGGACAATCGCTCTTGTTGATGGTGGTTACTCTATCACTGGTAAGAATGGTCTCCTCGGAACTAATGCTAATGAAAAAGCAGCAGGTTCATCTTGCTACGGTGATAAGAAGACTTCAAATGGTAACTACATCTGGGCTATCGCTGAGTATGTTGCTCCAGAGCCAGTTAATACACACGAGAACGACCTCCGTCTCCCACTTACTGGTGGTAGTGGTGAAGGCACAGAACTTGCTATCGAGGTTCTTGAATCAAACGAAGATGGTCAGCCACTTTCTGCTAAGTACACTATTACAAATGGTACTTGGGGTAACAACGCTTCACATCTTAGCATCTTCAAGTACAATCTCACTCCTGACATGATTAAGGGCTACAAGAGCGTTATTGTTGAATTCGCAGAGGCTCTTCCTGTAAGTGAGGGTAATCCGGAATACAACTTCATCCCATGCGGTTTCGTATGTCCAGAGGGTTGGGTTGATCTTGATGGTAAGGATGTATTTGAATTGGAATTCACAGACAAGCAGAAGACTGAAGGTATTGCAGACTTCTCTATCTTCTTCAATGCTAACGGAGATGTTAAGAACGCAACATTCACAATCAAGGGTCTCTGGCTCGTTAAGGATGCAACTGAGCAGCCAGATGCAATTGATACTGTAGAGGCTTCAGAGAATGCTACTTCTGTTAAGAAGATGATTGTTGACGGTAAGGTTGTCATCGTTAAGGGTGGTAAGACTTACAACGTTGCAGGTTCACTCATTAAGTAATGTAAATTCTTTACAAAACCTTAAATAATTGAAAAGGTGTGGTAGCAGAAATGCTCCACACCTTTTCTCTTTCCAGTACGTGACGGTAGTACTGTGAGTACGTAAGCGACGTACTACGAAGTACCTGTAGTCTGTGTTATATTATAGTTTGAGTCCTTCGAGTAAGTGGATATAAAGACTGATAGCATCGCTAATCTCACTAATCTTGATGTATTCGTCTGCCGTGTGGGAACGTGAGCTTTGCCCCGGACCGAGCTTAAGACTTGGGAAGCGCATAAGTGCCTGATCGCTTAGGGTAGGAGAACCGAAAGGAACGAGTCCTGCTGCTATGCATCGCTGTACGAAAGGATGATCAATGTCTATGCGTGAAGAACTGAGACGGAAGCTGCGAGCCTTGAGCTCAGACTTCAAGTGTTGCTGGAAGAACTCGAATATCTCCTCATTTGTGTAACACTCGTTGCTTCTTACGTCAATGGTGAATGTACATTGGTCAGGAATGACATTGTGTTGTGTACCCGCATTGACTATGGTGACGGTATTCTTGACAGGACCTAATAAGTCTGTATGCTTTGGGAATACCCATTCGGACAACCACTTGATGTCGTCAATGGCATGATAGATGGCGTTGTCACCTTCGTTGCGTGCGGCATGGCCAGCCTTGCCGTGAGCCACAGCATCAATGACCATAAGTCCTTTTTCTGCTATGGCTGGTTGCATACCCGTAGGTTCACCCACGATGGCAAAGTCTATCTTAGGAAGTAACGGCAGTACACTCTCAATACCATTCTTGCCAGATACCTCCTCCTCGCATGATGCGAGATAGATGATGTTCAATGAAGAATGAAGACTGAAGAGTGAAGAATCTTTTGTGCAATAGCAGAGAAACACCTGCATGAGTGACACAAGTCCACCTCCACAGTCGTTAGAACCAAGACCATACAATGTGTCATCCTCAACGGTTGGTGTGAATGGATCGTGCTGCCATCCAGCCACAGGCTTGACGGTGTCTATATGTGCGTTAAGCAGTATGGTTGGCTTCGATGCGTCATAGTCGTTAGCTATGCACCACACGTTGTTGCCGTGGCGATTGACGGTAAACACATTGCCAAGTGCTTCATTGCTTGCGTTCAATTCTGCAAAGAGAATGTCAGCTGCAGCAGCCTCATCACGACTGATACTTGGAGTCGAAATAAGTCTTTTAAGCAACTCCACGGCAGAACTCGTCATCTCAGTATTATTCATTTTCAAGTCTTTTATATATTTTTAAGCACCAAAGTTACAACTTTTTGATTAGAAACTCGTAACTTTGCACGAAATTGAACGAAAGAAGCTATAACTTAGCTAACTTCATATCAAGAAAAAGAATAACAATAAACAATAATATAATGGCACAGGAAGACATCTTCAAGAAAGTGGTTAGCCACTGTAAGGAGTACGGTTTCGTATTCCCATCATCTGAGATTTATGACGGTCTCGGAGCTGTTTATGACTACGGTCAGAACGGTGTAGAACTCAAGAACAACATTAAGCAGTACTGGTGGCAGTACATGGTTCTCCTTCACGAGAACATCGTCGGTATTGACTCTGCCATCTTCATGCACCCAACTATATGGAAGGCTTCAGGTCACGTTGATGCATTCAATGACCCACTCATTGACAACCGTGACTCTAAGAAGCGTTATCGTGCTGATGTCCTCATTGAGGAGCAGATTGCAAAGTACGAGGAGAAGATTGAGAAGGAAGTAGCAAAGGCAAAGAAGCGTTTCGGTGACAAGTTTGATGAGGCTCAGTATCGTGCAACATCAGAGCATGTACTCGAGAATCAGGCAAAGCGTGATGCTCTTGAGAAGCGTTATCAGACTGTGATGAATGCTCCAGGCGGCATCGACCTTGAAGGCATGAAGCAGATTATCATTGATGAGGAAATCGCTTGTCCTATCTCTGGTACTCGTAACTGGACAGACGTTCGTCAGTTCAACCTCATGTTCAAGACTGAGATGGGTGCTGCTGCAGAAGGCGCAAGCACAATCTACCTCCGTCCTGAGACAGCACAGGGTATCTTCGTTAACTACCTCAACGTACAGAAGACTGGTCGTATGAAGCTTCCATTCGGTATTGCCCAGATTGGTAAGGCATTCCGTAATGAGATTGTTGCACGTCAGTTCATCTTCCGTATGCGTGAGTTTGAGCAGATGGAGATGCAGTTCTTCGTTAAGCCAGGAACAGAGTTGCAGTGGTTCGAGGAGTGGAAGAAGCGTCGTATGGCATGGCATCAGGCTCTCGGATTCGGAAGCGAGAACTACCGTTTCCACGACCACGACAAGCTTGCTCACTATGCTAACGCTGCTACAGACATTGAGTTCAAGATGCCATTCGGCTTCAAGGAGGTAGAGGGTATTCACTCTCGTACTAACTTCGACCTTTCTCAGCACGCTAAGTACTCAGGCAAGAAGATTGAGTACTTCGACCCAGAAGACAATACAAGCTACACTCCATACGTTATCGAGACATCTATTGGTGTTGACCGTATGTTCCTCTCTGTCATCTGCCATAGCTATGACGAGGAGAAGCTCGAAGGCGGTGACACTCGTACTGTCCTCCACCTCCCTGCAGCACTTGCACCAGTCAAGCTCGCTGTATTCCCACTCACAAAGAAGGACGGACTTCCAGAGAAGGCACGCGAGATTATCGACGACCTCAAGTTCCACTTCAACTGCAAGTACGAGGAGAAAGACCAGATTGGTAAGCGTTACCGTCGTCAGGATGCTATCGGTACTCCATTCTGTGTAACAGTAGATAACCAGACTCTCGAGGACAACACAGTAACACTCCGTTACCGTGACACAATGGAGCAGAAGCGTGTTGCTATCTCTGAACTCCGTGGCATCATCGAGGATCAGGTATCAATCACAAGCCTTCTTAAGGGACTCAAGTAAGTCCCTTAAGAATTAAAAGTTAAGAATTAAAAGTTGAGTTTTTAAGTTTGTAAGTTCTTAAGTTTTTAAGTTCTTGCGATGTTGGACTTCTTAACTTTGAGCATTATCAATAAACGGACTTGCGTCTTAACTTATCACTTCATAACTTCTAAGATAAAACATCTAACAATGAAACATTCATTCAACATACTTACATTATTAGCAGTGTGCGCATCGGCATTCACATTCATGTCTTGTCAGGAGACTGAAGAGGTAAACGAGTACGACAACTGGGAGGTACGTAACCAGATGTATATTGACTCCATTGCCAAGGTGTGCGCTCTGAATGAGGACGGAAAATGGGTTAGATATTGCGCATTCAACTATGACGAGTTGATTGAAAACATGAAGGGTAATAACAACCATTTCATCTATGTCCATAAGAATGTTGATGGTAATGGTTCATACAGTCCTCAATTCAACGATAGTGTAAGGGTTCATTACCTCGGTCACCTTATTCCTTCTGATTCGTATAAGAGTGGTTATATCTTCTATAAAACATATAATGGATACACACTCAACGAAAAGACTGATGTGCCTCTTTTGCTTGGGTCAAAAGAAACAGTAGTAGGTTTTTCAACTGCCGTGATGCACATGGTTGAAGGTGACGACTGGACAGTGTATATTCCATACGATATTGGTGGTGGTGTAGATGATGGCATTATCAATGGAAAAGGAAACCAAGTTCCAGGTTACTCTACTCTTGTATTCAGTTTAAAACTTGCAAAAGTATATAGGTACGGATTAGGCGAAGACTACACTTGGTATTAATCCATCCAAATATGAACATAATCCGCATATCCGGTGAAAGCCGAATATGCGGATTCGTTTTTTACATCCATAAAACGATTAAAGAGGCAATTGAACCATGGACGTCACCATCGAAATAAATGCTCTGTGGATAGTATTCACAGAATAATTTATCATGGATGTATAAGCGGAATTGTATCTTTTCGTTGTAATCGTTGATATTACCACATACTCGGAATTGGATGATAATAGTTCCGAAGTAGTCTTTCAATTCGCCAAGCCCACGACATTCACCATTGATGAAGGCTGCCACCTTCATTTTTGCTGGATTGATGAATTTACCATCGTACATCACTCTTGCGTTGACTATTGTCTCATCTGGATAATCGTATATCGGTGTCTTCCACTTAGGCATGACACTTACGAAGCAAGAGTCGGTAAGGTTCTGAAATGATGAATATGCCTTGACGTATGTGTCGCCGACTGATGATGCTATTATATTATTACCTTTTATCGTAAGAACCGAATCATTGGATTGCCAGAATACATTACCGTCAATGGATTCTGGTGTATATATTGGAGACAAAGAGAAGGTGTCGCCTTCCATTATATATACGGTGTCCTTATTAAGATGCAGCTCATATCTATCCTTCTTAACCTCGTCGAAATCGAAATCGACGAGGCTGCAGGAAGAAACAGCGATGATTGCCGTTGCCATCATTCCTATGATTGATATGTTGTGCATAAGTTTCATTTTATTCTTAACCTTCTATTTTGGTTACTTGACAAGATGTTTCATTTGTTTTGTTGCAAGGTATTCCGTCTTTTGTATGGACGAGTAATACACTTGTGCGTTTCGTGCAGACGCCTTTGCCCTGCCCACGGCTTCAGCACATTTATCATATATCTGACGTGAGTCTGTATCTTCAGATGACGTTTTGCTATTGTGGTGTTGGTGGTCAAGCTTCTTGAGTGTGAGATATGCTGTCTTGTACTGGATGGCAGCGATATCGGAAGCCTTCTCTGCTTCTGCCATAAGTCTCTGTATGTCGTGGTAGGCATTCTTTGTGCTATCTGTTATTCCTGCCTTCTTTGCAGCCATGTGAGTCATATTGCCTATGGTCGCAATAAAAGCATGCATTTCTCTCAGTCGTTTTTTTGCTATTGAATCATATTCTATGGTGCGTGTTTCCATCTCTTCTGCAACAGAAACACAATCCATGATTTTCTGACCGTACTCTTCAATGGAGGTGATGTCATATTCGTTCTCGTCTTCATTGATGCCATCTGTGAACTCCATAAGACCTTCGTCACGAAGGGTATCTTTTGGTACAACCATCCTATGGTGTACGGGAACTATGCTGAATACTTTAATATTGCTCTTACCTTTGTTTTCCACAAGGACGAAATCAAGTAAGCCATTAGTGCGAGGTGTTGCTGTCACCTGTGCTGCATATATCTTTGATGGCGACATACGATTCGTAACGTAGTTGGAAGGTATGACGCACATTGGTGACATAAGGTTGCGGATGTGATATACAGCAGGGTTGTTCTCCATTGCATAGTCTATTGGTTGGTTAGGTAATACCTCAACAACTTTAAAGGAATAAGTATAACGTACATTTGTATAGTTTGAAAGCACAAGTGACTCAGACCAAGTGAACTGTGCGTTCAGAGGGTCAACTTCTGCGTATTTACTTTGGAGCGTAATAGGAGCGATTATCTGTGGTGCCTTTGCAAGGTAACTTACAGAGAAGGTGGCATAGCTGTTTAGAGGATTGCTTTGCATCACGGGTGAAGCGTACTTAGGATTATGCCACTTATATGCTGCAAAGTTTATCTGATATCTACCTTCGGGTAAAAGACCGTATGAACCACCACCATAACCGCTGAGAAGACGATTGGATACTTGCACGTTTCTTGACGTAAGATGTCCAAACTGCTGTTTTAGGTCTGCCATTGACAAGTGTAGAGTACGATTTGGCGCAATGGTTATTGGACGTTGTGGTTGTATGGTTGATGGAGTGGAAATAACGCTCATCCTTTCAGGAAAGACACCGTCGATGTTCATAGTGAGATATACATTCTGTATCTCTGAAGTTGTGTTAGTGAGTGTTATGTTGAAATATTTGCCTGGATTATCAATGTACATCAATGCTTGTGGTGGTAACACCTGTTGTACTGGTACAACTGTTACCATCACTTCCTGTGCAAGCATTCTACAGATGCCAAGCACAATCATCAATGTCATTATCAATATTCTCATATATGTCTATTATTATGTACTGTGTAATGTACAATAATGTTAACTATCGGAACAAGCTGAATGTATAGGCGTAATTAAGACTTACTGTTAGGTCTGTACCTTTGATGTTTGAGTCTAAGATCACAGAATTGACATCAGTATATTTATTTACTCCTAAATTGGCAGAGAACAAGTGAACTTTATCAAGCGTATAGCTTGTGGAAAGTTCAAGGCCAAGGGAGAAACTATTGCCGCTGTTTGTAATCTTGTTGTTGCAGACGGATAAAGTGGCTGATGCGTCAAGATTGCTTTCGCTGAGGAATGAGCGGTTGGCAGTGAATGAGCATATATCGCTCGTGTATTCTGCATAGTTGTCTTTTGTATTCTGGTGGCTGTACGAACCAGTAAAGTTCATAGCCAATGCATCTACGTCCACTCCGTATGAGCAGCCTGCGGCTAAGGTCTTGACGTTGCTTTCGTTTATAGTTCTTTTGTTCAGATTGACATTCTCTGTATAGTTGAGAGATATACTAACATTGTGCTCTAAGCCTGTTGTTTCGAATACATAAGACGGCATAAGACTATAGCTTGCCATGCATCTGTTTATGCGTTCATTGTCTTGTATTGTTGCCATACCGTTCTTCTGATTCTGTACATACCCATTGAAGAGAGCACTTATGTTCAAATTGTCAGTCAGTCTGCTTGATGCACATATATTATAGATATATCCGTATGTCGTGTATAGCTGTTCGCCAGAGATGTTGTCCGACTGACGAGAGATGGAACCAGACAAAGCAACTTTTCTGAACAAGAAAGAGCTTGCTGTAAGACCTATGCTTTCGTAGTTGTTCGTCATATAATATGTTCCGAGTGAAGTGTAATCTGGCTGTATGAGACGATAGCAGAGCGAGGCATTGACGAATGGTAGTGATATATTTGCACTTATATCGCCAGCAAAACGCGAAAGAGTACTGTAGCGAGTGTCAAATATCTTGTCGAATGTCGTTGTTGTGCCTAACCTATCCGCGTCCATGTCCGTAGAAAAAGCCGATGTTGCAAGATTGGTAGTTATGGACAGCCAGTCAAGTACGTTGTATCCAGCTTTTACACCAAACACAAGACTCTCTTGTGGCTTGATAGTTGAGCGAAAAGAATTGTCAAGTGAGTTCAGACAGTCGTATGCGCGAAACAGATATATATCTGTGTAATATTTTCCTCCTTTAGTATAACCAGCCTTGAATCCCCAACCCATTCGCTTGTACTGAGGTGAACGTGAATGTGGATCTGTTGGGTCATCATTGATTGCATTGCGCAGACGTCCGTAGAAAAAACCTCCACGCCAGTTACGGTCTTTGTATTCAAGTCCCACGCCATTGAACGACATATTCATTATGTAGTTGTTGAAATCCATAGATGAAAGTCCGAGGTAACCTTGCCAGTTGCCATACGATGGAGAAAGACTGAAAGCTATGTTTGGATGGTTGAAGTCCAAGCTACTGTTTGTATAGTAAAAGGAAAAAGGCATGCTTATGCCGTATAGATTAATATTGACATTAGCATATATGGCATTACTCATAGGTGACGAGAATCCGTCACCTAATGAGGAATACCTATATGTGTTCTGTGTTCCCACCGCACCAGTTATTATTAGCGGTGAACTCTTGGAAATCTGCGATATGTTTTGTGAAAAAGAGTGATGACAGCATCCCAAGAATAGAAATAGTAATGTCAATCTATTCATCTAATTCAAACTACTTCTGCACCACCTTCTTTGTAATAACGGTACCGTTGTTATTGTAAGTAACAAGATATGTTCCACGGCTCATAGCTTTGAGCTTACGACCTGCGATGTCGTGAATTTCTGTGATATCGGCATTTGAGGTGTCAGCAAAGGATATGCCTGTGGTCAAAGCATCAGATGTGAGAGTGACAGGCTCGCTTATTGAACCAATAATCTTTGTGTATTGGAGTGATTCGTTAAGTTCAACAACCTCTTCTGTTTGCTTGTTGTACAGCTTGAATGTAACAACTTCGCCACTTTTACCAGCAACGTTGATGAACATATTTCCTGATTCAGAAGCCTCGCCTTCGCCTCGACATTCGTCACCTACGAATGCTCCTATGCTATAGTCGGAAGGATTGCTTATTCCTTCAAGCAATGCTACGACAGCCATGTTGTCAGCAAAACGTGAGTCATCGTATGTCCAGTGTGATTGTTCTTTTACTTCTGCTATTCTGCGACGTGTGCCAAAGCTGAAAGGTATATTTACGAGTGAATTGACAAGGGAATTGCAAGTGTATGTGATATCGGAGTTGAAGCTCATTGTCACTACATTTGGATTTGTTGAGTAGTACATGTAACCTTGTCCGGCTTCAAGTACGAATGAGCTTGATGACTGCCATTTCGTTCCGTTATATTCTGCAAAGCTTGTCTTGCCAATAATCTTGTCACCGTTTCTTGGTGAGATGTTTAGTGCTGATGAGAGTTGACTGAGAGTCAAATCAAGTTGGTAAGGGTTATTGAACCAGTTGTAACCCTTATGGATGTCCTTTGTTACTGTAAAGCCGTTGGTAGTCTTATGGCCAAGAGTTATTTTTGTGTCAGCATTAACCTTGACTTTATACATACCATCTGCCACATTCAAATTCTTGATGTCGCCAAAAAGACCGAACAATGGGTCGTTGTATAACAGATAGAATTGTGAACGTACTTCATTGATGTATGACTTTGCCCAGTTATTGTATTCACTCTCGGACTTCATCAGGTTGAAGTTGTCTGTTACATCGTCTGTAGCAAACAATGACAACCACGACCAGCCGCTTGGTATGTCTTGTGAGGCAGTAACCGTTACGGTTGCCGTCTCAGAATTATCCGTTGACTTGAATGGAACGCCGTCATATAGGACCTTGTAAGTGGCTTGCCCTGTGATGTTTCCATAAATCTTGAAGTTCCATTTGTTATTTATTCTCTCGTATGATACGTATGCCATTGGAACACCACATATTGTAGGAAATTGGAACTCAACGAGAGATGGATCGAAGATGCTACCAATGAGATTAGGCAAGTTGATAGTCGTTGTTTGGAAACGATTCAACTCAAGTGAAGCAGGAAAGTTGAAGCTTACAGGATAAGAGGCAGTAAGTTCTGTTGAACAAGTCTTTGTGAATTGCTCCGTTCCATACTTTGGACCTTTGACTGTACACTGTAGAGGTACTTCTGCGCACTCGCCAGTTATGTTCAGTTTATCTTTGTTAATAGTGAAATAATCTGAATTTGTTGGTGTCCAGGAGAACGTGAGTGGACTCAAAACAGTACAACGACTTGATGGCGTGATGTTCTTTCCTTTAGCATTATGGTAGAGATAAGTATAAACAAGTGTTTCCTCGCATGGCAAGTTTGCAGTCACGCAAAGAGGATTGGTTGTTGTGATTCCTGTAATGGCGGAAAGTGTCAAGTTGACGTTTGAGTTAGTCATCTCATCATTGAACACAGTAGGCGTTTCAGGCTGAAGTCCATACTCCAATCCTTTGTGATAAGCCTTATAGACAATGGTCTTTCCGTTGTCCGTATTTGTTCCTCTTACTCTGAGGAGGTATTTGCCGTTGTCAGCAGTTTGCTTGGCAATGGCACGACATTCATCGCCGATAAATGCAGCAAGTTCCACTATGGTGTCATTAGTAGCGACACCACCATTGATTGTAAGAGTGACATAAACTGGACTCTCCGAATCATAATCGTAAGCTGATGGAGCTGTCCAATGGTCTGCCCATGCTGATGCGCAAGCCAATAATAGAGTAAATGACAGAATGATTCTTTTCATAATATTTGAGTTTTTAAGTTCGTGAGTTTTTAAGTTTTTATTTTTTTGAGTTCGTAAGTTTTTGAGTTTTTAAGTTACTCAACTTTTACCCCATTCATTTTTTTACATTCGTGGCAAATATACAATTTTTATTTAATTGTTGAGAATTTTATCGTTATAAAAACGAGGTTAAAAACAATTGTTGGAGAATTTTGTGTGTTTACAGAAAGAAAAACAACTTTTTTGAGGATTTGCTAAACAATTCTGTGGTGTAAATCAATTAAAATTGTTAAATTTGCATTTAGAAACTATTTACACCTATGAAAATTAAGAAAAAGTTAATTTGTTTTTTCGCCCTCCTATTTATAGCTGCATCTTTCCTGTCATGTGGAGATGACAAGACAAGACATATTGCAAGTCCTTTGAAGAAGGAAGCTCAGGCTATAGCAGATAGCATTCAGTCTCTTGACGACTATCCTGGATACATTCAGAAGTATAGGAAAAAAGGAGATAGGGATTGCGAGTTGGTCATGCGTATGGCTTATGGCAAATGTCTTAGAGACAATTGCTTGTTCAAGGCTGCAATAATACAACACGATTCTTGTATAGCTATCGCAAGGGAGATTTGCGATACATTCGAAATAGTAAACGCACTTAATAATCAAGGCACAAACTACCGAAGGATAGGTATGATGCGTGAGGCCTCAACAGCCCACTATGAAGCACTTAACCTTTGTGCTGTATTCTCTGATGACACGAGCTTTGTCGCCAGAAAGAATGTTACGCGTGCACTCAACGGTCTTGGTAATGTGTTCCTCTCGCTCGAAAACCACGATGCTGCAGAGGTTATGTTCCGTCGTGCCCTTTCGTACGAGACAGATGCACGCAATCCTGTGGGTATTGCTATCAATCTTGCCAACATCGGAAGTGTTAAAGAACATCGTAATGAGATGGACTCTGCTTTGGTGTATTATAAGCAATCACTTGAGTATAATATGAGTGCCCATAATGATGTGGGAATCAGCCTCTGTTATATGTATCTCGGTAAGCTTGAAGAGAAGAAACATAATGATGAAGAGGCTCTTAAGTACTTCAGAAAGAGTTATGAGGTAGGAGTACCTACAGGTGATGCGTGGCACTGGATTGAACCTTGTATCTCAATTGGTAACTACTATTTCAATGAGCATAAGCTTGATTCTGCTAAGAAATACTATGACATTGCCATGGATAAGGCAACGGAAATACATTCCATCGAACATCTTGCAAGAGTTCACGGATTGTTTGCTAAGTACCATGAGGCAATTGGTAATTATAGCCAAGCAATCAACGAAATACATATATGTAAGGTATATAATGACTCGTTGGCTTCACAATCAAGTAAGGATCATTTGTTGAATCTTCGTGCGGAATACGAGGCAAACAGGGTACGAGAGGTAGAGACGAAGATAAAGGCAGAACAGCGAATCAACAACATCATCATTTTGAGTGGTGGATTGTTCACTGCCATTATGATTGTTGTCTTTGTGCTTCTATCCCGTCTTATCGTGATAAGCCGACGTGCTGCACGTGAAAAAGAGAAGGCCACACAGGAACGTCAAGAGTTCTATCGTGGTGTCACTCACCAGTTGCGAACTCCACTTACGGTGGTGCTTGGTATGACACAGCAGTTGCGTAAGTTCCTGCCAGAGAACGATCCATTGGCACAGCGTGAGTTTGATGCAGTAAACCGTCAGTGTCAGCAGTTGCTCACTCTTGTTACGGAGATGATTGAGTATTCTAAGAACGGTAGTGTTACCAAAGCACCTGTGATAAGTGAGGTTAATCTAAACCCAAATAAGGATATTGAAATTCCTTCATCAATGAGCGAAGAGGATGATGGTCACTACATTCTTATTGCGGAGGATGACCCTGATGTTGCCCTTCTCATTACAGAGATGCTCAAGGCAGAGGGTTATAGTTATGCTTGGGCTAAGGATGGACAGGAAGCGTGGGAGATGATGCACGACAATATGCCAGAACTACTTATCACTGATATCATGATGCCACGCATGGACGGTCTTGAATTGATGAAGAAGGTAAGGGAGGACGAAAGCATTAACCACCTTCCAATCATTGTTGTTTCTGCGCGAGTGGAGAATGAAGATCGTCTTATTGGTTTCGAGGCTGGCGCAGAGGTTTATCTTGGCAAACCATTCATTCCAAACGAGTTGCTTATCCGCATTCGCAAGTTACTTGAACAGCGTCAGTTGCTGAAGAATAAGTTCAGACTTCAAATAGGCAAGGCGGCAAATGATGGTCCTTCAGAATCTGAGACGGAAAATGTTACTCTTGTTACGTCTGCCAATGTTGAGCCGATGCCTAATGATACTGAAGTAAAGGCCGTTACTCAAGTAAGGGCACCAGAACCTCAGCCGGAAGAGCCAAAGCAACAGGTGGCTATGTCGCCAAAAGAACGTCAGTTCCTTGAAAGTGTAGATACATACATCCAGAAGAACTTGTCAAATCAAAACCTTAGTTCTGCTTCGCTTGCAGATGCTCTCAACACGACAACAAGTACTCTGAATCGCAAACTCAAGAATCTTACTAACATCGACACGACACACTACATCCGTATGCATCGTATCGCTAAAGCTAAGAACTTGCTTGAGAACACAGACCTTGCTATGATGGAGATTCAGATTGAATGTGGATTCGACACACCAAGCTATTTTAGCCGTACGTTTAAGGCTGATGTAGGTGTTTCTCCTTCGGAATACAGAAAGCGTGACAATTAAGTCACGCTTTTCTTTTTCTCATTGCTTTAGTTGAAACATAGAGAAAGTAAAAAGTCCCAGCAGCCATATAGGCCACTGGGACTTCATTTATATTATAATTTCACCGTTATTTTACGATTCTCCGTAAAAGGCTTACTTCACATTACCTACCTTGATAAGGTACTCAGCAATCTGAACGGCATTGAGTGCAGCACCCTTCTTAATCTGGTCACCTGTGAGCCAGAAAGTGAGACCGTTTGGATTAGAAAGGTCCTTACGTACACGACCCACATATACGTCGTCCTTGCCTGCTGCGAAGAGTGGCATTGGGTAAGGGAGTCCTTCCATTGTCTCAGCATTAGCGTCCTTGTTTGCCTTTGCACCTACGAGTGCAGGATTGTCGATGAGTGTTACACCATCAGCAGCAGCAATAGCCTTCTGGGCATCCTCTACTGCGATTGGCTTCTCTGTCTCAACCCATACTGCTTCTGAGTGAGCACGGAGTGAAGAGATACGTACACACATGGCAGAGCAGTCAGCATCTGTGTGCATAATCTTCTTTGTCTCGTTGAACATCTTCATCTCTTCCTTAGTGTAACCAGTGTCTGTGAAGACGTCAATCTGTGGAATCACGTTGTAGGCAAGCTGATAAGCGAACTTGCTGACAGTTGGGTCCTCAGAGTTAGCGAGCTGCCTGTACTGCTCCTGAAGTTCTGCCATTGCAGCAGCACCAGCACCTGAAGCTGACTGGTAGGAAGCAACGTGGATGCGTTTTATATGTGAAAGCTTCTCAATAGGTTTGAGAACTACAACCATCATGATAGTTGTACAGTTAGGGTTAGCGATGATACCGCGTGGACGATTAAGAGCATCCTCTGCGTTGCACTCAGGAACTACCAATGGAACGTCATTGTCCATACGGAAAGCACTTGAGTTGTCAATCATCACAGCACCGTACTTAGTAATGTCCTCTGCAAATTCCTTTGAAGTACCTGCACCTGCACTTGTGAATGCGATATCTACATCCTTGAAGTCATCACCGTGCTTAAGGAGTTTCACTTCATACTCCTTACCTCTGAACGTGTACTTTGTTCCTGCACTACGAGTGGAACCGAAGAGAACAAGGTCATCCATTGGGAAGTTTCTCTCATCAAGAACGCGGAGAAACTCCTGACCTACTGCGCCAGATGCGCCAACGATAGCTACTTTCATATTTATATGTTATTAAAAAGATAGTTCGATTACAAATTATTCATAAAATCGGGTGCAAAATTACAACTTTTAAACGAAACGATAAATATTTATAGCAAAAAGTTAGTATCTTTGCCCGAAATTTAATCAATAAATCACTAACAAAAGTACTATTTAAATAATTGACACTTAAATTGGACCTGATTAGCACATATCTCAATCTGCCAATTACAAATCCTACGTGGATATTCTTTCTTGTATTGTGCATCATTCTGTTTGCTCCTATGATACTTAGCAAGCTACACATTCCGCACCTGATCGGAATGATACTTGCGGGCGTGATAATAGGAGAGAACGGACTCAACATACTTCAGCGTGACCGCAGTTTCGAGTTGTTCGGACAGGTGGGAATATACTTCATTATGTTCCTTGCAGGTCTTGAGATGGATATGCAGAACCTGAAACTGAACAGGACAAGGGGTATCATATTCGGAAGCCTTACGACTCTCATTCCTTTCGGGTTTGGATTTGCAACTGGCTACTATCTTCTCGGCTACAGCATACCGGCGTCGCTGCTACTGTCGTGCATAATGGCGTCCCATACTCTGGTGGCTTACACCATAGTTGGACGTTACGGCGTGACTCGTAATCCGGCGGTCACGATCTCAGTTGTGGCTACGATGATTGCACTACTGGCTTCGCTCATCTTCCTCGCTGCAATGGGAGGCGTGCTCAATGGAAGCACCGATGTGTGGTTCTGGTTGCTGTTCATCGGCAAGTGCGCTGGGTTTGCATTGGTTGAGTTCCTTGTCGTGCCAAGGCTCACCCGTTTCTTCTTCCGTAAGTTCATAGAACCAGTGATGCAGTTCACTTATACGCTCGCCATTGTGTTCTTCAGTGCAGCACTGGCTGAGGTGTGTGGTCTTGAGGGAATACTCGGTGCGTTCCTCTCCGGACTTGTGCTCAACAGATTCATACCGCACACGTCACCACTCATGAATCGCCTTGAGTTTGTGGGCAACGCTCTCTTCGTACCATACTTCTTGATTGGTGTCGGTATGCTTATCAACATATCTCCAATGTTCCATGAGATTGAAGCGGTACTGGTTGTCATCACAATGGTAATTGCCGGCACGCTGTCAAAATACATCGCGGCGCTTTGTGCGAGAAAGGTTTTCCATTTCACTTCAGGTGAGGGACTGATGATGTTCGGACTTACTGAGGCGCACGCGGCTGGTGCACTGGCGATGGTACTCGTAGGTACAAGGCTGGAGATTGCCCCTGGCGTACCGCTCATGAACAGTGCTGTGCTCGACGGTGTCGTCATGATGATTCTCATCTCGTGCATAATCAGTTCCATAGCCACTGATCAGGCGGCTAAGAAGATTAAGCTCTACGAGAAGGAGGAGAAGTCTGTGCGACACGACAGTACGTCACTCGACGACGAGAAGATTCTCATCCCTATTAATTATAAAGGTACCATCCAGCAGCTCATGCTCTCCGCCATAATGATGCGCAACCCTAAGTTGAAACGAGGACTCATCTGCCTCAACATCATCAATGACGCTGACCTCAACGATAAGACGCGTGCCAACAGTCAGGAGTGTCTCGATATGGCGGCTAAGATAGCAGCGGCAAGCGATGTACCTGTACAGACGCAGAGTCGTCTTGCTGTCAACTTCGTGACTGCAACTATCCACTCGTTCAACGAGAACCACGCATCGGAAATGATCATAGGTCTCCACCGCAAGGCCAATGAGGGGGACGACTACTTCGGACAATTTGCACAGGGACTCATCGAGAATATGTCACGTCAGCTCATCATAGTTAATCTCAAGCAGCCAGCCAACACTCTACATAATTTATATGTAGCTGTGCCAGACAAGGCGCAGTACGAGAAGGGCTTCTACCGCTGGATTAACCGTCTGGCACGTATGAGTGCCGATCTTGGTGCAAGCATAGAGTTCTTCTCGCCTGAGAACACTGGCAGTCTCATCATGCGCTACATGAAGGAGCGACACAAGTCGGTACGGGCTGAATACTCGGTTCTCGACTCCTGGGACGACTTCCCTGCACTGCGACATGAGGTGAAGCGTGACGACCTCCTCATCGTGGTCACAGCACGTAAGGGAAGTATCTCTTATCAGAACTCCTTCAACAAGCTCGGATATCAACTGGAACACGACTTCACTGACAGCAACATCATGGTGGTATTCCCTGACCAACAGGAGGAGAACAACGAGACGTACACCTTCTCCGATCCTCACTACACCACTACATCGAGCACTGCCAACACGCGCATAACGCAGTGGTTCAGCAAGTGGATAGGAGAAATGGGATAGCTCTGGCACTGGCGTGCCAGAGAGGTAACAGTGTAGGGAGTGAGTTTTTGAGTTTGTGAGTTTGTAAGTTTGTGAGTTTGTAAGTTTTTGAGTTTGTAAGTTTTTGAGTTTTTGAGTTTTCGCGGAGAAGTGTAACTGCGTTAAACGTTAAACTTTTTTTGAGTTACAGTCTAAGGTCAAACCTGACAAGCCAAAAATTTATTGCAAA
>ODAI010909900.1_pt1 | contig 18749 bp, 22 predicted proteins | sample 1539321 | NCBI WGS metagenome assembly ODAI01 (sample SAMN02144231, study PRJEB22623) | gut metagenome | biome: sheep rumen | host: Ovis aries | place: New Zealand
GAATATTGTCGTAAAAATTTTAGGTGAAATAAATGCTGTTGTCAACGTTTGTGGGTATTTTTTATTTGACATATACAAAATAAATGTATAAAATGTGTGGGCTTTCGACGTTGTAGTGTCGAAGAAAAGCAAAGTTCTGGGGTCATAGCTCAGTTGGTAGAGCACCTGCTTTGCAAGCAGGGGGTCGTCAGTTCGAGTCTGATTGGCTCCACCAGGAATTTGAACAGGTTAATACAAAATTCGCCAAAGGGGGTGAATATACATGGTAAAGGTTTTGGTGCGTGATAATAACGTTGAACAGGCTTTGCGTGTTGCAAAACGCAAATCACAAAAAGAAGGTCTGTATCGTGAAATGAAAGAACGCCAACGTTACGAAAAACCAACAACAAAGCGCAAACGCAAAGCAGAAGAAGCTGTGCGTAACGAAAAGAAACGTCAGTCAAAACAACGCATGGTGTTTGGATTTTAAATAAAGTTGCGTTTTGTTTTGAAATTACAGTTTTGCCACCAATGTATTTTGGTGGCTTTTTAAACGAAAGGGTATTTATATGAAAAAAGAATTAAGTATTGAACAAATGGTGACTGTATTATTTATGTTGTGTTCGGACGTTCAATTATTAAAAACTCGTGACGGTTGTTTTTATTATTTTCGACCGCGTGTTTTGTCCAATATTCAGGCAATTCAATATGTGTTGCGTCAAAATGGTGTAATGGCAAATCGACATCGTTCGCATTACTATAATGCGGAATTTGGTAATACAGATTTAATTGTGCGTGTGCCAAAATTAAAATTTGATTCATATGCTAATCCTGAATTTAAGCAGGCGTTTGAAAAAATGTATTCTAATCGCACCGAATTTATGTTGGGGTTGCCAATGCGGTTGGATAATGTTGGTAATATGTTTTGGGCAAAAACAAAGTCTGGCAAGATAAAGGTTTTAACAAATATTGTGGAACGTCACAGATAGTGTTTTTAAAATTGTTTTTTTTGTGATATAATTATGGTCATAGAGAGAATTTTTATGACCATTTTTCGTGCAATTTTTTGTGGCGTGTTTTGTGCGCTGGTGTCGGTGCCTGCATGGTCTGCTGCGTGTGGGCCATATTTGGCAAGAGATATAGTAACATATAAATCAGGTGATGTTAGTAAATACTTAAAATACGATTGTGTGTCTGATAATGCAAAATGGCAAATTTCTGGAACCCCGCTAGAGTGGGCCGTAGGTGGTTTTGAGAATATTCATGATAACTACGCGGCTGTAAAGGCTTTTTTAGATGCAAAACCAGATTTGGCGAATTCTGTGGATTGGAATCATAATCATGTCACTATGTTGGCGATTGCTGTTCGTGGGTGTTGTAATGATAAAGAGGCGCTTAATAAACCAAAAATAGTTGAAGAATTGCTGAAACATGGTGCGGAAGTTAATAAGGTGTTGGATAATAGAAAACTTGATAATGGTAGTTGGAGTAGTGTTATAGGTATGGATAACACAAAAAGAAAAGTGACGGCTTTAGATGTTGTTAGGGCATATATGGACACCGCAGATAGTTGTAAATCATACGGTAGTAAGCATTGTAAAACAATAGAGGCAACATTGCTTAATTATGGTGCAAAAACATATGCGGAATTAAATGGTGAAACCACATCGTCAATCCAAGCGGTTGTGCGTCAAGATACCCCAGAGGTTATAAATACAACGGCGTCGGTTCCACCTGCGACGAAATCCAAAACAGTAGAAATTGGTGGAATAATTTTAGATTATAAAACAGGCGAACCTGTGCCGTATGCAAATATTGTGTTAGTAAATCCTGATGGTTCAATGATATCAAATGCAGGATGTCAAACGGATATTGATGGTAAATTTTCTGGAAAATTTAATAATATTCCAACAAATGCTATGATGCGTGTAAGTTTTGTTGGTTATCAAACATTGACTTTATCGCCCAGTTCAAATGCACAAATAAACTTGAAACCGACAGCAACTGCGCTGCAAGAAGTTAGTGTTGTTGCCACCATTTGTGATGATGAAATATTGAAAAAATTAAATGCACGCAAAGGCGAAAAAGCTGTTGATGCAAATGGAAAAACTTTTTGCAAGCCAACAGAATGCGTAAATGATTTATATGAATTGCGTGATGGTGTGTGTGTTGATAAATATACAGAAGAAGAATTAGAAGATTGTACTTTGGCAGAATTGGAAAAATTACATGCTTCGTCAGGTGAAAAACCAATTGGTGGTGAATGTGTTGCTATGATGTGTGCAACGGGCTATCATTTTCAAGAACCTGAAAAAGTTGTTTGTGTGCCAGATGATAATGATACTGCTTTGGGGGCGACAAGTGAGACATCTGGAAAAGATGTAGAACAAAACTCTGCGTCAGAAAGTGCGCAACCACAAAATGTAAAACCAACAGATAATTCTAAACAAATTGCGGATGCTGAAAAAGCATATGATGCGGCACATGAAAAAGAAACTTCTTTGGCAAATCGTATGTTGGGTGGTGCAACCATGGCGGCGACCGGGATTGGCGGTATGCAGTTGGCGCAAGGATTGGCGGAACAAAATGCAGATAAAAAAGCCGAGCAAGATATGGCGGCATATTTGGCGACTTTCCAATGCAAAGTTGGTGATAATGGTGGGCGGTCTTATTCGGGTGGTGAAATGGGTATAGAGGTCGCCGGCACAAATCAATTAACTGGTTTATATCAACAATATGTCGATTTGGCGGCGAGTTTAAAAGAACGCAAAACTGCATTGGGTATGGCACCTGGTATAGAATCAGCGGTGGTAATGGACAAGGCAAACATGGGGTTGTATGATGCCGAGGGAGGCAAAGGTATTGAAAATGGAACATATGCATCTTTGTATCGTGCATCGCGTGGAAATGAAACGGATGCAAACAAATTGGCCGACCAACAAAATACATCGGCAACCAGGGTCAAAGGTGGTGCAATCGCCGCGGGTGTGGGGGCCATTGGCGGCGCGATTGGAAATAGTGCGATAAATGGAAAAATTGCTGATTTAATCAAAGATGCAAAAACCAAAAATGCAAATAACAAAGACAACAAAGCTGCAATAGAAGAATTTAAAAAAGGTTTAACATCGGCTGGGTTTAAAAATGTTAATAAACTGGATTTTTCATCGTTGGATATTAGTGGATTAAAAGGCAAATTGTCTGGTGTCGATTGGAGTGGCTTAACCAATAAATTTGCTGGTCAAGATGTGACACAGGTTTTGAATACAACAAACGCATCAAGCTTTTCGAGTTCTTTGACTGGATTGTTGGGTCAGTAAAAAAACTCCGTCATTTTCGACGGAGCTTTTTTTTGCTTTTTTATGGTTTTAAAAACCACCTCCCGGCTTTGCCGTACTCCTCCACAGGAGGAGAACTTATTTTGACAATTTGTGGATAACCAAACCACTGCGTAATTTTGGTTCAAACCATGTTGTTTTTGGTGGCATGATATTGCCTGTGTCTGCAATGTTAATAATTTGATTCATTGTGACCGGATACAGTGCAAATGCAGCAACCATTTCACCGGAATCTACGCGTTTTTGTAATTCGCCAAGTCCCCTGATTCCACCAACAAAATCAATTCTGTTTGATGTGCGTAAATCACCCAGATTCAAAATTTTATCAAATACCAAATTCGACAAAACGGTCACGTCCAAAACACCAATTGGGTCGTTGTCGTTGTATGTCCCAGGTTTCGCCGTCAAAGAATACCAATGACCATTTAAATACATACCAAAGTTGTGTAATGCGTTTGGTTTGTAAATGCTGGTTCCCATGTCTTTGACATCAAAAGATTTTTCCAATTCAGCAATAAATTGTTCGGGTGTTAAACCGTTTAAATCTTTGACAACGCGGTTGTAATCAATCACGTGTAATTGGGACGCTGGGAAAATCACAGCCAAGAAATAATTGTATTCTTCATTGCCTGTGTGATTTGGGTTATTGTCGCGTTTTTCGGCGCCAACACGTGCAGCCGCGGCTGTTCTGTGGTGACCGTCGGCAACATACATTGCAGGAATATTTTTAAATATTTCGGTAATGCGTGCGTTTGTTGCGTCGTCGTCAATTTTCCAGAAAGTATGACCAAAACCATCTTCGGCGACAAAGTCATATTCTGGGGCATGATTTTTTATCCAATTTGCGACAAGAGAGTTCATTTCATCGACATCTGGATATGCAAAGAATACAGGTTCCAAATTTGCATCTTGGATACGAACGTGAATCATACGGTCGTCTTCTTTTTCTTTGCGTGTTAATTCGTGTTTTTTAATTTTGCCAGACATGTAATCATCAACATTTGCGGCGGCAACCAATCCATATTGTGTGCGACCGTCCATTGTTTGTGCATAGATGTAATACATCTCTTTTTCGTCTTGGACCAACCAGCCATTTGATTGCCATTTTTTGAAATTTTCAACGGCTTTGTCGTATGTTCTTTGTTCGTGTTCGCCAGCGATAGGGTCAAAATCGATTTCTGGTTTGATAATGTGCAACAAAGATTTTTCGCCGGCCTCGGCCTTTGCCTCGACAGAGTTTAAAACGTCATATGGACGTGACGCCACTTCGGCCGCCAGTTCTTTTGGTGGGCGAACGCCTGCAAATGGTTTGATTTTCATAATTTACTCCTTTATTTTTTTCTGGTAAGTGTGTTAGTTAAAATCTGTTTAATTTGTTTTTTTGCGTTTATATATTTTTCTTGGCGCAATTTTTTCTTTTCATTACGCATATGTTTATTAAATTCTTTTTTTGTTATAACGCCGTCTTTATATAAAATGAATTTTGTTAATAATTCAATTTTTGGTGTTGGCGCCAATGGATGAGTGTTGTATTTATAATTTCTGGTTATACCATTAATATAGTTGGTTGTGATAATACCATCACCAAGTTTATACCAATCGTGGTGTACACTTAAGTTGCCAGATGATAATGTATATAAATTTTCATCTGGATTATAAATCCACATATCACCAAAGAAGGGCATGCCTTCTGTGGTTTGTATTGTGTGTTTAAATTCACCGATTAATTTTGGATGCCATTCTTGGATTCCAAACCATTGCCAAGATTTTAAGTCGTCATCAGAAAGTGGAGCAATGTGTTGTATGTCAATATATGCCAAAATTTCATTGTTTTTATTTAACAAAAGTTTGGTTAATGACGGAGTTAAGGAAAAACCTTGGTATTGCACTGTATATAAAATGTTGCCACCAGGTGTCTGTTCTTTTGTAAATGGTTTGTGTATTTCTGAATGTGTTGCAACTACGTTTACCGGGTTAATATCTCTGGTCATCATAGACTCCTTTTACATTTCTTGAGAATGGGCAATTCTTTGTAAGTATTTTTTAAGGTTAGATTTCAAAGTTGAAAAAGATTTTAATATAGAACAGTTTTTTTTCGTGCTGGGCACTGGGGCGGCATTTTCACCAAATGTATCTTCGTGTGTGCAATAATTTCTTACCGTCATAATAATCTCTTTTAACTTTTCTGTGGGGTAATTATAGCCACAGAAAAGCCAAAAAGCAAGTTTGTTTATGAATTGATTTGAACCGGTATTATTGTTTCAACTTTGACATCGTCCAGGGGACTTGATTGAAATGGGACGGTTTCAAAATTGATTGCGTTCATATCGATTTTGCGGATTGTGCGATTAAACATTGTGTGGTAATAAATAACCTTGTTTTTCAAATCGCTGACTATCGTCCATTGTGTCCCAGACGGCATATTTGTTTTTGCTTTGCCAGGTGCAAAATCCAGCCCCAACGGCACATCAAAGTTGTTCAATATATGAAATGCCAATGGTATTGTGTCTGTGACACTGGATTGTGGTATTGCCCAATTACTTAAAAAAGCGGCACGAACAAAACGCGATGGGGAAGAAAAATCGCCGGGTAATCCCAACATGCCTGTGCCATTGCTGAATGATTTTAATGTGTCGGGCCCCAGTTTTGTTGGTCCCGCAGTGCCAGGTGCCAAATTTACATAATTATTCAAGTTTGTTTTTTGCCAATCAAAGTTTGGCGAATTGGCAATTGCACCGATTTGGTCTTCGTAAAATTGCGGTCTGCCATTTATTATTTCCATAACCACGACGCGACCAGATGCGTCGGTTATGCGCCAATGCACAGTTGATGAATCAGGATAAATATTTATGATGCGAATATTGTTGATGTTTTCGCGGACTTCGTCAATTGTCGCAAAATTTGATAAAATCCATGATACGACTTGTAAATCTGCAACAGATATATTGCGCATTGTTTCATCGTATTTTAAATATTCTCCAGATTCAGGAAAATAAAATAATTCGGCATTTAATCCGGCTTCGTTTGTGCCATCGACAATAAATTCTGGACGTTCGGGCCCCAGTCCAACAAATCCATATTTGGCGGTAAATTCTAGTCCGTTTTCTGTGCCATCTGGCAGAACAGAACGCGATATATGACCGCGTGGAATAATTGCGTAAATGTTGTTTGTTTCGGCATTTGCCCAATCTGTTGTGCGTGCGGTGACCGTTGCGTTGTCGGTTGAACGCAAAACAATTCCTGTGCAGGCATCTGCGTTATGTGATAATATTGTTGTAATGCAAAATAATAATAAAATTTTTTTCATTTATAAAACCCCTGTGATTTATATTTTATAAAATCGCAGGAGTTTTTTTGATAGGTATGATTGCAAAACTACATTACATCTGCCCAGATTTTATACAGTTGTTGTCTGTCGGTATGTTGTCCCAGAAAATTAATTGTTTCAATAATTGTTTTGCGCTGGGTATCGGTCCAATCTAGGTTAGCAATCTTGGTTTCAAAAAATTTCATCACAGATTCAAAGTCGTCTTCGTGTGTAATGTTTGTTTGTTCAAAATTTGCGCTGTGCCAATCGCAAACCATTTCAATCAGTGTGTCATGCGAAATTTCGCGAATGTCCGCATAGTGTTCCAAATGGTGTGGTTGTGTGCTGTGGTGTTCGGCGTGCGCCTTGTCAAACGCGTCCATATATTGTGGGGTAATTTTGCAGTTGTGATGATATTTTGCATAGTTGTAATACGCATAACCAATCATTACAGGATTGATTAATTTATCGTAATCATGCTTTGGAAAATGATAGCCGAGTAATCCTGCAAAATAATTTAATGATTTAATATGACAATTTGTGCGTTTTTTATGAAAATCTAAAATTTCATCAATTGGTATTTGCATGGATTATAACCTTTGTACAAAGCCAAAAAACTTTTTCATTTCAATCCAAGAATCAAAGAAAAAATTATCTATGAAATTTTTTGCAGGGGCTGTATAGCCACGATATACGCAGTATGCCGCAAAACATAAAAATAACAGTCCAACCAACACGCGCAACACAATCGATGTATCATTTGCAACACCAAATATAAAACACCGAATTGCAATGTATAAAAACACAACTGCGAATATATACATTAGAATAGACGAATTTAAAATCATTGATAATGTTTCCATGGTTTGACCTTTGTTGTTGTTGTTGTTAAATATGTTATCACGAAAAAAGGATAAAGACAAAAATTTTTTGAATTTAAAAAAATAATTGCAAAATGCACATTATAAATTATAATAGGGCGCATATTGGGGCATAGTTTAATGGTAGAACATCGGACTCTGACTCCGCTAGTGTTGGTTCGAATCCAGCTGCCCCAACCAAAAATTCAACCGCCCAAAGTGGCGGTTTAATTTTTTGTTTTGTGGCGATGGATTATATGGTCTTTTCGATATTTATGCGTTTTGCCTGTGTCAAAATCTGATTAGCAAATGATGAAAATTTTTTATTTACTGCTGAAAAATCGTATTTATATAAATTATATGCTAAATTTGTTATCCCCGTGACAATCAAACTTTGATTATACAATTTTAATACATATTGTAATCCTGCTGTTTCATCAAAAAATCTTTTAACACCACCGCGATTTCTATGTCTGAATCCAGTTTCAAATAAGAGCCAATCTTGTTCATTTGGTATCCCAATAAAAGAATGTGCCAAATCTATTTTTATTAGATTTTCATTATCCTTAGGAACAGCAAATAATTGATATTTATCAACTTTCATATTATGTTGTTTAAAAATATAATCTGCCAATTCAACCTGTTCATTACAAAAACCGTAGCCATCAGATAAAGTCTGTTCTGGGGTTTTACAAACATAATCTTGACCAACTATTTTATTTAGACTGAATGATAATTCTATTTTTGCAATATTTTCATCAAAAATTTTCTTTGCAATATCATATTTATCTGTCATATTTTTATGACTCCTTTTGGATATTTTATTGCGTTTTATTGAAATGTCAATATAATATGCCGAGTAAAACAAAGGAAAATACAATGAATGCTGTTTTTTGTCATGGGGTTTTACCACCAGATTTAGATTGGAATAAAAATACTTACAGCCCAACCAAAGGATGGAAAGAATGGTTGCAATTTGTTCTGGAACAAGAACATGATATTGTTATGCAGATTCCACGATTTCCCCATGCACACACTTTCATGATGAAATATTCTGAATGGGAAGACATAATGAATTCTCAAAAAATAAATTCCGATACAATTTTAATAGGGCATTCGGCTGGGGCTGGATTTATATTAAAATATATGGCATTACACCCAGAATTGAAAGTAAAGCAAATTTTGTTGGTTGCACCGTGGATAGATACTGGCGGGGCAAACCCTTTTGGGTTTTATAAAGAGTTTGATATGCATAATATCGCAAACCAAACAATCGATGGAATTGATTTGTTGGTTTCTGATAATGATATATCAGAAATGGGTAAAAGTCGTGATAAAATAATATCAAACATTCCGTCAATGCGTGTACATGTTTTTCCAGGATATGGACATTTTGTTTTACCAGAATTGCCAGAGATTATACCGTTTATAAAATTTTAAATTTTATGATACAGATTCTGTAGACACAACTTATCTTTTGTTTGCTTGATTTCAAGACTAAATGACAATAGGTCCTGTAATTCGGCTTGCGAATTGCACAGGGGGGCAACCAAAAATTCAACCGCCCAAAGTGGCGGTTTTATTTTTTCATCAATTTATGATATAATTCTTAAATAAAGGTTTTTTATATGAAAGCGACAATTGCACTGTGTTTTTTATTTGTTTATACTGCGTTGCAGTTAGTTGCGTGTATTCCCCAGATTGTTAAGATATTAAGAACTAAACGCGCGGACGATTTAAGTTTGGCGTCTTGGCTCGTTTGGATTGCAACTGATTTATCCTATTTGGGATATGTGTTGTTGGAAACACCAGAAATAGGTGTTATATTTATTGCTATGCTTGATTTGATTTCTAATATGACGGTGTTTTTGCTGACGGCATATTATCAAAAACATAATAAACGCAAACGCAGTTGTCGCTAGGTTTTTTCTATCTCTTGTGGGAAAGGATGCGGGCAAATAAACTTTTGCGTGGGGCGCCGAATATTTCGTATCCTGATAATGTAGAAAATAATGCGTAATATTTACTGGTGGAATCCAGATTATATATCTTCGCCGTTGGATTTGTTCCTATTTGAATATATATGTCAAATTTTGTCGCACTGATGTGATGAAATGTTATGTTGTAATTATAATTTTTACTGCGCCCAACAAAATTATCCAATGCGCCGTTGCGAGTGCGGGTTTGATGAAATTCTTGGTCGTTTATTGCATAATTGCAGTAATTTAAATAAAATGTTGCACTATCCACAGGTTTAATAACATTTTTTTTCATATAATCAATCCTTTGTTTGTTATAAAAATATAATGAATATTTGAATTGTCAATGTTTTTGTGGTATAATTTAAGCAGAATATGATTCCAAAGGGATTAAAGAGATGAGAAAAATTTTTATGATATTATCTTGTTTTATTACGGTTCCGGCGTTTGCTGCTGTGTCTGTGAATGTGGCAAAATCCGGTACGGATTTAGATGCGCAATTACAAAAAACAAAACAGTCTTGTGGTGATATTTCCAATGATTTGGCGGGATTAAAATCTATGGCGGGGATTGGCGCGGTTGCAACTGGTGCCGGAACCGTTGCGGGTGGTGTTGCATTGGGGACTGGGTTGGCCAAGGCATCGGTTGATACAAATGTCGCCCAGTTGGAACAGTCATTAAAAAAATTAGAAGAAAAACAAAACAGTGCGTCACAACAATATGATAAAATTATGTTGTCAGATGATATATTTCGTGAATGTCCGGCTTTGGTTGCGGCATATGGTAATATGCAGAGTGCAGAATTAGAACAAAGCAAAGTTCAATCACAAATTGATGCTGGAAACGAAAAATCAAAATCTTTGGGTAATGTGCGAACAGGTGCAATGGGTGCGGCGGCTGTGACCGATACGGTTGGAACGGTTTTGGCGGCGAATAATCGCGTTGATGATGTGTTGCAATCCAAAATTGATTCATGTGTTATGAATGTCAAAAAATTAAAAGACGCATATAATGCGGCACGTGTCGAGGCATCTGTGGATACCGAAACGATGCAACGTGTTGATAATATTGTGCGTGCATGTGGTGAGTGGGAAAATGTTGATTTGTCGTCTATAAATAAAAAGGCGACCGGTGCAACGATATCTGGGGGAACAGGCGCGGCATTGGCAATCGCTGGGTTATTTACATCTGCGTCGGCGAATTCCAACAAAGTGCGAACAGACGACAGTGATGCGGGACGCGCAAAAGAAAAGAATTTAAATACGGCGGCAAATGTTTTGGCGGGTGGAACAACAATTGCTTCGGCGGTTTCAACGGTGTTTAATGCAACACAAATTTCATCTATTAAAAAAGCGGCAGATGTCGCCGCGACTTGCGAGGAGGCATTACAATAATGAAAAAGTTTTTTGTATTTTTTATGTTGTCTTGCATGTTGTATGGAAATTCGGCGATGGCGGTTTCTGGAAACCAGGCTGTTAAAGTAGATGCCGTTCGAAATATTTTGACGAATAAAGCGCCAGCCAGTATGAATAAACAAAAGTTTTTAGATGCATTAGAATCGGGTGATGTTGTGACAGTCCAGGAATTGTTGGTGGCATGTATAAAAAGTGTGCCTGAAAATGTTGCCTGTACAGAATGTAAAGTGTTTATAACTGATATTATAAATTATCATAATGATTTGTTAAATTCTGTAAATATTGATGATTTACCTAATCCTGTGGTAAATCCAGACGGAAATAATATAACCAATCCAGATGACGATGGGAAAAATATAACCAATCCAGATGGTGATGGGAAAAATACAACCAACCCAGATGGTGATGGGAAAAATATAACAAATCCAGATGGTGATGCCGGTGAAAATAAAGTTGTGAGTCCTGATTCGAATATTATGCCGAAAACGTTTAAATCTGTATGTGAGGCAGATGGTGGAAAATATTCGACCGGGCAAGCTACATATAATCAAGTATCCTATGACGGAGAATGGTGTGGTGGAAATAAAACGGCATGCGGAAAGTTGTTTGATGGTTCGGGTATTGCTGTGCGTGGTGTTGCGGACAATGCGGGTAAGATATATTGCTTTATTGGAAGCGAAAAAGATAATTTCCAGATGCCATCTAAAAAGGCTTTGCCAGATGCTAAATCTAAACCAACATATTGTATGTTTGGTGGTAATAGATGGCAAAATGGTATCAAAACAACCAAAGTGACATGTAATCCAGCGGATCCTTTTGCGGATAGCGCACGTGGTGATTGTACTTGTACATGTAATAATGGTAAATGGAATTGTGCAAAAACAGTTGTTTCATCTGCTGATGCGTGCATGTTGGGTGATAAGAACTATGCCAGTGGTGCAGAGGTAGAAATTGATTGCAAAGATGCACCTGCAAATCAAAGTAGTTTAAAAAATGGATTAAAATGTAAGTGTAATTGTTATAAAAAAGCATGGGGTTGTCATTTGTCTCAATGTCAGCCAGATTATGAGTTGGTGAAATTCTCTACGGGCTATGAATGCAAAAAGAAAGTTTGCGCTGGGGTTGATAAGAGTAAGTTTGAGAAAGTGGAAGAGGTAAATGGTAAATGTAAATTAACATGTCCATATGGTCAAGTGTTGAATAGTAATAAAACAGGTTGCCAGCCTCGGTATGACAAGTTGTTTGGTTCTAATTCTGGCTTTTTATGATTGCGTGTATAAAATCTATGCCGGCTGATGTGGCATGTAATCAATGCGAGGCATTTATTCGCAGTGTGGTAAATTATCATAATAACAATTAGATTTAATGATAAACAAACCGCCGTTCATGGCGGTTTTGTATTGTATTAATTTTATATATATTTTGTTGCTTTTTTTATGCGGCTTTTTTGATGCCAGATTTTACATCGCGGATATATTTGCGTAAATCGTCGATTGGAACCAGTGTGCCATCGCGTTTTTGTGCCGACCAATAATCCCAACCATTAAAACTGACACTGTGTTGCATTTTTGCCGCCATTACATGAATAGATGCCTTGCCATACAGAGTGTGTGCCAACTGCGCATCGTGTGTAATCATGACGCGTTCGCCACGCGGACTGACCAATGTTTGCCCAACGTATAATAATCCCGCATCGATAAGTTCGCGGAAAGCAACACGAACTTCTTCGCGTTTGGGTTTTGTGACCTCTATATCCGTTAAATCAATTGGTGTGACATCTGCCACGCGTTTGCGTGCCGCATTGACGTATGTTTCTTCGCGGTCAATACCGATGAATTGACGACCCAATTCTTTGGCGGCGGCGGCTGTTGTGCCAGACCCCACAAATGGGTCCAAAATAATATCGCCTGGTTTTGTCGAAGATAAAATTACACGATGCAACAAAGATAATGGTTTTTGTGTGTTATGCAAACTTTTACCATTTTCGTCTTTGATACGTTCGTGACCCAAACAGATGTCCAGGTTCCAATCAGAACGCATTTGTTTGCCGCCGTTTAATTTCTTCATCGTTTCATAATTAAATGTGTATTTGCCGGTCTTGGTAGGTGTTGCCCAAATCAATGTTTCATGTGCGTTTGTAAAACGTGTGCCACGAAAGTTCGGCATTGGATTTGTTTTTACCCATACGATATCATTTAAAATCCAAAATCCCAGTTCTTGCATAATTGCACCGATTTGAAAAATATTATGGTATGAACCAATTGCCCACATTGCGCCCGTTGGTTTTAAAATCCTTTTACATTCACGCAACCAGTCCCGACAAAATTCGTTATATGCCGCAGGTGTTTCAAAAGAATCCCACTCGTCACGCACCGCGCGTGCGGCGGTTTGGTCTTCGGGGCGGTATAATGTTTTTTCACCCAATTGCAAGTTGTATGGTGAATCTGCAAAAATCGCATCTACGGACGCGTCGGGCATTTTGCGCATTATTTCAATACAATCGCCAGATAAAATTTGATTTAAAAATTTATTCATCTCTCTCTATTGTCGTATCTGTATAAATATATTTTATCATATTTTTGGGTAAAAAATTTTGTGGTTTTCGAAAAAAAATAAATAAAAAGTCTTGATTTTTTTAGAAAAAGCATTTTTTTCAAAAATTATGCAAAAAATTATTCTTTACACCCGTCCTTTTCATTGCTAGATTTACGGGTATGAGATGCCCATATTGTAATTCTACGGATAGTCGTGTGTTGGATTCGCGCCCTGATATCGAAGACGCGATAATTCGTCGTCGTCGTGTGTGTAATCAGTGTGGCGCGCGTTTTACAACGGTGGAACGTGTCCAGATGCGTGATTTAATGGTGAAAAAAAATAGTGGTAAATTGGAACCTTTTGACAGGGAAAAGTTGGCGCGCAGTATTAAATTGGCATGTCGTAATCGTGATGTGGGGGACGATCAAATTGAAAAATTGGTGACATCTATTCATCGTCGATTGGAAACAGAAAATGCTGATGAAACGGTGACATCGGCGGCGGTTGGACAAATGGTTTCTGATTCTTTGTTGAATTTGGACCCAATCGCGTTTGTGCGGTTTGTGTCGGTATATCGTAAATTTTCAAAGATTGCAGATTTTAAAAAAATTATTGACCAAATTCCCGAAGATGACGATAATGCCGTTGTGTGTAAATTACCAAAGACTTCGTTGTTTTAATCATGAAAAAAATATTTGCGATTTTTATTGGTTTGTTTTTTACCGGCACTGTGTGGGCTGCGCCGGTGTTGGATATTTTGACCGATGCAGATGCAGATGTATATCAACAAATTTTTATGTTGCAAGATAAAGAAAAAATTGATTCTGCCAAAAAGTTAGAGGCCAAAATTAAAGATAAATTATTGATGAACGAGGTTTTATACCAACGTTTCTTTGCACAGTCGTATCGCACACGTGCGTTGGAAATGACAAATTGGATGAATAAATATTATGATATGCCGGGGGCGGAACGTGTCGCAAAAATGGCAAAAATTAAAAAAGTCAGTGTGAAAAAACCGGTTGTATATGCGTCTGTGACGGCAAAAACAAATGGCGAAACGGCCCAGAGTGAAACATGGACAACAAAAACATATTCAAAAAATGTTGAAAAAAAGATTACTGCGTTTCGTCGCGCAATTCGCAGTGGTTCAACAAAACGCGCACGTAATATATTGGAAGATAAAAGTTTTAAAAAGGCTTTGACATCGGTTGATTATGGGCGGCTTGCAGGACGGTTGTCTTATATTTATTACACAAATGGTGAATTAGAATTGGCAAAAAAATGGGGCTTTGTTGCCGCCGATGCAAACAGTGAATACGGTTTATGGACCATGGGGTTGTTATATTATAAAGAGGCCAAATACGCGGAATCTGAAAAATATTTCAGTAAAATTTTAGATTTAAAACAAATTAATGATGCCCGTAAAATAGAGGCTGCGTTTTGGGCGGGTCGTGCGGCGGACGCAAATGATGATATGGATTTGGCTAAAAAATATTGGGAAATTGGCGCGCAACACCCAATGGCTTTTTATGGTGCGTTGTCTGCAACTATGTTGGGACGAACGCCGGAATATGAATTTTTTGAACAAGATTGCACCGATGAAGATATTGCGACTTTGCGTGAATCAAAATTGGGCCGGGTTGCGCTGGCTTTGATTCAGGTTGGACAAAAACAGCGTGCAGAACAATATTTAAAATCTATGATTACATCGCGCGCAAATGATAAAACTTTGCATGCGATAAATGCTGTGGCAACAGCATACGGTTTGCCACGTATCGCAATTCAAATTTCTGGGGTCGTTCGTGACAGGGGAATTTTGGAAATTGATGATGATATTATTTATTCTGCACAATATCCATTACCAGATTGGGAACCAATGGGCGGTTGGTCGATTGACCGGGCTTTGTTGTTTGCGATTACAAAACAAGAAAGTGGTTTTCGAACAACTGCGAAATCGGGTGTTGGCGCAAACGGTGTTATGCAGTTAATGCCGGGGACTGCAAAATTGGTGGCGCATAAAAATAATGTTAAATGGTCGAATATTGATATGTCAAAACCTGAACATAATATGTTTTTAGGCCAACAATATATTGTGGATTTGTTGCAACAGCCAATTATTGATAACAGTATTATAAAAATGCTGGCGGCATATAATGCGGGAATTGGCAATGTGCAAAAATTTGAAAAAACATTTAATACATATGACCCGTTGTTGTATATCGAAAGTTTCCCGGCGTATGAAACGCGTGGATATATTAAACGCGTATTGTCAAATTTGTGGTTATATCGTGCGCGTCTGTCACAGCCATTAACATCAATGCAAGAATTGGCAAACGGTCAATGGCCGTTGTACAACAGCGAAGATGAATACGTGCAACAGCAAATTGAAAACCGTATGTCGATTTAACTATCTTTGATATTTCATTAAAATATGATGTACGGTTTCCTTTATAATTTCAGGATTTAAGCCGTTTCGTTCTTGTTCTTTTTCGTCGGGTTTATTTTCTTGCCAAATTTTTGCGATTTGGTTGATAATTTGTGGCGATGCGGTATTTATTACTTGTTTTAATGAGTTGTATTGTTGTTGATATTCGATATATTGTGATTGGTTTTCTTGTGCGCGATTACCGTACTTAAATCCCATAGTTGCAAACAGTATTATAAAGGGTAAGTACAAGATGAGAGTAGATTTATTATGATTATTGTTGAAATCATATATTACATATAAACTGTCGCCAATTGCAAATGCATGGTTGATATAAGATGAAAATTTGTTTGCTTTTTTTTGTGTTTTGTAATGACTGTATAGTGTGTATGAGTATGTTAATAAATCGGCAATAGATTCTCTGTCAACAACGGGTAAATTTTCGTTGTTTTTTACTTGCACGATGTAATGAAGTTCTTGTAAGTCGTGTTGCATGTTTTATTTATCTTTGTATCACTGTTTTTTGACGAACGGCTTCGGCGATTTCGTGCAATTGTTCGGGTAAAGATGCATTAACTTTATTTTGGATTTCGTCAATGTCTGTGCATAAGGTTTGTGCGCGATTGGCGTAACCAGATGATTGTTTCCCAGAATCAAAACCTGCAACGGCACCAATGGTCATTAATGCCAGGTATAATACCGCCATAATGTATTGTTGATTATAAACCTCACTGGCAGCAAAAACACCAAATGTGACGGCAACCGCATGTTCAGTTCCGGACATTACACGCCACATGATTTTCTTGCGCTTGGAAATTTTTGCTTGTTTTTTCAGCGGATTTAATAACATTGTATTAATATCATATATGTCGCGTTGCGCCATTTGCAATGTTTTGGTAAAAGGCAAATTATTAATGTACATAGTTGATTTTTTATTTAAATTAAAACCCCAAAGAACCGCGCATTGCTTCCAGTTGTCTGGCATTTATCATTTTTTCCATTTGTTTTTTAAAATCAGCAAATTTGTTGTTTGCCTGTTGCACTCGTTGTGTTGTTGCGATGGCTTGTTGAATATGTTGATTTTCTGGCATTGTTATTTTCCTTATTTTTGTTTGTGGTTTAATCTGTAATAATGAATGGCGCGCATCGCAGTCAAAGCGGTCAGTGCGCCAGATACAATTATTCCGTTTGTGGCATCTTGTCCGTCACATGCAGCATGAATATTGGTGACCAAATTTCCTGTGCATAGACCGTTGGCCAAAATATAGCCCCATAAATATAATTCGTTTATAACTTTTTTGTCTTCTTCGTTCATAATGTTTGTGATTATTGCACAAGAATTAGGTTTGTCAAGTGAAAATCCTGTTGTTTTTTGGGAATTTTTGGTATGATAAAAATGATGAAAACAAACCCAAATTTTGATTTTGAATTGGCGCAATCTGGTATTGTCGCCGGTGTTGATGAGGCGGGTCGGGGGCCACTTTGTGGGCCGGTTGTTGCGGGCGCGGTGATTTTTATGGATAAAAATATTGAAATTCCGGTGATAATTCGCGATTCAAAACAGATGTCTGCTGCCCAGCGCGATGCGGCATATGATTGGATAACGCATAACACAATTTGGGCAACAGGACAATGCAGCCCGGCGGAAATAGACGAATTAAATATATTGTGGGCATCGATGCGCGCGATGGAAAGGGCGGTTGCAAATTTGGGGCGCACGCCTGATTTTTGCCTGATTGATGGGAATCGTGTGCCGGCGGGGTTGTGTGGGGCGGCGGTGGTCAAAGGTGATGCAAAATCTTTATCCATTGCGGCGGCATCCATTGTGGCAAAGGTGACGCGTGACCGTTTGATGTATGAATTGGCGCAAAAATATCCTGAATATAATTGGGAAAAAAACGCCGGCTATCCCACGCCCGAACACTTGCGCGCCATAAAAAAGTATGGTATAAATGAACATTATAGAAAGTCTTTTGGACCAGTAAAAAAGATTTTGGAAAGGGGTAATGGAAATGAAATTGCGTACGATTGATTATAATTCTGTGCGGGGCAAATATGTTTTGTTGCGGGTGGATTTTAATGTTCAAATTGAAAATGGAAAAATTTTGGACGCTTTCCGTATCGAACAATCTATGCCGACGATAAATAAATTGCGTGATGCCGGGGCGCGTGTTGCAATATGTGCGCACCTGGGGCGACCGGGCGGCGAACATGTGCCGGAATTATCATTGCGCCCAATCGCAGAATACATGAAAATCCCATTTGTTGATGATTGCCTGGATAAAAAATTTATGGCGGGAATGCGTGATGGCGATGTCGTGCTGATGGAAAATGTTCGGTTCTATGCGGGCGAAGAAAAAAATGATGCGGGGTTTGCCGGTGCGTTGGCGCGTGGTTTTGATTTGTTTATCAATGATGCGTTTGCGGTATCGCACAGGGCGGCGGCATCCACAGTTGGGGTTGCAAAAATTTTGCCTGCGTTTGCCGGCGAATTATTGACGGCCGAGGTAGAAAATATTTCACGCATAATGGAATCGCCACAGCGACCGTTGTTGGCGATTGTTGGTGGGGCCAAGGTGTCGTCTAAAATCGGTGTGTTGAAAACTTTGTGTAAATTGGCGGATACTGTGATTGTTGGGGGTGCGATTGGAACCACATTTAATTATGCCTGTGGCGCGGCGGTTGGAAATTCATTATATGAACCAGATATGGTGGCAACGGCGCGTGAAATTATGGATATTGCGGCGGCGCATGGTTGCAAATTTTTAATGCCGATTGATAAAGGCGTTGGTGCAAAATTTGAAAAAACGGCAAAACGCGTTAATAAAAATTTGAACGAAATTACAGATGTTGATGTAATTATTGACGATGGACCCAAAACCGCGGACCGCAATATTGATGAAATAAATCGTGC
>ODAI010019113.1_pt1 | contig 18741 bp, 15 predicted proteins | sample 1539321 | NCBI WGS metagenome assembly ODAI01 (sample SAMN02144231, study PRJEB22623) | gut metagenome | biome: sheep rumen | host: Ovis aries | place: New Zealand
ATATCCAAGCATTTGCGGCTTGTTTCTTGTCTATACATCGGTCAGAAATCAGTATAAGGAACATTATCAAAAAGCCGCAGTCCGTGATGAACTGCGGCTTTGTTATTGCTTGCATCGGGTGCTTCCAGACTTCGGAGATAAATATGCGGGTGCAGGCTCAGCCTGCCCCCGCAGGGCGGGGTGCCACCCGCATATGTCTGCTCGTCATGCCTTTACACTACCGCTCGGTAACGCTGCTTATTGTTTTTTGTATGAGAAGTTACCGAGCCTGTATGAGTAGGCACCGATGAGAGATATCAACGAGTGGGTGCAGGCTCAGCCTGCCTGCCTGCCTGCCTGCCAATCACAGCATATGTGCTCTGAGATCCTCAGCAGACTTGTTTATAAGATAGGCTGCGGGGATGTCAAAAATGGTCTTGCAGCCTGTGGAGCCCTCGGAATTGAGCCTGTATACCGCTCTTGCGTATGCAAGGAGCACGCTGGAGGTGAATTCGGGGTTGGAATCCAGCTTCAGAGAGAATTCCATTACAGCCTTTTTGGTGCCGTCGCCCACTTCGCCTGTGCGGATGACAAAGCCGCCGTGGGGGATACCCTTGTGATCCCTGTCCAGTTCTTCCTGTGAAATGAAGTGAACGGTGGTGTCATAGTCTGCAAAGTAGTTGGGCATGGTCTTTATCTCGTTTTCTATGCGTGCCTTGTCAGCACCCTCCTCTGCTACCACGAAGCACTCTCTTGTGTGCTTCTGCCTGGTGGAAAGCTCAGGCCTGCTGCCGCTCCTTGCGGCTTCGAGAGCGCTCTCAACGGGGATGGTGTACTGCCTTGCGTCCTTTACGCCGTCTATCCTTCTTATGGCATCAGAGTGACCCTGAGAAACTCCCTTGCCCCAGAAGGTGTAGTCTGCGCCGTCGGGGAGAACTGCATTTGAAATAAGTCTCAGAAGGGAGAAAAGACCCGGATCCCAGCCGATGGATATGGCAGCTGTCCTGCCGCCTTCCTTTGCGGCCTTGTCCACATTTGCAAAGTGCTCAGGTATGCGGGCGTGGGTGTCAAAGCTGTCCACCACGTTGAAAAGCCTTGCCATGGCGGGTGTCTGTGCGGGAAGGTCGTTGGCGCTGCCTCCGCAGAGAATGAGCACATCTATCTCATCCTTGTGCTCTGCCGCACTGTCGGCGGAATAAACGGGAACGCCGGGTGTGGCGATCTTCACCGACGACGGATCTCTCCTTGTGAAAACAGCCTTCAGCTCACAGTCCTCGCTGCGGCGAACTGCGTGCTCAACACCTCTGCCCAGATTGCCGTAACCGTAGATACCTACTCTTATCATTGCTTTTGTCCTCCTTGAATGTCTTTATTCGGATCCCTTATTTATCCTGTTTTTTGGTTTTGAACAATACCGCTGCCACCACATCGGGGCCTGCGTTGCTGGAAACAACGCCGCCCACCCTGAATCCGTAGTGTACAGGGGGATAACCCAGCTTCTTCTTCAGGACTGAGGCAAGCTCGTCCCTGTATCTGACGTCTCTTCCGCCTATAACGGCATACTCCGCACCCTTTTCTATCCTCTCGGCGGAGATCTCAGCTATCTTCTTGACGACGTTTGCATCTCCTCTTACCTTTGCCACGGTCTTTGTGCGCTCATGCTCCATGAGTATGACGGGCCTGAAACCAAGCAGCTCTCCCGCAAAGGCGCCTGCCGCTGTGACCCTGCCCGACTTCTTCACATACTTGAGAGTGTAGCACCCAAGATATATCTCCAGTGACTCGAACATACTTGTCAGTTCCTCCAGTATCTCATCTGCGGAGATACCGCTCTGAGCCATCTGAGCCGCCTTGATGACGGGGTAGCCCATGCCTGCGGAATAGCTGCCGGAATCTACTGTGTGTATCCTGCACCTCATGGAAAGCTCGGGATAGGACTGGGCAAAAAGCTCGATGGCTCTCTGTGCATTGGAGAGGGTGGCAGAACCTGCCCCGTTTATGGAAACATATATGACATCCGTGTATCCCTCGGAGGCTGCCTGTCTGTACACCTCCTCAAAATAGGTGACCGTGAGCTGTGAATGGACGGGCATACCATCGTTGGAGTCTATAAGGTCGTAGAAATCGTCTACGGGCAGGTCACGGTCGTAGAGAGCCCTGTCCCCTACATTTATGGGGAAGCAGAGTATCTGTATCCCGTACTTCTTTGCATCCTCTGCGGAAATGTCGCAGGCGGAATCGCTTATGAGCTTTATCATGTTTCTTTCTCCTTTTTTACCAGCTGAGCCTGTGGAGCTCTCCCCGTGTTTCAAGCTCCGGGTAGCCCCATTGTCTTAACACCTCATACACCGCTATGGCGGCGGAATTGGAAAGGTTAAGGCTCCGCAGGTCGTTTCTCATGGGGATGCGCAGACAGTGATCCCTGTCCGTTACGAGCAGTTCCTCCGGCAGACCTGCATCCTCTCTGCCGAATACAAGATAGGCGTTGTCGGGAAAGGTACAGTCGGAATGTACCCTCTGCCCCTTGGTGGTGAAGTAGAACCTCTCTCCGTCGCACCGTGAGAGAAAGTCTTCAAGGCTGTCGTAAAAGCTTATGTCCAGCTTGTCCCAGTAATCGAGCCCTGCCCGCTTCAGCTTTTTGTCATCTATCTCAAAGCCGAGGGGCTTTACCAGATGGAGCCTTGCTCCCGTCACGGCGCAGGTGCGGGCGATATTGCCAGTGTTCTGGGGTATCTGGGGGGATACAAGGACTATGTTCACCCTCATCACAGCACCTCATAGTCGTAGAGGGAGCGATCCTCGGAGAGAAAGCCCAGACACTTTTCAAAGCATATCCCCTCCCTCGTGGGAGTTCCCATGGCGTAGGTGGTCTTGATGGAGTATTCCAGAAATGCAGAGGCACGGTTCATGGCAAGTGGGAGAGGATCTCCGTCCAGAAGAGCGCCTGTCAGCACCGCAGCAAAAATATCTCCCGTGCCGGGGTAATTGGCACTGACCCTGTTGAAGGGCACCAGCCAGTATTTACCCGTGATGCTGTCGTAGCCTGCGTTGTAGCACTCCGTCCCCGTGTATACGCTGGTTATTACCACGGTCTTGGGTCCTATGGATGAAAGGCGGGACAGCATGGACTTCACATCCGAATGGGATGAAGGCATATAGCCGGGGTCAAGTCCCAGCAGCATGGCAGCCTCTGTGGTGTTGGGGGTTATGACATCCGCTGCGGCGGCAAGATCCTTCATGCGCCGCCTCAGTTCCTCACCGCAGGTGCGGTAGGGCTTGCCGTTGTCTGCCATTACGGGATCCACCACCTTGAAGGCAGAGGGATAGGTGCGGAAAAACTCAAGACAGTGATCCACCTGCTCCACCGATGCCAGAAATCCGCTGTAAATGCAGTCAAACTCCATACCGAGCCTTTTGTAGTGGGAAAGGGCGGGTAGAGTGTAGTCCGTCAGGTCTCTCATCTCCACTTCGCCGAATCCTCCCGTATGGGTGGAAAGGATGGCTGTGGGTACGGGACAGACCTCAACGCCCATTACCGAGAGCACAGGTATTATAACTGTCAGAGAACACCGCCCCACACCCGAAAGATCATGTATGGAAGCTGCTTTTTTTATCATTGTATTCACCCGATCTGTATGTGAAGGTCTGCTCCCTCCGTCACGGCTTGCGCCGTGTCACCCTTTACGGGCGATCGGGGGAGTATCCTCATTATATTATGATATAAATGATCTAAACGCATTAGATCAGCATTTTCCTCGGGATGAGGAGGGACTTTATGCGGCGGTACAGCAAAGGAACGCAGTATGAAATAAACGAGCTGCTGCCGGTCATACCGGTTCGCTGCCGGTCGTACCGATATATGGGAGAGTTACCGAGCGGTAAAGTAAAGGCACCGGACAAAGAAATAAAACGAGCTGCCGCCGGTCGTACCGGCTCGCCGTCAGCCGTGTCGATATATCGGAGAGTTACCGAGCGGTAAAGTAAAGGCACCGGACAAAGAAATAAACGAGCTGCTGCCGGTCATACCGGATCGCTGCCGGTCATACCGGCTCGCCGTCAGTCGTGCCGATATATCGGAGAGTTACCGAGCGGTAAAGTAAAGGCGCCGGACAAAGAAATAAACGAGTTGCTGCCGGTCATACCGGCGGCTATACGGTGGCTGCTGCCGCACATATGACCTGAAGGGCTCCGTTTTTCAGGAGGACATTGGTGCAGGCTGTGAGGGTCGCTCCGGTGGTGAGAACATCATCCACCAGAAGGATCACCTTGTCACGCACCTTGTCTATGTCACTGCCCGCAGAATACTGCCTTTCTGCCTCCTGCCGCCTTTCGGCTGCGGAGAGGGTGTGCTGCTCCCTTTCGGGGTCAAGGCGCCTGAGGGCGTGGGTCAGGAGCTCTATGTCACTGCCCTTTATAATGCCCCTTGCTATCAGCTCCGCCTGGTCGTAACCCCTTTCACGCAGGCTTTTCGGTGCCATGGGAACGGGTACTGCCGCATCGATGCCCTCTGTTGCACCGGCTATGTCCATCCTGTCACGGAGCACTCTCCCGTAAAGCTGGGCGCAGTCGGGGTGGCTCCTGTATTTGAGGCTCTTTATCCCGTATTTTCCCTTGCCTTCATAGTAAAAGGCAGTGAAACAGCGCCGGTAGGGTACGGGACATATGCACCCTGAGCGGGTGCTTTTCCCGCAGACAGGGCAGATGAGTTCATCCGCCCACAGGACACTGTCAAAGCATTCTGTGCAGCAAGCCCTGTCGTAGGGGATGAATCCGTCGCAGAAAGGACAGCGGTTGGGGTACAAAAGATCGACAGCGAACCTTTTCAGCCCGCCTCCGTTGTAAGTGGGGTCAGTCGTCTTCCCGTTCATATTCTTCTCTTATACGAGTGCAGAGCGTGGTGTAGCGGAGAGTGCGGCGGTCGTTGTCCACCATTTTGTCCACTATCTCACGGGAGCCTACGATTATCAGCAGCTTTTTAGCCCTTGTAACGGCGGTATAGAGCAGGTTCCTGTAATACAGCTTCTCAAAGCTGCCCAGAAGCGGCAGTATCACCGCATTGAACTCGCTGCCCTGGCTCTTGTGCACGGTTATGGCGTAGGCGTGTTCAAGGTCGTTTATCTGGGAAAGGGGGTACTTCGCTATGCGCCCCTCAAAATCGGTGATGATGATGCTTTCCCTGCGCACCACCTTCACAACGGTTCCTATGTCTCCGTTGTAGATGCCGGTGCCCTCCTCAGTGTCCCTTTTCCACTCGATGTCGTAGTTGTTGCGGCACTGCATGATCTTGTCGCCGTCTCTGAAAATACGGTCTCCCGCCTTGATCTCCGACTTTTCGGGAGAGGGGGGATTCAGCCGCTCCTGGAGCACACGGTTGAGCTCACCTGAGCCTGTGATGCCCTTTCGTGAGGGACAAAGCACCTGTATATCATCCATGGGGGAAAAGGAATAGGCGTCCGGCAGCCGCTTTGCGGTCAGGTCGCACACACACTGCACCGTTTCACCCGGGTCGTTCCTTCTGAGAAAGAAAAAGTCGCTGGTGGTGTCCGTAAGGACGGGGTACTCACCATGGACTATCATGTGAGCATTGGTGATTATCCTGCTTTCCCGTGCCTGCCTGAATATCTCTGTCAGCCTTACGGTGGTGAGCTTTCCGGAGCCTGTCAGATCCCTCAGCACGTTCCCTGCGCCCACAGAGGGCAGCTGATCCGAATCTCCCACCATTATCAGCCCGCAGGAGAGCTTCATGGCACGGAGGAGGGATTCAAAAAGCAGGGTGTCCACCATGGACATCTCATCCACTACCATAACATCGGCGGAAAGCGGAGTCTTTTCGTTATGCCTGAACTTCATTCTGCCGTTGTTGTCAAAGGTGACCTCCAGCAGCCTGTGTATGGTCTTGGAGGGGTAGCCCGTCAGGTCGGAGATGCGCTTTGCGGCTCTCCCCGTGGGAGCGGTTATCATCACCTTCAGCCCTGCCTGCTCAAAAAGCGAGATCATGGCTTTGAGAGTGGTGGTCTTTCCTGTGCCGGGGCCTCCCGTAAGAATGAGAAATCGGCGGGACAGAGCCTCTTTTATCGCCTGCTTCTGCTTTTCGGCGTAGGTTATGAGCCTGGTCTTTTCCTCTATGTCTATCTGCTTTGAGAAATCATCCGCAGTTTTCCTGAAATGCCTGTCCATAAAGCATATGCGGCTGCTGATGTATTCCTCTGCCCTGCTGTATTCCTTTAGTGCGGTAAAATCTCTCCCGGACATCTCAAAGCTGCAAAGCTCTTCCTCATCCAAGGCAGTTTCCATAACATCCTCTATTGCGGGCATACCGCACTTGAGGAGCTTTTCCGCCGTGCTTTTCAAAAGCTGGGTGGGAAGGCAGGTGTGGCCGTTTGCCGTGTTGTGGGTGAGGATGAACTTTATGCCCGCCAGCACTCTTTCGGGGCTGTCGTTTGGCAGACCGAGGGATGAATTTATCCTGTCGGCGGCGGCAAAGCCCGCATCCACGCTTTCATCGCAGATGATAAAGGGATTTTTCCTTATCATGGGTTCGGCGTACTGCCCCCATTTTCTCCATGCCTGCATGGACGTGCCGGGTGGGATGCCGTATTCTCCCAGAAACAGCATCAGAGCCCTTGAACCGTGTATCCTCTTGTATTCAAGGCAGATCTCCTCCGCCTTTGAGGCGCTCACGCCCTTTACCGTTGCCAGCTTTTCGGGGGAGTTTTCTATGATGTTCAGGGTGTCCGTACCGAATTTATCCACTATCCTGCCCGCAAGTGTGGGACCTATACCCTTTATGGAGCCTGCTCCAAGATATCTCAGTATGGCGGATTCGGTGGAGGGCAGCGCCCTTTCGCAGGAAACTGCGTTGAACTGCATCCCGAAACGGGGGTGCTCCGCAAAGGAACCCGTGACTTTCAGCATCTCGCCCGGTTCTGCGATACCCAGTCCGCCCGTTACGGTCAGGGGGTCTCCGTCGCAGTCGAGTGTAAGGACTATATAGCCGTTATCCTCGTTAAAGTATACGCCCTCGTCCACCATTCCCTCTATCGTGGATATGTTCTTCCCGTCCGCTGCCCTCGCCCCCTTACATCAAAACAAGCCAAACTATATTATACCATTTTCTGCCTGCGCTGTCAACAAAAAAATTTTGCCCGCAGGGCGGGCATCCACCCGTTGGTTTGTTTGTGCGGATATGCCGCATACGGGCTCGGTAGCTTTTTCAAGTCGGGAGAACGCTCTCCTGTGCTGCGCTAAAGGCACGACATAAAGCAGCAGGCATAACGGCTCTGCCTGCCTGTTGGAGTGGTGATGTACACAGTAAGAAAAGTTACCGAGCTCGTATGTAAGGGGCAAGGAAAAAGATATCAACGGGTGGGTGAAGGCTCTGCCTTCCAAGTGCCAGTCGGCGCTGCCGACCGGGCGGCTGCAGGCTCTGCTTGCCCGGTGATCCGGTACGCAGTAAGAAAAGTTACCGAGCTTGTATGTAAGGGGCAAGGAAAGAGATATCAACGGGTGGGTGCAGGCTCTGCCTGCCGAAAATGAACAGTTTGCATATGCTAACAAACATTGACAAATAATTTATCCTGCTGCATAATTTGTCTATTGACAGGGAGAAGAAAATAGATTAGAATAGACTTACAGGCAGTACAAAAGGACACCGGGGCATTTCCCCGTGAAAAGAGGTACATCATGAGCTTTTACGATCAGTATGTTTATGACAGCAAGGGAAATAAGATCTCCATGGAAGATTACAGGGGAAAGGTGGTCATAGTGGTGAACACCGCTACGGGCTGCGGCTTTACTCCCCAGTACAAGCAGCTTGAAGAGCTGTATTCCAAATATCACGACAAGGGGCTTGAGATAATAGATGTCCCCTGCAACCAGTTCGGCAATCAGGCACCCGGTTCCGATGAGGAGATAACCCGGTTCTGCACCCTGAAGTATCACACCGGGTTCCCTCAGATGAAGAAGTCCGACGTAAACGGTGAAAATGCTCTGCCCCTCTTTGAGTATCTGAAGTCACAGAAGGGCTTTGAAGGCTTCGGGAAAGGGATAGCAGCTGTCACCATGAATGCCGTGATAAAGGCGAAGGGAAAGGAAGCGGCAGAGTCCCCCGACATCAAGTGGAACTTCACCAAGTTCGTCATTGACAGGGAGGGCAGTGTTGTGGCCCGCTTTGAGCCTACCAATCCCATGGACGACCTTGCGGGGTGCGTGGGTGCGCTTATATGACGGATATCGCTATCATAGGCTCCGGCATAGGCGGTGTGTCTGCCGCTCTCACTGCTGCAGCAAGGAACAAGTCCGTCCTGCTTTTCGGTGAAAGGGACATGAGCCGAAAAATGCGCAGGGCGGAAAAGGTGTTCAATTACCCCGGTATGCCGGAGATCTCCGGTGATGAACTGGCGGATGCGCTGGCAAGGCAGATAGAGGGTATGGGCATTTCCCTTACGGAGGACAGTATCACTGCCGTTTACGACATGGGCGGGAAATTTGCGCTCCGGGGAAAAAGCGGCGGGATGTATGAGGCAGCCTCCCTCATCCTTGCCATGGGCGTGGTGAATAACGCCTCCCTTGCGGGAGAGGAAGAAAACCTGGGGATGGGCGTCAGCTACTGCGCCACCTGCGATGCACCGCTCTTCAAGGGAAAGACAGCCGCTGTCATCGCCTACGCTCCCGAGGAGGAGGCAGAGGCACGCTTCCTTTCGGAGGTAGTGGAAAGGCTTTTCTACTTTCCTGTATACAAGGGCAGAGAGGACGTGCGCTTTGACAGGGAAAACGTCCGGGTCATCCTTGAAGCCCCAAAGGAAATAGCTCCGAGAGGAAAGGCAGTCATCACCGACAAGGGTGAATATGCCTGCGACGGCGTATTTGTGCTGCGTGAGAGCGTTGCGCCCAAAAACCTTATATACGGTCTTGAAACAGAGGGCGCTCATGTAAAGTGTGACAGGATGTGCCACACATCCCTGAAAGGCGTCTTTGCCTGCGGGGATATCACAGGGAAGCCCTATCAGTTTGCCAAGGCAGCGGGAGAGGGGAATGTGGCGGCGCTTGAGGCTGTTGCCTTCCTTGACGGCAGATAAGAGCCGTAAAACTTTGAGAAGCGGGAAGTAATAATGCTTGAACTGAAAAACATAGTAAAGAAATATGGGAGCGGTGAAACGGAGGTCACCGCTCTCAATGGTGTAAGTCTTTCCTTCCGTAAGAGTGAGTTCGTGGCGATACTGGGACATTCCGGCTGCGGCAAGACCACTCTTCTGAACATTATAGGCGGCCTCGATCACTATACCGAGGGCGATCTTATCATCAACGGCCGCAGCACCAAGGAATACAGGGACAAGGACTGGGATGCCTACAGGAACCACTCCATAGGCTTTATATTCCAGTCCTACAACCTTATACCCCACCAGGATGTGCTTTCCAATGTGGAGCTTGCGCTGACGGTGTCGGGGGTTTCCCCCGCCGAAAGGCGGAAAAAGGCTCTTGATGCCCTTGAAAGGGTGGGTCTTACCGACCAGATACACAAGCGTCCCAACCAGATGTCGGGCGGACAGATGCAAAGGGTAGCCATAGCGAGAGCCCTTGTGAACGACCCGGACATACTCCTTGCGGACGAACCTACGGGCGCCCTTGACACGGAAAACAGCCTGCAGGTCATGGAGATACTGCGGGAGATCGCCAAGGACCGCCTTGTGATAATGGTCACTCACAACCCGGAGCTTGCCCAGAGCTACGCCACAAGGACGGTGCACATAAAGGACGGCAGGATAACGGGAGATGATGCCCCCTTTGACGCAAAGGACGAGGATGAGCAGATACAGACCAAGAAGCACGTTTCCATGTCCTTTCTTACGGCTGTGTCGCTTTCCTTCAACAATCTCCTTACCAAGAAGGGACGGACGTTCCTCACCGCTTTTGCGGGCTCCATCGGCATCATAGGCATCGCACTCATACTCTCCCTTTCCACGGGCATCAACAACTACATAAACCAGATACAGGAGGAGACCCTTTCCTCCTACCCCATCACCATTAACAGGGAGACTACTGATACCTCAGAGCTTTTTGCGGATATAATATCTTCCGAGGCACAGATAGAAAAACTCGACCGGTCTCAGTCCCAAAAGGTCTATTCCAACACCGACAGCATGAAGATATTCAATTCCTACAATTCGGGCGCTGCCAAGAGGAACGACCTGAAGAACTTCAAGGATTTCCTGGATACGGACGAGGGCATAAAGAAGGATGTCACCGCCATAAAGTATTACTATGACACCGGGGTCCAGCTCTACACCAAGGATATCACCGGAAAGGTGATGAAGTGCGATATCGCCGATGTTTATGCGCAGGCGTGGGGCATGAGCTCCATGACCTCATCCATGAACTCTGTGATGTCCAGCATTTCCTCCTTCGGAGATTTCCAGCTGTGGACACAGCTTATCTCCGACGAAAACGGGGAGATAAGCGAGATAGAGAAGAACAGATATGAGGTGGTCTACGGAGACTGGCCGAAAGATCCCAACGAAATGGTGCTCATAGTTTCACAGAACAATGAGATACCCGATCTTGTGCTCTATGCGCTGGGCTTCAAGGATCAGAGCAAGGCATCCGAAGTGCTGGGTGCGGTCGTCAAGGGCGAAGTGGTGGATGATTACGGCCCTACGGAGTGGAGCTTCGAGGAAGTCGTGGGACACACCTACAAGGCAGTGCTCCCCTTTGAATACTACTCCAAAGGCGCAGAGGCGGGCTATGTGAACATCACGGATTCCGCCGAGGGACTTGATTTCCTGTACAATTCCTCCGAAGTGGGGATAGACCTGAGGATCAGCGGCATAATCCGCCCCACGGGAGACGGCTCCGACTTTTCCACAGCTTACCTTGCCTACACGAGCGCCCTTACAGACAGGCTCATGGAGCGTATGAGTGACAGCACTCTCATAAAGGAGCAGAGGGAGAACAAGGAAGTGAATCTGCTCTCCGCCCTGCCCTTCATCACCCCGGACTACACCGAGCCGGAGCCTGCCGAAAAGGCTGAAAGGCTGAAAGCCCATCTGGAGGGAGCGGAAAACGAAGAAAAGGCGAAGATACTGCGGTTTCTGGCATCACTTGCGGATACGGCAGGGGAGGAGGTATCCTCCGATTCACTGGAGTCCTACACAAGGGAAGAACTTGAAGAGATAATGGTGGCAGCCTATGCGGAGCAGGTGGGCATGGACACGGAGACCGTTGCCGCCTATATCAGGGAAATGGATGACGAGACGCTGAAAGCCTATGTCTTTGAAATGGCAGGGGATTCTCTGGGCGGTGACGAGACTGCATCCCTTGATGAGCTTACGGATGACGAGATACTGGCGGCATATTCTGTTTCGGATTTCGGAGAGGAGCAGCTTGCGGCAGCTTTTGACGAATTTATCCCCGACACTTTTTCCGATATGTCCTATGAAGAAGTGCTGAGGACACTGGGGGATGTGGATCCTGAGGAGCCCGCCACCATCATGATCTATGCCATGACCTTTGAGAAAAAAGACAGGATAGCCGACAGGATAGCCGCCTACAACGAACCTCTTGAAGAAGATGACAAGGTAAAGTACACCGACTATGTGGCGCTCCTGATGTCCTCCATCACTGATATCATCAGCGGTATCTCCTACCTTCTCATAGCCTTTGTAGGCATTTCCCTCGTGGTATCCTCCATCATGATAGGCATAATCACCTACATCTCCGTTCTCGAAAGGACGAGGGAGATAGGCATACTGCGTGCCATAGGCGCATCAAAGCGGGATATCTCCAATGTGTTCAATGCGGAGACGCTGATAGTGGGCTTTACTTCCGGGCTCATAGGCATAATAGTTTCGGCTGTTGCCATATTCCCCATAAATGCCCTGCTCTATCACCTGACCAACATTGAGGATCTCAAAGCCGTTCTCCCCTGGAAAGCGGCTGTGATACTGGTCATAATAAGCATGACCCTTACCCTTATAGCGGGGCTCATCCCCTCCGGATTTGCAGCCCGCAAAGATCCTGTTGAGGCGCTCAGAACAGAGTGATCCGGCGGGCAAAGCCCGCACCCACCCGTTGATGTCTTTCCCCGAACCCTTTACATACGGACTCGGTAACTTTTCACAGACTGGGACGAAAAGTATGGCACGGCAGGCAGAGTCGGCACAGCCGACAGTGACCCAAAGCTCCCTTTGTATCGTATCGCACGATACAAGGGGAGCTTGGTTTATATCAAGAGACCCGTGCCTGTTTCCGGATCATACGGGACAGACGGAGGTACACACATATATGAGACAATATGCCGCAGTACCCGGCGGCGCCTCTGATTTTGGCGAGGTAGTCAAAAAATACGGGTAAAATTTTACAAAAAAACATTTGACAATATCGGAAAAATATGTTACAATCTATAATAATCGGTAAATGTGTGTATATTTGTTTAAAATTCATTTTAGTTAGCATTACTGCATAAATGATAATGGCTCAGAAAGCCTGTATATGCACATTGTGTACAGATTACCGGAAAGTTTTAGAATGATTGGTGGTTGCGGATGATGGATATTGTTGAATTCAAAGCATTACTTCTTGAGGCACTCAAGGACAGCGATACCAAGGGTGAGCTTCTGCGTATCCTGGGGGATGACGGTGTTTCCGAGCAGATAGCAGAGTATCAGAGCAGGATCGCCGCCCTCGAGGAGAAGATCGCCGAGCAGGAAAATGCGGCTCGGGAAGCGGAAGAAAAGTACACCTCCCTCAAAGGAGAGCTGGAGGATGCCACGGGTTCTGCGGCTGCACTGCGTGCGGGAAACGAGGAAAAGTCCGCAAGGATCACCGATCTGGAAACAAAGCTGCTTGAACTTCGCACCAAGGCAGGGGATGCCGATTCCCTCAGAACTCAGCTTGAAGAGAAGAATGCCGCCCTTGAGGAGGCAAGAGCCAAGCTGGAATCCGCAGCACAGGCAGGAACGGACAGCGAGAAGGCCGCTGCCGACAGGATAGCAGCCCTCACGGAGGAATCCGAGAAGAAGGTCTCCGCTCTCGAGGAAGAAAAGGCAAAGCTTTCCGAGGAGATAAGGAACCTGAACGTTGCTGCCGAGGAGAAGGACAGGCGCATCTCGGAGCTGAGCGCTTCCGAGGTCTCCCTGAAGGCGCAGCTTGATACTCTCAGCGCCTCTGCGGAGGATATGAAGCGCACTCTCGAATCCACAGGCTCCGAAAAGTCCGCACAGATAGCAGAGCTGAGCGACAAGGTGGCAAGCCTTACCGCAGAGCTTGAAAATACAAAGGCGGAGATCAGCAAATCCGCCGATGAGGCTGCGGCTCAGACTGCAAAGGCTCAGAAGGCCGAAAGCGAGAAGGCAGAGCTTGAAAGCAAGCTGGCAGCCGACAAGGCGGCCTTTGAAGAGGAGATCAAGGGTCTCAGGGAAAAGCTGGATTCCGCCGCAGTGGATGCAAGCTCCAAGGTGGCAGAGGAGAAGGTGCGCTCCGAATCCGCCCTTGCAGAGCAGAAGGCAGCATTTGAAGGCAGGATAGCCCTTGCGGAGGGCGACCTGAAGGCTGCCCAGTCCAAGCTGGAACTGGCTCTTGCGGAAACAGAGCAGGCAAAGGCGAAGGCACAGGCTCTTGAGGACGAGGCAAATGCCACAAAGGCCAAGGTAGAGGAAAAGACTGCCGAAGTGGCAGCAGTGCGCACCGAATTTGAGGAATACAAGGCAGGCGAGGCTGCAAGGAGCGCAGACCTTGCAGGTCAGGTGAAGATACTTACGGATAAGGCGGAATATCAGAAGGGTGAGACCGAAAAGGCTCTTGCACAGCTTGCCGAGGAGACCAAGAAGATAACCGACCTTGAAATAAAGGCAAGGGCAGCCGAAACGGAGGCAGCCGCCAAGGATGATACTATCGCAGACCTTAACTCCAAGCTCCAGGGTATGCTGGTGCTCAGAGAAAAGATCAACGAATACGCAGCCACCGCAAACGCATATGCGGAGGAAGTGGAAAATGCAAGGAGCATAGTTGCCCAGAAGGATCAGGAGATAATGACCCTCAGGGATTCCGTGGATCCTCTCAGCCGTCAGGTAGGAGAGCTCACCGCACAGGTGACCGCCCTCTCCGAGAGCGTTGCCACAAAGGACTCCCAGATAGAGGAGATAGGGAACTACGCCCAGAAGCTGAAGGAACACGCTACGGAAATGTCCGAGCAGATGGTGCAGGCGAACAATGTCCTGCGTGAGAACGAAGCCCGCATGGAGCAGCTCAACAACGAAATGGAAGCCTACAACTCCACCTTCGGCGATCTTACATCCATGTTTGAAAAGTACAAGTCTCTCACTCCTGCCACAAGGGAGGGGCTCAGGGATGTGTTCCCGGAGAACATCACCGTGCGCAGCTTCCTTTCCAGCGGCGCCCAGTGGGGACACGTACAGGCTCTCTGGGAGTTTACACAGCAGAAGATACTCAACGAGGACTTCTCCGATGTAAAGACCCTCAACGCCATTTTCAGATACTTCCTGGAATTCCACAATTCCTCCTACGACACACCTCACTACGAAGTGCTCGATACTGCTCCCGGTGAACCCTTTGACGAGGAAAAGCACCAGAAGATCATGTCGAGAGAGGAAAGAAAGAATGCATTCTTTGCCAAGACAAAGGCACCGGCCGCTGAAGGGCCTATTCAGGAGGTCGTACTCCAGGGCTACAAGAACCTTAAAAACGGCAGGGTAATGCAGCCGTCGCTCGTGAGGGTGTAGATCCGTCATGATACTGCAAAAGCCGGAGAGATCCGGCTTTTGTCTTGATTTGAAAAGGAGCCTGACACAATGCTCGTTCTCATTTGCAGGTGTACGGCGGAGGATGATTCCGTCCGCTTCTGCGTCTATGACACAGAAGAGAAAAAGACGGAGCTGTACACAAATTCACGGCTTGAACCGCTGGTAGCCGCAAAAAAAGTGGTAAATGCCAAGCTGGAAAACTCTGTCATAAAGTCCACAGACGGAAGCAGGAGCATAATCGTGCTTGACAAGAAGGATTCAAAGACCTCCTCCGCCTTTTATATCCTGGCAAGCTATACCTCCCCCTCGGGCAACACCGTTTACACGGCGGTGGATAACCTGGGCAGCCTGTACGAGTTTTCCGAAAATCTGCTGGGGGAGTTTGCCTCTCTCAGGAAAATAGTCAATATCCGGAAGAACAGGTCGGGGCACGAGGTCATAAAGGTGCCTGTCTATTCCTCCGTGCTTCGGAAGTCTCTGGCTCATACCAATATCCATTGACGGAAAAGAGTGAAAAATGGCTGAAAGCAGGATAAAAAGGATATTCAAGGGGCTGGGCTGGTGGCTGGCGGGAGAGTTCATCACGGTGATATTCACCCTCTGCATGGTCTTTGCCATGAGGCGCTTTATGCTGGTGAGGATATTTGTGGGGCTGGCGTCGGTGTTCATCGTCAACGCCCTCTACTTCAACTTTGCCCACAACTGCGCCAAGGCCGATAAAAATGCGGTGAATTACCACAAGGCGGAAAGAAAGCCCTACGAAAGCGTGACCATCGCCATGTGGGCGCCGCTGTTCCAGTATATTTCGTGGATAGTGCTGCTGCTGTCAAAGCTGGGTGCGGTAAGGGATATTTTCAACTACTACATCCTTTCCAACATCCAGTGCATAGCATGGGTAGACCTTTTCACAGAAGGGCGCACCATAGACCACCTGTATCCCGCAGGGCTCATGGGACTGCTGGCGATAGTGCTCATTGCACCCATCACCATAATAATCACATACGAATGTACTTTCAGGGAGCTTGATATCAAGTCCCTGCTGATGTACGACAGGAAGGAAAAATAATGGACTACAAGAACGAATTCATACGCTTTATGGCATCCTGCGAGGTGCTGCGCTTCGGAGACTTCACACTGAAGAGCGGAAGAAAGGCTCCCTACTTCATCAACTGCGGGAACTACCGCACAGGCGCACAGCTTGCAAAGCTGGGAGGCTTCTATGCAGACTGCATAAAGTCCTGCTCTCTTGAGGCAGACAAGCTCTTCGGCCCTGCCTACAAGGGCATACCTCTGGCAGTGAGCGCCGCAGTTGCGCTTTCAAACAAGTACGGTATAGATATGGGCTACTGCTTTGACCGCAAGGAGGCAAAGGATCACGGAGAGGGCGGCCTTTTCGTGGGTGATGTGCCGAAGGACGGAGACAGGGTCATCATCATAGATGATGTAATGACATCCGGCAAGGCTCTCAGAGAGTCTCTGCCGAAGCTGGAAGCGCAGGCAAGGGTGACAGTCCCGGCAATGGTCATTACCGTTGACCGCATGGAAAAATCGCTGGAGTCCGACCTTTCCGCAGTGGATCAGGCTTATAAGGACTTTGGCGTAAAGGTATACTCCATAGTGGACATAAACGACATCATAACCGCCATAGAGTGCGGGGAGGTCGCAGGCAGGGAATACCTTGGCGCTATGAAGGAATACAGAGAGCAGTACGGGGCAAAGGCGTGATCCGCCGGAGCGTAAAATACAAGTGAACGGAGGCTTTATAAAATGAGTGCAAGACTTGACCTCAGCTGTGCGGTGCCCGAGATAATGGATGCCGTTATTTACATGGATAATTCTCCCGCCTACTCTGCCTTCAAAGAGGAGATAGAGGCGATACTGGCGAATTTCAACGAAAACAAGACCATTTCCCATCACTGGGTGGTAGATCCTTCCGACCTTACGGAAAAATCAGCCGACACCCTTGCAAATATGCACCGTGCATTCCTCTTCTGGTCCTTCAAGGAGGGCAAGGAAGCTGAGGGCAACAAGGTACACTCACTTATAAAGCTGTTTTTAAAGTCCCAGGAGAGCACACTGCGCTCCCTTGTGCCTGCCGACGGCTTTGTGGATGCCGAGAAGATACCGGATGTGAAGGCTGCCTTTATTGGCAGGATAAACTCCGATACAGAGGTCTTTGAGAGCGTAAAGGCATTTTTCAAGGGCTATGTTTACGGCTGCTACTTCAACTATCTTGAAGAGGCTGTCATAATGAAGGACTACGCCAAGATGCTGGCGTTCATGGGAGTCATGTCGGGAGCGGTGGAGACTACCGTTTCCGAGCGGCAGAAGGTGCTTATAAAAATGGCGCCCCTGCTCCAGAATGAGCGTTTCAGGTACCTGAACGGACTTGTTCCCTTCGAGCTCATCACCGATATGATCTACGACCGTGTTGCATTCGGCTCCCTGCCTGATGTGGATGTCTTTGCCATAAAGAGCGCCATTGCGGACTTTATGCGCACCAATTATGCCACCGATTCCGAGGACGGTGCGGAGCTTATTTCCGACAGTGTGCCCACCGACCTTCTTGAAAGGTTCTTCTCCTATACGAGCACAGTGCTTTTCACCGATGACATTTACAGGAACTCCTTCAGCGGCGTGCGCCCCTTTACGGACAGCGACAGGGACGACACGGGGGATTACAGCGCCGAAAAGCTCAACTCTGTTGCGGGTGAGTGCATAGCTCCGCTGGCAGATCCCTACTACGACATGACCCGTGCATCCATACTGGACACTTCCCTCGGCAGCGGCTTTGAGGGGTACAGGTTCCCTGTCTTCATCGCCAACGGAAAGGAATTTTTCTTTGCGGGTATTTACAGGCGCAGCCTTTGCAGCTTTATCGAAAATGCGGTCTTTGACGACTGCGAAGTTCCCACGGGCTTCTTCCCCTTTGTGGATGAGGCTCTGGAGACCAATGTGCTGCGCACCTATCTTAATGTGGAAAGAACGGGAGTTTCAGTGCGCCACGACCGCATAGCTGTTGCTGAACAGGCTAAGAGGCTGGCAGCCTCCGACATCCCCGACGGCATAAAAAGGATGCTGCTTCTGGAACAGTACCTCTGCCTTATCAGCGCAAGTATGAGCGAGGCAAAGTACAAGGCGGTATTTACGGAGCATTTCCTTGGCACCGACCTTTACGAGGAGTATATCAGGTACAGGATGAATGTCCTTGTGACACAGGCTCTGAAGGGGCTTGAAGGAAAGAAGAACCTTCTCGACAGGATAAACGAAATAGGCTGATGAAGATAATCAAAAAAGAACTGTCTCCCGATTACGGCGCCTTCGGACTGCCTGTCCCCGGAAAAAAGGCTGTGCTTACCTGCATGGTACACGACACCCAGCCGGAGCGCAGCTTCGGCGGTATGCTGGTGATACCGGGAGGGAGCTATGAAAAGTGCTCAAAGCGGGAGGGAGAGCCCTGTGCCGTTCGTTTCTACTCCCACGGCTTCAACGCCTTCGTGCTTGAATACAGCGTGGTAAAAAAGCCCTTTCCCACGGCTCTTCTGGAGCTCTGCGAGGCTGTGCGCTTCATAAGGGAGAACAGGGCGGAGCTCTGCATGACGGACTTCCTCTGCGTCACGGGCTTTTCGGCGGGGGGTCATCTTGCTGCATCCCTGGGAGCGTACCATGATTCGGACATTGTGGGTGCATACAGGGGAAAGGTCACCCCTGACAGGCTCATCCTGTGCTACCCTGTCATAACCTCCGGGGAATACACCCATTCCCTTTCGGTGGCAAATATCGCCCCGGATGAAGAAACAAAGGAGCTTATCTCCATTGAAAAGCACATCGGAAAGGGTTTCCCCCCTTCATTCATATGGCACTGTGCAGACGACAGGACTGTGCCGGTCATGAACTCACTGCTGCTGGCAGAGGAGCTTTCAAAGCAGGGTATACCCTATGAGATGCACATCTTCCCAAAGGGAGGACACGCCCTTGCCATGTGTGATACCACTACTGTCCGTGA
>ODAI013469663.1_pt1 | contig 18741 bp, 13 predicted proteins | sample 1539321 | NCBI WGS metagenome assembly ODAI01 (sample SAMN02144231, study PRJEB22623) | gut metagenome | biome: sheep rumen | host: Ovis aries | place: New Zealand
AAAAATCCGAGACTTTCGCCTGCGAAAGGTCGCAGGATTTTTTCACAAAAAATGCGAAGACCTGTGTTTTCGCCCACAATGCAGCGTACGCGCATCTGCAATCAGTGAATATATTATTAATGCCTTTGCCCTGATATTAGTTCCAATACCCCGGCAAAAATGCTAAAATACTTTTATGGATAAAACAATTTACGTTATCGGGCACAAGAATCCGGATACAGATTCCGTTGTTAGTGCCGTTGCTTATGCAAAACTTAAAAACCTGATGGGCTATCCTGAATATGTAGCTGCCCGTGCAGGTCATCTGAATCCGCAGACTACTTTCATTTTTGAAAAATTCGGACTTAGCCGTCCCCTCTATGTTCCAGACCTGATTCCAAAGGTTGAATATTTTATGCCAAAGGGCTGCGAAACAGTTCAGCAGAATGTTTCAATCTGGGAAGCAATCGGACTTATGAAAAAGAAGTCTCTCCGCGTACTTCCTGTAGTTGATGCTGACGGAAAGTATATTTCCATGCTCCACTACACAGGCTTTGCGGCCGGCGTTTTAAAGTTCATGAATCCCGTAAAGCACAATTTTATTTCTACAAGCCTTTCTTTGATTCAGAAAACTTTAAACACCCAGGTTTTAGTTCAGACTTTTGATGCAGATAAGATTTTCAAGGGCCACGTTCTTGTTGCTTCATCTTCTACACAGAAATTTGAAAATACCCTTAAATCTCATGCCAGTGAAGACGTGATTGTCATTGCAAGCGACAGAGACGACATTCACAGCCTCTGCATTTCCTACAAGGTAAAGGTACTGATCATTACTTCAGGATTCGCAATTAAAAAGGAAGTTCGTGAACAGGCAGAAAAAAACGGCGTAAGCGTCCTCATCAGCCCTTACTCTACTTCTCCTACAGCTGAGCTTATTTCCTTTGCAATGCCGGTTTCTGCCATTGGTGATAAGGAAATTCAGCCTGTTTTTGTAAATGATACAGTTTCTAAAATCAAGGAAATACTATTCAATTCTCAGATAAAATACCTTCCTGTAATAAATACTGAAAATAAAATTGTAGGAATTATTTCTGAGCATGATTTACTGCGAGAGCCAAACGTTGAAGTCTGCCTTGTTGACCACAACGAGCCAAGCCAGGCGGTAGAAGGCCTTGATCACTATAAGATTCTTGAAATCATCGATCACCACCGACTGGGAAACCTTTCTACAAAATATCCGATTACATTTATAAACAAGCCGGTCGGTTCAACTGCCACACTGATTACAAGCCTTTACCGCGAGGCAAAAATCCCGATTCCAAAGGAAATTGCAGCCCTTCTTTTGTGCGGAATCCTCAGCGATACCCTGATTTTGAAGTCAGCAACCGTAACACAGGCTGATATAGACACAGCAGAATATCTTTCTGACCTTGCAGATCTTGAAATTGAAAGCCTGGGCAACGAAATTATTCTTGCGGGAAGCAGGATTGGTAACCGCTCTGCAGGTGAGCTTGTGCGCCAGGATATGAAGGAATACACAGAAGGAAAGGTCGTTTACACTGTAAGCCAGATTGAAGTCGGAAGCACAAAAGAAATTCTTGACCGTAAGGCAGAATTCTTCAAGGAGCTTGAAATTGAACGCCGCAGCCGCAAGGGACTTTTCTCCTGTCTTCTTGTTACAGACATTACAACGCTATCAAGTATCCTTTTGATTGACTGTGAAGAAGAATTTATTTCCTTTATCAACTGGCCAAAGCAGGATGAACATATTTACTTTTTGCAGGGAGTGGTTTCACGCAAGAAACAGCTGGTACCGCTTATTACGGAAGTTGTACTGAATTATTTGAAATAATTGTGTCAAAATAACCCACAATTCCCCGTAAAACAGCCCCATGTGTCAAAAAAGACCACAAGATAATAATAAATGGCCAAAAAGGCAAGAAAAATCGTACAAATTTGCAAAAATTTGTACGATTTTTTATTTTTTTAAATATTTTTGAGATTTTTTTCTAATTTTCTATAGTTGGCACGTTTCTTGCTATATATCTTATGAAAAAAAGATATCTGCGGAGGCAAGAAAATGAAATACGACGACGAAGTTTTGGGAATGTACCTTAAGGAAATCAACAGAATCCCGCTTCTTTCACGCGACGAAGAAAACGAACTGGCTGTAAAAGCAAAAAACGGTGACAAAGCTGCTAAAAATAAAATCGTAACCTCCAATCTCCGCTTTGTTGTAAACGTTGCAAAAAAATACCAGAATCACGGACTTGATATGACAGACCTCATCAGCGAGGGAAACATTGGACTTATGACAGCAATCGAAAAGTTTGACGTTTCAAAAGGCTATCACTTTATTTCTTACGCTGTATGGTGGATCCGCCAGAGCATTCTTAAGGCAATCTGTGAAAAGAGCCGTGCAATCCGTCTTCCTCTCAACCGGGCAAACGAACTTGTTCAGATTGAACACGCTCGCAAATCAATTCACGGAAAGAAAACTGAACATCAGGAATACGAAGAAATTGCAAAGCTTCTTAATATGAGCACAAGCCACGTTCGCGAAATGATTAATATCAGCCGCGAAATGGTTTCTCTGGATGCAGAAGTTTCAGGCTCAGATTCAAGCAAGGCTAACATTGCAGACTTCCAGGAAGATACAATCAACGAAAGACCTGAAGAAAAGGTTATTGAGCAGTCAATGTCTAAAGACATCAACCGCGTACTTGAAACCCTCAAGCCAAACGAAAGCCGCGTAATCAGAATGCGCTACGGCTTGAACGGCGCAAAACCAATGTCTTTGAAGGAAGTTGGCGAACACTGCGACCTTACAAAAGAGCGCATCCGTCAGATTGAAAAGACAGCTATCACAAGACTTCAGCACCCTACCCGCGCCCGCCGCCTGGTAGACTACGCTGTAGCTTAAGATTTTCCCCACCCCTTCATTATTAAAACATATAAAGATAAAAAAAAACCGGTTGAAGCAATTCAACCGGTTTTTCTTTTAGGATGTCCTTCTAATTACTCATCAGCCTTTACAGTTCTAAGTGAGTGGTGAACACCAAATTCAGGCTTCCATGTGCGGCGGAAGAGCTGAATAAATCCACTTGAAATAAAGATAGAAGAGTACATACCGCTAAGCAAACCAACAATCAATGCAAGAGAGAAGTCTTTGATGCTTCCTGTTGTGAAAACATAAAGAGAAACTACTGCGAACAAAGTTGTTACTGTTGTCAAAATAGAACGAACAAGTGTGTCAGAAAGAGACTGGTTCAAAATCGGTGTGAAAGAATTTACATCATTCATGTATGTAAGGTTATAGCGGATGCGGTCAAGAATAACCACAGTAGCGTTGATAGAATAACCGATGATTGTAAGAACAGCAGCAAGTACAGTTGTAGAGAATTCCATCTGTGTCCAGATGATGAATGTAAGCATAATCAAAGTATCGTGAATCAGGGCAATTACAGCACCAAGGGCAAAGTCCCAGTGGAAACGGATTGCGGCATAAATCCAGATTAAAGCAACTGTAAGCACAAACATAAGGATTGACTTAGAGGCAATTGAGTTTGACATGCTTGAACCGATGAAGTCAGTTTTTACAATTGCAACCTTTTCTTTTCCGAATGAAGAATAAAGCTGATTGTTTACAGAATCCTGAAGGTCAGCCTGAGAAAGTTCTTTTGTAGCTGCCATACGAATCTGGTAGCTTGCATCTGCCCCCTGACCAAGCTGTTTTACAGAAATACCTGTAAGGGAAGCAAGGGCATCGCGGATATCATCAGTTGTAATTTCAGAAGTTCCGGCAGGGTAAATATAAAGAACTGAATTTGTAAGCTGGTTAGAAACTGCTGAGTTCAAAAAGAGCTTTGTTGTATCAAAAGCGCCGTCCAGAACTTTTACATTTACACCAGAAACCTTATTCATTTCATTTGCAAGAGCTTCAACAGTTGTGAATTCAGCAAAGTTGAAGGAACGGGTTTCGTTTACAGCACCAATACCACTGATAACCAGATCAAGCTGACCAGCGCTGAGTTCCACAGCAACTTTTGCAGAACCATTGTATGTAACTTCTGCAACAGGAGGAGCTACGCGAACCTCTTCAATAAGACCAGGTTTAAAGTCGATTCCAAAATTGATTCCTTTTGTTACAAAGCCAACAATTCCGAAAATGATAATTGCGATACTAAGAACAGCAGAAGGAATAAAGCCTTTATTAAAATTCATTCTTTTCATTGTTTAATCCCCCAGCCGATACTTACTTTCTTTGCATGGAGCACATCTGTATCGAAATCGAACATAAGGCGTGATACAAACAATGCAGTGAATACAGAAGAAACAACACCGATTGCCAGTGAAACGGCGAATCCCTGAATTGCACCAGTTCCCAACTGAGAAAGGAAGATGGCAGCGATGAATGTTGTGATGTTAGAGTCCATAATTGCCCAGAATGCGTTATCAAAACCCATTGCAATGGCAGCTACGCGAGATTTACCCTGACGAAGCTCTTCCTTGATACGTTCAAAAATAAGAACGTTAGCATCTACGGCCATACCGATTGTAAGAATCATACCGGCAATAGAAGAAAGTGTAAGAGTCAAATTGAAAGCAGAAAGAACCGAGAACATGATGTAAAGGTTCAAAATCTGAGCTACAACGGCGTTGATACCTGACAGGTGATAGAACAGAAGAAGGAATACAAGAATCAAGCCAAGACCAAGACAGATAGCAAAGATACCCTGATGGATAGCCTGCTCACCAAGGCTTGCACCGATTACCTGCTGACTTTCTACTTCAAGAGGAACTTCAAGCCATGCTGTCTGAAGAACTTTCTTGATGTTGTTAGCTTCTTCGTAGCTGAATCCACCGCTCAAAGAAACGCTTCCGCCTGTAATCTTTGTTTTAATAGTAGCGTTTGATTTAACCTTGTTATCACTTACGATTGCAAGGTTCTGTCCAACATGCTCGCCTGTGAAGTCAGCAAAAATGTTAGCACCTTCATCATCAAGCATGAAAGCAACTTCAGGCTGATTTGTGATTGTGTCTGCACGAACTTCAGCAGATTTAATATGTTTACCCTCAAGGGCGATTTCTTTCTTTACTACAACATAGTCATAGCGTTCATCAAGACCGTAAGCATCTTTTGTATATTCACCAAAAACCTCACAGTCTTCAGGAATAACTGATTTGTCCATCAATTCACCAACAGCGTTGAAAGTTGATGTAGGATGCTGTGCGTAGTAAGCCTTGAAGTTCTGAGTAGCTTCTGAATCAACCAGACGGAAGTTCAGAAGACCTTTACCCATAATCAATGTTGTGATTGTGTCTGCCTGAGCAGCACCAGGAATTTCGATATAGATGCGGTCATCACCCTGCTGGCGAACAGTAGGAGAAGTAAGACCGAATTTGTCGATACGGCTTGTAAGATTTTCAATAGCGTTAGCCATTGCTTCTTTTTTGAAATCAGCTACAGGCTGATGAATGTTTTCCAGGCCTGTTGATTCAACGGCAGCATCAAGGTCAGCGCGAACGATAACGTTCATACCGCCCGAAAGGTCAAGACCAAGCTTTACAGAGTTCTCATAGTATTTTTTAGCTTTGAGAATGCTGTCGCGGTAGCGTGCCTGAATTACGTTCATAAATTCATACTCACTGTCGTAAGCAGAAAGAACGTCAATTACTGTCATATCTTTTGAAACTTTTTTGTCCAAAAGCTTATATTTTTTGGCTGCATCTTTTTCCAGCCAGGCATATTCCTCTCCTAATTTTGCAGAGGAATCTTTTGATGCAAGTGCTTTAATTGCATTTACATCTTCAGATGCTTTTGCAGTTGCAAAATCTTTGATGTTTTCTGTAGAACCCAAAGCCAAAGCCTGAACTTCTTTTGGAGTACGTCCATACCAGCTGATAGACGGCCACAGGAAAACAAAACAAAGCGCAAGAACAACAAGCAGAAGTACTAAACGTGAGCGTTTGTTCATTTTTTTTAAAACCCCAATTTATTTGTTTTCTTCAGTTTCAACGGCCTCGGCAGCTGAATCAGAAGATTTTTCACCTTTTTTTGCTTTTTTATCAGCTTTTTCTTCAAGTTCTTTTGCTTTTTCAGCATCAGTTTTTTCTACTGAAGAAATTGCAGAACGGTTGAATTCAAGCTTTACGTTCTCGTCAACCTTTACGATTACAGTCTTTTCTTTTACAGAAGAAATTGTTCCGTGAATACCACCAATTGTGATAACCTTGTCGCCTTTTTTCAAAGCAGCAAGCATTTTCTCTGTTTCCTTCTGTTTCTTATTCTGTGGACGAATCAAGAAGAAATAGAAAATAATGATGATTAATAAAAATGGTAAGAGAGTGCCTGTTAAAGCACCTGTTGTTGAAGCACTTCCAGCAGTTCCGGCTGCCTGAAGCATTGGAATGAATGACATAAGTTTCCCATCCTAAAATTTTTAAAATATGACCCAATTTTGACAATTGTATCAGGATATAAAAATATCATTTATGGGCTATTTTATCAACTGAGTAAGGGCCTCATTCAGGCGGCGGATTGAAGAATCGTTAGGTTTTATTGCAACTACCTGGCGCAGATAATACTGGGCCTTGCGGTAATCATTCTTGGCATAATAAACCTGATAAAGGCGGAAAAGAGCTTCACTGTTGCGGGGATTTGAAATCAAAGAAGAACGCAGGTCGGCAAGAATTGTATCTTCTGTAAGCTGGAGAAAACTTCTTCTATAATACAGATAGCTTTTCATTTTTGCAGAAGAAGAATCTAAAAGTGAATTGATGTATTTTAAAACAAGATCGCGGTTGCCATTTTCACAGTAGGCATAAACATAAGCCTGCAGGATTTCTTCATCATCCGGCCTCTGCATCTGCATCTTTTTTGCAAAATCAAAGGCCTCTGATTTCTTTTTGAGTTTAAGGCAGACTTCAACGTAATTTTTAATTACATCGCTGGAAGGATTTGGAAGAGCCGCAAGCCGCGAGGCAACAGTATAGGCAGAATTCCAGTTTTCACGCTGCATAAGCCCCGAAAGGGCATAGCGCATGGCTTCAGTGTTATCGGGCTCTTTTTTGAGGATTTCCGCAGCCAGTTCGTCGGCATACTTTCCGGCAACAGGAGAGTCGGTTTCGGAAGAAATGCGGGCAGCCAGCATGAGGGCGTCAAGATTTTCCGGGTAAAGCTGAAGGGCCTTTTCCACTGTCTGAGTTGCCATATCGGTGTTTTTACTCCATTCCAGCTGAACACTGGCCCGAAGCAGAAGATAATCGATTGAAGTGTCGTTCTGGCGCGAATACATATCAAGAAGAGAAACGGCACGAATGTAATCCTTCTTTGCAATGAGGATTTTTGCGCGAAAAAGGACAAACTGAAGGTCGTTAGGCTCCTGCTGAAGGACGCGGGCAACATACTGTTCTGCGGCAGGATAATTTTTGCGGGCAAAGGCAGCATAAGCCTGAAGCCTCAGCAGCTCAATATCATTGGAAGGCTGGGTAAAGTCTGCCAGGACTTTTTCTGCAGTGTCAATGTCATTTAAGTGAAGGAGGCACTTTGCATAGGCAATGCCGTTTTCCCTGGTAAAATTGGAATTAGCATAAACATACCTGAACTCTTCGGCAGCTTTCGCATAATCCTTTTTTTTCAAGTAAGTCGTTCCCAGAAGATAGTGGGCAAGCACAGAATCCTTATTAAAGGCAAAGGCTTCATTGCAGGCATTTATACACAAATCATAAGAGGATGCAGAAACTGAAGGACTCATAATTACAAGAGCTGGAAGCAGGGTCGAAAGAAAATCATTTTTTTCTGTACTGGAGTCAAAAATACCGCGCTCAGAAGATTCAATAGCGCCTAGATAAGAATTTTCAGTCTGAGGCTCTGCAGGATCCCAGGTTATAAGCTGAGAAGGCCATACAGTCTTCATGATTTTTGTAGCAATTTCGATGAGGACAAGCTCATTTTCTTCATAATTTCCTTCAGTTTTATGAAGAAGCTGCATAGCCTTTCTGAGAGAATCTGCGGAGCCAAATTCAACATTCTGAAGAACTTCTGGATCTATCTTGTAAAAATAAGTTCGCTTTGACGAAGGAAGCTTTACAGCCTCTTCACCAGTGTAAGTGTCAGTAACATGCGAAGATTTTGACTTTTTCTTCTTTGAGGCAGAATAAAGCGGACTGCTCAAAAAAAGAGCAGCCGATAAGGCAAGAGAAAAAAACTTAACTGTCCAAGACCCTAATTTCACTAGACCGCCGGAATCAATCGTCTTCTAAAAATTCCTCGTATGAAAATTCATCTGAATTTTTGTCATCGAGGACCAAACCCTTATGCTTTTTCTGCAAAAAGTAAAATACCATCAGCAGGATTGTTATTCCGATTATCAGAACCGGAGCAACAAAGAAACTGATTAATGAAAGAGAGACTTTTATAATTTTTAAAGAGAAGAGCAGATAGTATAAGCTCATTATCATCAATATTAAAGAGGGTATGCCGTATTCTGCACGGATTTTTTTATGCCTGAACCAGCTGCATTCCATCAGAATGAGACCGCAGAAAAATGCGTAAAGGGGCCAGACCTGAGAAAATTTAAGGTCTTCAAAAAACTGAAGCAGCAGGGAAATAAGTCCGCAGATAAAAACAAGAGCCCCTGAAAAAATATGATATATGCTTTTTGTATGCCTGATTGCAAGAAACTGCATTATAAAGCCGATTATTGTCTGGGCAACAAGATAAGCAATCATAACAGGAAGAGACATTGCAAAATTAGAATCAAAATAAATTACAAGAAAGCCGGTTGCAATGAGCAAATAACCCAGCATAGCAAGAAAATTCAGAACTTTAATGTAGCCGCCTTTCATATCACAAACCCGTCTCTTTTTAAATATATATCATTTAAATATACATTCAAAAATCATTCTTTACAATAATAAAGTGCTGTGGTAAATTTTCATGCATGAAGCGGAATTTAAAAAATATTGCACTTTGCATTTTCACACTTTTTTCTATTATATTATCGGCCTGCAGTCAGAATAAATCCAATGAAAACAAGTCTCTTTTGTTTGAGCAGAATCAGTCTCAGCTGCTTCATATTCTGGAAAAGGGAGATTTGAACGAACAGCAGCGCTACACAATCATCAATCAGATGGCGACAAACTATCTTAACATAAAGGATTATCAGGGGGCGGTACTTTTCCTTACAGACTGGGTTGAGCAGAATCCAAACGATATGTACAACTCCTACTGGCTTTTGATGACAGCCTACGCTTACCTTTCCATGGGTGCAGAGCCGGTTGCTGAATATTATTTTGACCGTATTTTGCAGCAGTATCAGGATTTGCTGGTAAAGGGAAATTCAATCCACTTTATGTGCCTGCAAAACCTGATTCAAATCAGTAAATCACCTGCCCACCGCATCAGGTATTTTAACAGCCTGATTAACCGCTTTCCCCAGAATGTAAACACAACAGAGCTTTACCTGCGCCTTGCAATGGAATACGAAAAGGACAGCCAGTGGACTCAGGCTTTAAGGGCTTACACAGTCTTTCTTGAGCAGCCGGATGCAACCACAATTCAGATTCCGGGAGAACCTGATGCCTACAAAAATGCCCGCCATCTGATTGATTATAATTCATCAGACAAAAACTGGACCTTTGAAACTCTGGAAGGCCTTGAAACAGCAGTAAGAAAAGCTATCCGCAATTACGACTGGCGTTCACTTGATAAATACAAGGCCAAGGTAAACTTCTTTTCTATGTCCTGGAAGCAGGATGAAACTGATACTAACGCTCAGGAAGAGTTTTCAATGCGAAGCTTTATGAGGGGAAACAGAATCCGCTGCAGCGACACGCTTGACCCTTCATCAACACCAACAGAAGCATATTTACGTACAACCGGCTGGTCTACCTACGTTCCGGTCTGGTACCTTTATTTCAGAAAAGTAAATTTCCCGCTTGACTCCGACATTCACGGAAACTGGGAATGGGCCGGAATCTACATGGGTGAAAAACTCTGATGCGCATAGTAAAAGGCCTCCTTCCACCGCTGATTTTTCTGAGTCTTCTTTCAGCTCCCCTTATTTGCGAAGAAGAAGCCCCGGAAGCAGACGACTCCCTCCAGCTGATACAAAAGGAGCTTGTTGAAGCAGCTCAGCGCCCGCCCTACATTCCCCTGGACATTCCCGGAGCAGAACGCCATGAAGTAGAAAAAATCCGCCGCCTTTATCTTTCGCCAAAATATGCAAAACGCCTTTCTGACGACCTTGAGCGGGCCCAGGATTACCGCATTTACGTGCGCAAGGCAGTAATCGACAACGATCTTCCCCTTGTAATCGAATACCTTCCCATGATTGAATCAAACTACAAGCCTAATGCCCGCTCAAAATCCGGAGCAATAGGACTCTGGCAGTTCATGGAAAACAGCGTTTCAAACTTTCTGGTACTCAACGATTTTGTTGACGAGCGTTACGACCCCTGGCGCGAAACCGAAGCCGCCATCAAAAAGCTTAAGGAAAACTACAGATATTTTCAGGACTGGCCGCTTGCCCTGGGAGCCTATAACTGCGGACTTGGAGCCATGTCAAAGGCACTCAAAAAATCACCGGTAAAGGATTTCTGGTACCTTGCCAGCCACAATTTAATCAGCCGTCAGACAGCAGAATATGTGCCCAAGCTTCTTGCAATCGCTGACCTTGCAACAAACAGCCGCTACTACGGAATTGACCTGCCGGATCATCACGAGGAATTTGAACTTCTACAGAATGAAAAGGAAGGAAATTTTGATTACATCAGCGTAAAAAAAGCCTACTCCATCAGCCAGCTGGCTCAGGAAATGAAAATGGAGCCGGAAAGCCTGAAAAAACTCAATCCATCCTATATTCGTGGAATGACTCACCCGGCAAAAGAAAGCCTTATCCGCCTGCCTCTGGGCATGGAAAAATCAGCCCTGAACGCAATCAAAGAACTGGCTCCAATCGAATTCCCGTTCAAATATATAGTCGTAAAAGGGGATTCCCTCTGGTCAATCTCCCGCCGCTTTCACGTGAGCATCAAATCCCTCTGCGAAATCAATGATATATCCGAAAACGCAATCCTAAAAATAGGAAAAACACTTTATATTCCCTCAAAATAATCCGAAACTGATATAGTAGGATTATTTATGAAAAAGCAAATCATTTTATCGCTGACTCTGGGATTTTTACTGACAGGGGCCTCAAAAGTTTATTCTCATTCATCAGACCTTACATCCTCACAGGGAATCATCAGTGCAAAAAGCCGCATAAACTGGGTAACAAGAGAATTTACGACTGACCTTTCATACGACTGTAAATCTGCAAGCCTGCAGATGCCTTCGGGCAAAAAAACAGCATCCTCGAAAATTGCATTAAAAATGTCCCAGCTCATTCAGCCTTCCCTGCTTTCACTTTTTGAAGATTCCAAAAACACCCTTTCCGATATGGTTGTAATGGAGCAGCTGACTCTGGATCAGGTTTATTATTTTATCACCCACGGCTACAAAACCCCCGATGTTTTTTCAAAAGATCTTGCAACACTGGACAGCACAAACACCCTGAACATTAATAATCTTGGCAAGGAACTTGTGCGCCAGTATTTCAGCTACATACCGGAAAAACCGATTGACCTGATTCCTTCCCGCGCCTATTCGGGAATCATAATTGATGCCCGCGGCGCCTATCCGGTTCACGGCGAATACATAGAAAGCGAAGTTTATCCCTGCTTTTTCCCGACAATCTGGGACAATCAGATGAATATTGTTTATGAAAAGGGAATTGTAAATCCTGAGGTCGTAAAAAAAACAGGGCTGACAGCCTTCCATTATTCAGATGACATTCTCCAGTATTCAGACCGGATTGGAATTGATCCCCTTTACATCCGGGCAAAGGAAGTTTATGGCCGCAACAGAACCGACCCGATTATCAGCCGGGAAGATGCCCTTAAAATTCTGACGGTTCCTGAAAACTTAAAGCTGCTCGAACAGGGAAAGGTAGTTGTACTTCTTGATAAGAAAAACCTGATTTACGATATTGCAACGCCTAAAAAAGATGAGGCCTATTACGTAAATTATAATACTGTCCGCCAGCACTTTTTTGAAAATAAGGTTCAGAATGTTGAAATTGTTGATGACGTAAGCGGAATTAAAATCACAGTTGATGATTTGAAATTTAAGCCTGATTCGCCGGAGCTTCTGGAACACGAAAAAGGCAGAATCAGGGAAATCGCGGCCGGTCTTAACAAGATTATCAGCGAAAATAACGGCTACACAATTCTTGTAGAAGGACACACAGCCGATGTAGGAAAGCCTGTGGGTCAGCTTAATCTTTCTATTGAAAGAACCCGCACAGTTATGAATGCCCTGGTTGAATACGGACTTCCAAAGGAAATTTTCACTTACAAGGGATACGGCGGCACTCGTCCTATAGCCAGCAACGAAAATGAGGAAGGAAGGGCCCAGAACCGCCGTGTAGACATTATTGCCCGCCCGGCAGCAACCTACATCCAATATATACGTTAGGTAGCGTCGTAAGGACTTCTTCCAACTTCCGGATGCACGTTACGCTAACTATCAATGTTTGCAGAGCAAACATTGCATTTGGATGCTATTTTTTTTCGGCTAGTTTTTTATTGCGTTTTTCGATGTAGAGGTTGGCATCGGCTTCTGAAAGCAAAGGAGTAATCTGATAACCAACCTTGGAAGACGGGAATTTTACATAACCCATACTGATTGAAAGGCGGAATTTTGATTCATTTTTTTCAGTCCAGAGGTCACAGTCTTCTTTGATAAGCTTCTGGATTTTTTCAAAGGCCTCAATAGTCATTCCGGGACTTATGATTACAAACTCATCACCACCAAGCCTTGCGACAATGTCATTTGCCCTGAAATTACTCTTAAGAATGATAGATTCAGCGATAATCGCGCAGTCACCGGTTTCATGACCAAAGGTATCGTTGATTTTTTTAAGGCCGTCCATATCGCAGTAAATAATCAAGCCGGACTGGTTCATTGCCTTTGCAAACTGCAGGGTAGTTTTTCCAAAATCAAAGAGGCCGCGACGGTTGTAAAGTCCCGTCAGCTCATCTGTGTTGGCAACAACATCAAGCTCCTTGTATTTTTTATGGAACTTGTTCTTTTCACTGGAAACCTGGGCATAAGAGAAGATTGAATTCACAAGGGATGAAACAATCTTCATTATAAAGTCGTGAACAAAGAAATCATCATGATTGGATGTTCTGAAAACAGCATAACCATACTGCAGGGTATTGTGGTAAAGAGCCATCACGATGTTTCCGCTTTCCGTAAAATCATAGATTCCGTCCGGAACCATACGCTCATTTGGATTAAATTTAATTCTCTCTGGAAGAATTTCGCTGTCGTAGCCGGAGCTTTCATCAAAAGCACAGAAGATGCTTGCCCGGTGAGGAAGATTAAAGTAATCAAAAGGAATTGTCTGTTCGATTGGAGCCTCATAAAGCACGATAGCGGCTGCCTTTATTCCAAAATCCCGTAAATCTGAATTGAGGCGCGACTTAAGCTGGTCTGGGGTCATATCAAACTGGGTTTCGGTATAATAGTTCATAACCTTCTGAACCTGTGCCGTCCTGAAATACAAATCAGAAACTACGTTCCTTGAAAAAATCACCTTATCAATATTCAGTTTGATATTGCAGAATTCCCGGTCTTTAAATTCTTCCGGATATGGAATCTTGCAGGAAGATTCGCGAAGCACAGCCGTATTCATAAGGTTCAGATTCTGTTCAAATTCCTCACCGTTAAAAATTGCTTCCAGCATTTCTACAGCCTTTCTTCCATGCTCATCTATATGCTGGTCAATACTTGTAATGGAAGGATTATTAAACTCTGACTGCTCAAGATTATCAAAACCGACAATCTGAATGTCTTCCGGAATTCTCATTCCATGCGATTTTACGAATTCTGATGCGGCATAGGCCATTTCATCAGTAAAAGCGATGATTGCGTCAAATTCAATTTTTCCATTGTTTGAGATTGCATAGGTCTCCAGATCTTTTAAAATCTGAAGATAATCAAAACTCATGCGGAAGTAGGTATAATTCTGGGCTGTAAGTTTTTTTTCTTCAAGAATGCGGTGAATTACGTTACGCCTTATTCTGATTTCTGGAGAAGAGCTTCTAAGTCCAAGCAGGGCAAACTTCTTGCAGTGCTGAACATCAATCAGATTATCAAAAATTACCTTATAGGCATCATAGGGGTCAGAAGTGATTGAAGGACAGCCCGGAATATCAACGGCAACAGAAATTACAGGAATCGGCGTAAAGCCCTTGATAAAGGAAAGCATTTCTGACTTTGAAACAAAGTGAAGCTGAACGCCGGTAGAAATAATAATTCCGTCAATGGAATTTGTTGTAATCAGGGAAGTGATTGCGGCCTGCTGGTAGCCAAAGGCAGTTCTTACAGAATGCAGGGTTCCGATTGGAAAAACAATAAGCTCAAAATCATGCTCACGACAGGCTTCCGCAACTGAATCAAAAAGCCTGTGAGAATATTCTATCGTTATAAAATCAAGAATAAGAGCAACCCTGTACCTGCTTCGTGCCATTCTTATATTTTATATCAACAAATTTGATTTGGCAATTTTATTTAATATTATGTTTTATTTGATTATATCCAGAGATTTGCGCTGGAATTTCGGAAGGAATTTCTTTCTGCCGCCGTTTTCAAACTGAATTTCTGCAACAATTTCACCTTCGTTCAGACTGCATTTTTGAATCATTCCATAGCCGTAATCATCGTGGTAAACCTTTGTGCCCTTTTTATATTTTTCAAGCAGCTCTAAATCTTCTTCAGAAAGCTGCTCTTCACCTGCATTGGAAGCTGCGGCGCCGGAATCAAAGGAAGAACCTTCAATCCTCCTGCCAACGCCCGCAAAACGCTCCTCTGCGGCAGCCTTCTTAAAGGAAAAAGGCACCTGACCTATCGCATTGAATGCGGCTGCCCCTTCCTTAATAAAAGGACTTGGTCTCATAAACTGAACCGAACCGTACATATAGCGGCTGGCACAGGAAGTAACGTAAAGCTCGTCGCGGGCCCGGGTAATTCCTACATAAAAAAGACGGCGTTCTTCTTCAAGGTCGGCGCCGGCCTTATCCATGCGGGGGAAAATTCCTTCTTCAAGGCCTGTAATCACAACCTTTTTGTATTCCAGACCCTTTGTATTGTGAAGGGTGATGAGGGTAACTGCATCTTCGGAAGTTTCTTCGCTGGAAAGCTCAAGTGTACGGTCAAGGTTGATGGCATCAAGAAATTCCGTAAGGCCTTCAAGGCTGCATTCATAAGGAATGGCAGAGTTTACAAGCTCTTCAAGGTTCATAAGGCGCTGGGTTCCTTCAATTTCATCACTTGCCTTATGATATTCATCAAGACCGCTTGCCTTAATTACGCGTTCAATAAAATCAGAAAGATGAAGTCCCTGATTTTTAGACTTAGCTTCATCATCCTCCGGTTCAAGAAAGCCGTCCAGCTCTGCAAAAATTTTACAAAAAGCTTCTGCACCTTCCCGGGCTTTTTTTGAAAGTGAAGGAGCCGCGGTTCTGCAGGCTTCGATAAGATTTGAATACAAGGGAGTTCCGTCAGCCTGCCATTCGACGGCATTTTCAAGGATTTTGTCCTGAGTTTTTTCACCAAGGCCCCGGGCCGGCTTATTTACGACACGGCGGAAAGAAATTTCGTCACGGGGATTGGCGCAAAGGGCTATGTAGGAAAGCGCATCTTTAATTTCTTCACGCTCGTAGAATTTTAATGAGCCGACTACAACATAAGGAATCTTTTTATGAAGGAATTCTTTTTCAAAATTGAGGGACTGGGCATTTGTACGGTAAAGAATTGCCCAGTCAGAATATTTTCCGCCGGCCTCGTGAGCCTGACTTATCATATTACCGCAGAAAATTGCTTCGGTATTCTGGTCGGTCAAAAAAGCAAGAACCGGCTGCTTTCCATCACCGCGGTCAGCAATCAAAGTTTTTCCAAGGCGGTTCACATTCTTTTTTACTACAAGGTCTGCGGCGTGAAGAATTTTTCCTGTGGAACGGTAATTGCGTTCAAGGCGGATAATCTGAGTGCCGGGAAACTTTTTTTCAAAGGAAAGAATATTCTGAACTTCGGCACCGCGGAAGTGGTAGATTGACTGGTCATCATCACCGACTACACAGACATAAGTTGAAGAGCCCTCTTCAACGCCTGACAACTTTTGCAAAAGCTTAAACTGGGCAATATTGGAATCCTGATACTCGTCGACCATAATTACGCTGAAACGCGAATGAATGTAATCCGCAATTTCAGGATGCTCTTCAATAATTCGGACAGGAAGCATAATCAGGTCACCAAAATCGGCATTTCCTGTAGCACGCAGCCTTGCCTGATATTTTTTGTAAATGTCGTTTAAATCAAATTCGCTGCCTATAATGCTCAAATCATCTTCCGGGAAAAGGCAGTAATCCTTTGCAAGGGAAATCTGATGTGCAGCAATTCGGGCCTCTTTTGAACTGAGCTCCGGCACGGCTTTTTTTACGATTGTTTCCATGTCGCCGTCATCATAGACGGTAAAAGAATCTTCAAGACCGGCTTCTTTTGCAAATTTACGAAGAAACCAGGAGCCGAAAGAGTGGAATGTCCTGATTTGTGCCTGAGAAGCCCTTTCATCAAGAGAAACTGCACGTTCGCGCATTTCATTTGCGGCCTTTTTTGTGAAGGTTACCGCAAGTATTTTCCAGGGCTCTATATTTTTTTCACCGATCAAGTAAGCAATTTTTGTGGTAATTACCCGGGTTTTTCCCGAACCGGCTCCCGCTAAAATCAAAAGCGGACTTCCTTCATGTTTTACGGCCGCAAGCTGTTCATCGTTGAGTACAGAAAGATATTTTTCCAGAGACTCTGTCATAAGGCTCTCCTCTAGGAAATAAAGTGAAGGTCTGAATCTTTTGGAAATTCCTTTACAAGTTCAATAAAACGGGCATCAAGGTCTACGCCGGTGCTTGCAAGAATCTGAACTTTAATCACATTTCCCGGCGCTATTGCGGCTGACTGGCAGGAATCATCCAGGTCATAGCGGACAACTACACTGCCGTCAACCTCGGGAGCCTGGAACCAGGCACGGCCGATTGCGAGTCCTTCAGAAGGGTCAAAGTCACTGTCAGCGCCTCCTTCCCCGGCTCCAGCAGCTTCTGCAGCTCCAGAAGCCTTGCCGGCATTAATTATCTCTTCCACAAGCACATTTACCGTCTGTCCGGCAAAGCGGGCCAGCTTTTTGTTTGTAATTTCTGTCTGAAGCTGAACAAGGGCATCTGCGCGGGCCTGAGCAGTTTTTGCCGCAACGCGGGGCTTCATGCTGTAGGCAGGAGTGTCTTCCTCGCGGCTGTAAGGGAAGCAGCCCGACCAGTCCGGGGCAATTGCCTTAAGGAAGGTCTGTGTATTTTCTGCGGCCTGGTCACTTTCGCCGGGAAAACCTGTAAGGAAGGTTGTACGCAGCATGCAGTCCGGCAGCTCCGAACGGATTTTTTCTACCAGTTCAATGTATTTTTTCTGAGAACCGGTTCGGTTCATGGCAAGGATTGTCTTATCGTCTCCGCTCTGGAAAGGAATGTCAAAATAATGAAGGAAGCGTTTATCCTTTTTCATGACGCTAAGAATGTCTGTATTAAAATGATCCGGGTGAATATACAAAAGTCGTACAACAAAATCCCCCTGAATCTGGCTGATTTTTTCGAGCAGCTGGCACAATGGTGAACGCACAGGATTAAGTGCTGCCCTCAGCTCTTTATCTTCTTCCCCGCTTCCGTAGGCCGCAAGATCCTGACCAATCAGATTGATTTCGTAAACGCCCTGCTCGGTAAGCTCCTTGATTTCAGAGATGATTGAATCCACCGGGCGGCTTCTAAGCTCCCCGCGGATCAGGGGAATTGCACAGAAAGAACAGTGATTTGAACAGCCTTCGGTGATTTTTACAAAGGCAGACCCCTTAAAATTCATCAGCTTGGTGCGCTTAGCAGAGCTTATACCGCACTGGTCAAAAGTCTGAACAAAACGCTGACCGCCGCTGACTTTTTTCATAAAGCCTGCGATTTTAGAAAGGTCGCCGTTTCCAAAAACTCCGTCCAGCTCAGGCATGGAATCAAAAAGGTCATTTGCATAGCGCTGGGCAAGACAGCCTGTAAGTATGATTTTTGCGGCAGGATAAGCTGCCTTTACATTATAAATCGCGTCAATTGATTCTTTTTTTGCAGAGTTGATAAAACCACAGGAATTTATCAGTATAAAATCAGCCTTGTCGGCATCAAAAACCTGAGAAAATCCTTCCTTTTCAAGAAAAGCCGAAATCAGCTCTCCGTCAGTTTGATTTTTTGCACAACCATGCTGATCAATAAAGAAGCTTTTAAGATTTTTAGTCAATTTCAATAACCACCAGCTTATATTTACCGTCGGTATCCTTAATCCACTTGATGTCTTCTACCAGAACCTTGCCGGCGGCACCCATTTCAAGGTCGTAAGTGCGTGAATCAGCAATAATAGTAAACTTAACAGAGTTGGAGTTAGACATCCACAGTCGGATTCCGTTGTGAGGAGTTGCGGTGAAGAGGTCGCCCTTGGCAAAATAGCCTTCAACAGAACGCTCGCGGTCAACCTTGTCGCGGAAGAGACATGCATCGCGGAAGTTTGCATTGATTGTAAACGGATAGGCACGGTTATCTTCAACAAGAACGCGCTGAATATGCTTTGGATTAACC
>ODAI014227844.1_pt1 | contig 18740 bp, 10 predicted proteins | sample 1539321 | NCBI WGS metagenome assembly ODAI01 (sample SAMN02144231, study PRJEB22623) | gut metagenome | biome: sheep rumen | host: Ovis aries | place: New Zealand
ACCATAATCTTGTCCCTCTCTGTCTCCCTGAAGTGCTTCAAGATGATTCCCGGGTGGGACTTTGAGATCCTCCAAACATCCTGCATTGCTTATCAAGATCAGCTTTCTCAGCACAATTCGTTGAATATCAACCGGGAGCTTCTTTGAAAAGACCTGATTGAAGATCTTCTCAGTCTCTTTATCAGCGAAGCTTTTTATCATATAACAATTATACACGCAACGCGTGTATACGTCAAACGGGCATAACCTGAATTAAGCGTTTTTAGAAGAGGTTTTGCCCAAAACCTTCAAAGCCACAAATGCGATGGCAAGGCCGGCAGTTGTTACGGCGAGGCTGACTATGAGCATGAAATGCGGTCCTCTGATGTCCAAGAGTCGCCCGCAGATAAGGCTTGAGAAAACGCCGCCCAGAGTGATCGAGCAGTTGATATATGCCTGGCCTTTGACCTGGTCGAACTTGGCCATCGTCTGATTTACAAAGTACGCGCCCGCGGGGATGAATACGGCATAAGCGAACATCTGCATCGCCTGGCTGATATAGACGACGGTCATGTTGGGCGCTATCAGCATCAGCAAAGTCTTGATGAGGAAGGCGGCCGCAGAGATGAGAAGAAGATTTTTAACGGAGATCTTCTTCATTATCTTGTCGATCAAGGCCATCGTCGGGAGCTCCAGGAGAGCAGCGATGAAGACGGCCGTGCCCATGGAAGCTTCGGTGCCGCCCAGGGGTGTGATTATCTGGATCATGTAATCGTTGATGGCGTTGTGCGCGAAAAAGAAACACACGCCTGCAACAACGAAGAGCATGAATGAGGGATATGTTTTAGTGAAGACCAGGAGATTATTGTGCGCGACACCGGTCTCTTCTGATGAAGCTACAGAAGGCACTTCCGGCTTTTTGAAGAAATAGAGCACGACTAACGCGACCGTCAGGAAAATGATGTCTAAGATCATGAGGATGTTGACGCCGAACCTTCCGATCGCCATGCCGGTAAAGACTGAAACGACCGCGAAACCGCAGGATCCCAGTCCCCTTGCGAGACCGTAGTAGATGTGGCATCCGGCAGCCTCATACTCGAAATACATCGCCGTGATTATCGGCTGGGAGACCATCTGTACCATGTATATCAGCGCGAAGATAATGAATATCACCACAACTCCGCTCTTGATGAGAAGAAGCAGGACTGAGCCTGTCAGGAGCAGCGCCGTTGACGCCATTGAGACGTTGCGGTTCGTGAGTCTGCCCTGCTTGTCGATGAGGCCTGCGACGAACGGCTGGAAGATAACGGAAAGGATGTTTGCGAGCGCAAGCGTGATGCCGATCAGGGTGTTGGTAAAGCCCTTTTCGAGCAGGAAAACGGACGCGTATGCATGGATCCCGCTGTACACAGCGAAATATGTCGCGTTTATGATGATATATCTCAATGTCCAGAAACGGCGTTTTTGTGTCATGCGGGAATTATACTATTTCGCGGGCCGCAAGTGTTGCAGATTGACCGCACAAATATCACGCATCAGGGAGAATCGCTGATTTGAACAGGCTTTTTGCAGATGCTAAAATATGGCGGATATCAAAGGGGACGCCGGAATGGAAAACAATGACACCGTGACAAACTTAACAAACGAGCCTGTCTGGGTAGTTGCCCAGGTCATCTCGGGCAAGGAGGAGGAAGTCCGCAAAAATTGTGCGGACATGCTCAAAGGCGGCGTTTTAGAGGACGTTTTCGTTCCCAGACAGGTAAGGCTCAAGAAGTACAAGGACGGGTGGAGAAGGGAGCGGCGGCCTTTATATCCGGGCTATGTCTTCATGGTCACAAGTGACCCGCAATCGCTCGAAAAGGCCCTGATCAAGGTCCCGGGCCGCCACCGTCTGCTCAAGGCGGATGACATAATCCTCACCGTGAGCGAAGAGGAAAAGGAGTTCCTCCAAAGACTTGCGGGTCCCGGCAACATCGTCGATATCTCAACAGGCTACAAGGAAGGCGATACAATAAAGATCCTCTCCGGACCCATGGTGGGCCTGGAGGGCCACATTGTGCATGTCGACCGCCACAAGCGGTTGGTGACGATAAACGTATCTCTTTTCGGGAGGACAGTAAAGACGACTCTCGGTCTCGAGCTTACATATAAGCAGCCATAAATGCCGCAGTATAGGCTATTTGTCATAGTACGGTTTCGGAATTGACATATTTGATTAAGTATACTGTTGGCATATGGAGAAACGATTCACTGCCAAAACAGAAGATAACAGCATTTCCGATGCACCTGACAGGAAGGCCGGACTGGTCTTGCTCATAATCTCAGGTGTCATCATTTTGGTCATATGTTTTGCGGTGGCAGCGGCGGTAAAGATCAACAAGAACGCCAAAGCGACGCAGACTACCGCCGAATCTACATCACAGTCCGTTACGGAGACCACGAAAGCTGATGTTCCGGTCGAATATTTCGGAGGCACTTATCCTGACGGCACTGTCCCGACAGACATAATGTCGCTTTCATGGGGGACGCCCGCTTCCGAGATAAAGGTCAAATATCCCGACGTGTTAAGCGAGGATCCTTCTTCGCTGAAGAATGAGGCGGACACGGTGAACCTTACATATTCAAGAAAGGCCAGAGTCGGCGGATTTGATTTCTCGCATGTTGTGCTCAGTGTCGACAGGCGCGACGGCCTTTATGCGTTCAGCTACCTGCTGGACAAAGACCGCTATGCGGAAGTGAAGGAAGCGCTTGGCGAGGAATTCGGGAAACCGGTCTTCAGGAGCGGCGATTCGTCTTACTGGAACCTTGAAGGCGACGTGCTGATGTATCTGACCTTAAGGACGGTGGAGGCTGACAAGCAGGAACACACTTTCCTGCAATATATATATGTAAAAGAGAAAAAGAGCAGCTCGGTGCCACCGAAGACCCCGGTCCTGACTTTGGGAATGACGGTCGAGGAAGTCCGCAAGAGGAAGATGAATGCCGAGAAGTTCGAGACAGCATTGGACGGCACGGAGACTTACATCGTAAACGGGGAATACGATATCTCTTCTGATACCAATCTCGGAAAATTCGCTCCGGCTGATACCTATGCTTCCGCCGTATTCCTTTATTTTGATCCCAAGGTCGACCTGACATCCTACTCATTCGTGGTGAAGGGCGATCATCTGTATGAGGTGCGCGAAAAGATCGCAAACGAATACGGCAACCCTTCGATCATCCGCGATTTCAGCTCGCAGTGGAACTTAAACGACGGCAAGGCGTACATCACTGTAAGCTACGGAAGGATGAGCGGAAGCGGCCGCGGATTCGGAACGGAGATAAGATATACCTGCACGACAGAGAAATATAATGCGCTCGAAAAGGTGAAGGCCGTCGGCAGAGCTACCCGCAAAGGCATGAAATACAAGGCCGTCAAGAGCGAGATAGGCAAGTACCGCCCTGCCGAGAACATAAACAAAAAGGGCAACGGCACAATGACCCTCATAAACAACGACGGCGCTGACATAATCGTTTTCGGTGTCAGGGTAAGATCTGTCGAGATCGAATTCAGGAAAAACGTAGTCACGGACGTTTACTACATCTTTGACGGAAGCTCATATGAATCCATCAAGATGAATATCGAGACCAACTACGGTCCGGGTGAGGCAAAGCTCAGATTCAAGGACCACATAAAGCGTTATCTCTGGCAGCCTAAGACTACAGAAAACAACAAGTTCACGAAGATAATGCTTGACTATGTCCAGTTGAAAACGAATCCGAAGTGCAGGGTCCACTATTACGGGTGAGTCTTTGTAACACTGTTACGTCAGATCCCCAGTACCCCTTTGACTATAAGAAATATCAATAACAGCCACAAAGGTATTGCAAAGATCGTGATTATCTTTAATGAAGTGAGAGAATCCTGGTAGTGTCTGCTGTAAGGATATATCTCGAGTGATTCCTTCATGTGCTTATATACGACAGGGATAATGGCCGGGAAAAGCACGCATAAAGCGACAGAGATGTTCTCCAGGCGCATTTCCCCGGGCGTGAGCTCTTCTGCCTCTCCTGTTTCTGCTTTTTTCGCGGGCGCCGATGACTGACCTGCGTTGTTCACGACAAACGGCGACTCATGGGTCCGGTTGTTGAAAGAAGATGCGGGATTGGTGAAATCCTCATATGATGAGTCAGCCCTGACGGGACGGTCGGGATCGTTGTAAGGCTTTCTGACGGGAGCAGCGCCGGAACCTGCTCTTGCGCCTGTGTTTGCAGCGGCTCTGGCGGCAGCTGCAGCTGCGGCCGCGCGTGCGGCTTTCCCGGCCTGTTCTTCTTCCTTGGCGCGCCGGGCGGCACGCTTGGATGAGAGGGAATTATCGTATTTGAGCTTTTTCGCCGGGTCAGACAGAACGGTGTAAGCCTCGTTGATCTCGGCCATACGCTTTTCAGCGGACATATCGTCAGGGTGAAGATCGGGGTGCCAAAGCTTGACAAGCTTGCGGTAAGCCTGCTTCAACTCTTCGGGAGTCGCGTTCTCCGGGACTCTTAGTACGCTGTATAGTGTAGTCTCATGAGCCATATCGTCATTATACAGTGCTTACTTTAATCGAAACTTAAATTATCAAGGTGTCTGGTTGCCGCCGTTATTTGCCTGAGGCGTAGGGGTCTTCGGTGTAGGCTTTTTAGTTGCCTTTTTCTTCGGCTTGGGTGTAGCCGTAGCTTTCTTTTTCTTCGGCTTCGGAGTTGCTGTAGGCCTGTTTACCTTAGGTGTCGGAGTTGCCTTGTTGGGGCTGTCTGTTGGGGTGTTGACCTCTCCGTTGACATAAAGCTTATGTCCATTGAGCTTTACGTTGTTCATATCGCCTGCGAAAGAAGTGATGTGCGTATCTTCGGTAAGTGTCCATGTGCAGTCGGGACCGAGATTTACATAGACGATGCCCTGTTCATCTGAGATCTGCTCGCCGTCAGCGCTGACGATATTACCGCTGAATGTTCCCGTGAAGGAAGCAGCATTTGAGAAGTTGACAGTGAGCTTGCCTTTCTTGGCTACGAGGATCTTTCCGTCAAGGGCTGTCTTGGTAACATTGAAGATCGCGACGTTCTCGTTGCCGTCCCATCCGTCGGGTGAGACAGACAGTATGATCTTGTCCTTGTCCTCGTTTACGAGAGTAATACCGCTGATGTTGATAATGCCGTTGGTGTTGGTAACATGGAAAACGTGACCGCTCTTGCTGGTAAGCGTTCCGCGAGTCATTGTAAAGGTCGTTGTTCCTGTCTGACCGTTTGCGGATTCGGACTGGTGAACGAGGATAGAGCTTAAGAACTTAGCCTTTGCAGAGCGCTTTGTGTGATTTGCGGTGACATTGGTATCAGCTAATGTTACTGCGTTCTTGCCGTTAACGACAACGCCTTCGGAAGAATTGGCTGTAAGATTCGCTCCGCCGCTGGTATTGACTGTCGCGGTAGCGTAAAGCGCGGGCGAAAAAAGACCTTCGGTGGTATAAGTGCCGCCTTTGATGTTGACGTTTTCGCCTGCATTAACTGTAGCGACTGCGGGAGATGACTCGCCGCTTGTCGTTATCGTGAGATTGGAAGCGGTTGTCTTCGCGCCCTTTGCGGATACGAGGCCGCATGCGTTGGCGCCGTTCGTCGTGATCTTTGTATCTGCAATATTGAATGTTGTGCCGTCGCCTGAATTACCGTTCTGCTCGCCATATCCGGCATAAGCGAAAACGCCGCTTGCGCCCTTGCCTTCGGCCGTGATGGTTCCGTCCGTGATGTAAGCGCTCGATCCGCCCATTGCCAGGAATGCGGCATTTACGCCGTAGAGCCTGCTGTAATCGTCAGAACTTGTATCACCTGACTTCTTGATAACGGGATTGGTCAGAGAGACCTTGATCTTCTTGCCGTTTACGATAAGAGCGCTCTGGTCTGCGCCTGTGCTTGAATATGTCTTCTTTTTCTCTGTTGTAGCTGTTTTAATTGTCTTGGCAGCCTGATAATCGATGCCTGCAGGATTGGGCTGATTCTGATCAAGTGTTGTTTCAGTCGCAGATTCCGAAGGTGCGGTCTCGTCAGGAAATGACGTTGTCGAAATTGCGGACTGTGTTGCGGAAGGCGATGTCTGCATGGCCTCCATATTGCAGGAAGCAAGACTTAAAGACGCCGTTACGGCTGTGGAAAGAGCTGCCAGTTTTATTAATAAAAGCTTTTTCATAAATAACGAAGTACCCCCTTGATACCAAACACTAACTCTACCATGAAGGAATTTATATTAAAAGTGCAATAATAGGCAATATTTAGTTAATAATGCCCGTTTTTCTTATCAAAAACCACTGCAAAACCCGCAAAACCGCTGTGTAACATTATTATATTTCACCTTTGCGCTTGAAAGGCCTATTTTCAGGGTGTAGAATAGGCGCGCTTTAAAAATAAGGCATTTCGAGACTTCGGAGGTTTGGATGGTTAATCTTTACATAGATCCCGGCACGGGCAGTATGCTGTTTACCATACTGATAAGTGCCGTCAGCGCTGTCGTTTACGTAGTGCGGATCCTTTGGATAAAAGCGAAGACCATGGCGGGAGTCAAGACGCAGGCCGAAAGGAATGCGAAGAAGATACCGATAGTTATTTTCGCTGACCATAAGAGATATTGGACCACATTCAGACCTATCTGCGAAGAGCTCGAAAAGCGCGGCCAGAAGGCAGTCTACATGACGGCTTCCCCTGACGATCCGGCGCTTGAATGTCATTTCGAGAACATTAAGACAGAGTTTATCGGCGAGGGCAACAAGGCTTACGCGAAGCTCAACATGCTCATTGCGGGCGTTGTGGTCGCTACCACTCCGAACCTCGATGTTTTCCAGTGGAAGCGTTCCAAGACGGTCGATTACTATGTGCACGTATTCCACGCAAACGGAGACACGGCTCTCTGCAGGCTTTACGGTCTGGATTACTACGATGCGCTCATGCTCCCCGGAGAATTTGCAGAGCATGAGGTAAGAGAGCTCGAAAGGCAGAGAAATCTGCCGCCGAAGGAACTCAAGATGATGGGACTTCCTTATCTTGACAGTATGTACCAGCGCGCTCAGGGTTACGAAAAGAAGGAGACAGGGGAGAAGACCGTCCTGCTCTCACCTACATGGGGCCCTAACAGCATCCTTGTAAAATTCGGTTCATCCTTTATCGACAGACTCATCGAGACCGGCTACAACATAATCATCCGCCCGCATCCGCAGTCCTACACGGCTGACAAGGATACTATCGAGACGCTGATGAACAAGTATCCGGAGACCGACAAGCTCCACTGGAACAGGGACAACGATAATTTCGATGTTCTTGCGAGCGCGGACATCATGATCTCCGACTACTCGGGCGTAATGTACGATTTCATCTTCATTTTCAATAAGCCCGTAATCTACACCACAGAGGGTTATACAAAGGACCCTTACGATTGCTGGTGCCTTGAAGGCGAGACCTGGATGGTCAGCACTATCCGCAAACTCGGAAAAGAGCTGACGAAAGAGAATGCCGAGAACATCAAGGAACTGATCGATACGAGCATAGCTGAGGGCGTTGACCCCGTTGAGGTCGAGCAGGCCCGAATTGAAACCTGGTGCAACGTCGGCAACAGCGCAAGCCTCATCGCCGATTACATAATCGACAAGTATGCCGGCATCGAGGCAGAGCACATGGAGAAAGAAAAGGAGGCAAAGAAATGAGCTTCCTTACCGTGCTGTATCTTTTAACGCTCTATCCTATCGAATTTCTTTTGCAGACGATCTTCTCGATCATATCGAAGGTATCGGGTAACACCGTTCTTTCGATAATCATACTGAGTATCGTTGTAAATACATTGGTCCTTCCTTTGTATAACCGTGCCGACAAGGTGCAGGAAGAGGCGAAGGACAAGGAGAACAAGATCGCTCCGATGGTCAAGCATATCAAGCAGACCTTCAAAGGCGACGAGAGATTCATGCTCCTGCAGACGTGCTACAGACAGGGCAATTACAGTCCTTTAAACGTGCTTTCGAGTTCTGTCTCGATCCTTTTGCAGATCCCGTTCTTCCTCGGTGCATACAACATGCTGTCACACAACAGGATCCTCGAAGGTGTAAGCTTAGGGCCCATTGCAAATCTTTCCGCACCTGACGGACTTCTCGTTATCGGCGGATTTGCCATTAACGTACTGCCCGTCCTGATGACACTTATCAATGTTGCCTCGAGCTTCATCTATTCAAAGGGATTCCCGCTCAAGACGAAGATCCAGATGTACGGTCTCGCCCTGGTATTCCTCGTTCTTCTGTACCAGTCGCCTTCGGGACTCGTCCTTTACTGGATATGCAACAACATCTATTCTCTCTGCAAGAACGTTGTAAGAAAGATCATCAGCTCAAAGAAAAAGAATGCTGAAGCCAAGCCCGCAAAGGCAATAAAGCCGCTAGAACCCAAGTTCAAGGCGGTCTTCATCCTTTCATGCGTTGCGCTGGCATTATACACGGGATTCTATATCCCCATGCAGACCGTTGCTTCGGCACCCGAAGAGTTCGTAAACCTCTACAGCCTGTCGCATCCCATGCTCGACATACTGGATTCGACCGCAAAGAGCTTCGGCCTGTTCTTCATCTGGCCTTTCATCTTCTATTCGATAGCCACGGTCAAGGGCAAGAGAATAATGTCTTATGTCATGTTCTCCCTTACTGCTTCGGCTATCCTTAATTCAAAGCTCTTCAGCAACAATTTCGGATTTATCTCGAATCTCCTGATCTATTCGAATAAGCCGTCTTTCACCGTGAAGAATATCCTCATCAGCCTTCTCGTAACGCTCGGCGGTGTGGCTATATGCTTCCTTATCCTGCGCTTCGGAAAATATACCCCGTCGGTCATATGCTTCTCCGTCGCGCTGGTCTTCTGTGTGCTCGGTTTCACGAACATCGGCAAGGTCAACAAGGGCTACCTTGAAGCAAAGAGATCGCCTACATCCAAGGCCGAATTCACGCTCTCGAAAAACGGAAAGAACGTTGTCGTCATCATGTGTGACAGAGCGGTCGGACCGATGCTGCCTTTTATCTTCAATGAGAAACCGGAACTTAAGAAAGTCTATGACGGCTTCGTCCACTATCATAACACCGCGTCTTTCGGCTTCCATACGAACGTCGCTTCGCCGGCGCTCCTGGGAGGTTATGAATACACTCCTGATGCAATGAACGCGCGTACCGACAAGCTCCTTGGCGAAAAGCACGACGAGGCTGTAAAGCTCATGCCGAAGATCTTTATCAAAGAGGGCTATGACGCGACGCTGATCAATGTGCCTTATGTCGGCTATACATGGTATCCCGACTTCTCCGTTTTCGACGGCATGGAAAAGATCAAGGCATACAGCACGAAGGACGCTTATCTGCCTGATGACCTCAGGGAGACCTATAAGACCGCATACACCGACAATCTGAGATACAACCTGTTCAGTTACTCTATCTTCAAGTCTGCGCCTGTAGGACTGCAGGAGTTGCTCTATGACGGCGGCAATTACAACGACACGAAGAGCGTGGATCCTTCAAAGCTCAGCGCGCAGAAGTCGGTGAGCAGATTTGCCGCTTACGGCAGCAGACAGGAATTCATGTGGTGCTATTACTCGACAAAGGCTCTGGATCAGATCACGAAGATCGATGACAGCTCTGACTGCCATTACGTCTATTTCGGAACAGATATCACACACGATACCCAGATGCTCCAGGAGCCCGCCTATGAGCCTGCCGACATTGTTGATAACAGGCAGTATGAGAAGACGCATCAGGCGAGATTCATCCGCAAGGGTGAGGTCATGAGCATGCGTGACGAAAATGACTACAAGCATTACCAGTGCAACGTTGCGGCCTACCAGCTTATCGGCAACTGGCTTGAATATCTCAAGGAAAACGGCGTTTATGACAACACGAGGATCATCATCGTGTCAGACCACGGATGGTATCTCGGAAACTTCACGAATCTCATACAGTATGAGATCGGCGGAAAGCTTGACGCAGAGTCATTCGCACCGCTCCTTCTGGTCAAGGATTTCAATGCTCACGGAGAGATACAGACATCAGAAGATTTCATGACTAATGCCGATACGCCTTACATTGCGACTAAGGGTATCGTCAGCAACCCCGTCAATCCGTTCACGGGCAAACCGATAACCGACGAGCCCAAGAAGGAAGGGATCAAGATCTTAGGCTCCGGCAGCAACTGGGATGTCAGAAGAAACAACGGTATCGCCTTTGAAGGCGGCGAATGGTTCACCGTACATGACAGCATCTGGAAGAAATCCAATTGGAAATTCCTCGGAAAATACTGATAACAAAGGCTATGAGGTGTAATTTATGCAGGCTCTGATACTCGCTGCCGGAATGGGCAGAAGACTGAAAGAACTTACAAAAGAGAATACCAAGTGTATGGTTAAGGTCGCGGGCGTAACGCTGATCGACCGCATGCTCCACCAGATCGAAAAGCACGAAGTCTCAAGGGTAGTCATCGTTGTCGGATTCGAGGGCCAAAAGCTCATCGACTACATTTCGACGCTTGATATCAAGATTCCCGTAACCTTTATCGAGAACCCCATCTACGACAAGACAAACAACATCTATTCGCTCGCGCTCGCAAGAAACGAGCTCATACAGGACGACACGCTCCTTTTCGAGTCCGACCTGATCTTCGAGGACTCCGTTCTCGATGCCCTCGTTAACGATCCGCGCGAAAACGTGGCGCTCGTCGACAAGTTCGAGAGCTGGATGGACGGCACATGCGTAAGGCTCTCCGACGACGATACCATCCTGTCTTTCGTATCAGGCAGGGAGTTCAAGTTCTCCGAGATCGGCGACTACTACAAGACCGTAAATATCAGCAAGTTCAGCAAAGACTACTGCGAGAAGTACTATGCACCTTTCCTTGATGCCTACGAAAAGGCCTTAAAGGAGAACCGCTTCTTTGACGAGGTGCTGAAGGTCACCACCATCTTGGACGTGCCGAGAGTCAGGGCACTGCGCCTTCAGGGTCAGATGTGGTTTGAGATAAACGACATCCAGGATTTGGACCTTGCGGAGACTCTTTTCACCCAGGACCCCGACGAGATGGCAAAGCTCATCCAGGGCAGGTTCGGCGGATACTGGAGATATCCGAAGATGCTGGATTACAACTTCCTCGTAAATCCTTATTTCCCGCCGCAGAAGATGTTCGATGAAATGAAGGCGAATTTCGATACGCTGGTCGCGCAGTATCCGTCCGGAATGCGCGTCAATTCGCTCCTTGCGGCCAGGAACTTCGGCATTCACGCCGAGAACATCGTGGTCGGCAACGGCACCGCAGAGCTCATCAAATCGCTCATGTCGCAGCTTCACGGCAGGACGGGCTTCGTAAGGCCCACTTTCGAGGAGTATCCCAACAGATACAACGAGCCCGAATCAATAAGCTTCATACCCGGGAACAAGGACTATTCCTACACCGCGGATGACGTCATGAACTACTTTGAGGATAAGGAAGTCAGCCAGATCGTCATAGTCAACCCGGACAACCCGTCGGGCAACTACATTGCGAAAAAGGACCTCTTAAGGCTCATCGACTGGACCAAAGAGAAGAATATCGGCCTGGTCATCGACGAGTCTTTCGCGGATTTCGCTGACGAACCGAACAACACTCTCATTGAAAGCGAGATATTAGAGCCCAACCCGCATCTGTATGTCCTCAAGAGCATCTCCAAGACATATGGAGTTCCGGGCTTAAGACTCGGTGTCCTGGCATCCGGCGACATGATCATGATCGCCCGCATGAAGAAGGACGTCGCCATCTGGAACATCAATTCCATCGCGGAATTCTACATGCAGATCGAAGAAAAATACGCAAAGGATTACGACGCCGCGATGGCCACGATCAGGGCAGAGAGGAAGAGATTCCAGGATGAGCTCGGCAAGATCGAAGGCCTCCGCGTAATACCTTCGCAGGCGAATTACATCATGGTGGAACTTACCTACATGAGGCCCAGAGACCTGCTTAAGACCCTGCTTTTCAAGCATCAGATACTGATAAAGGATCTTTCAAACAAGACCAATGGCGGCAAGTACGTAAGACTCGCCGTAAGGAACACTGAAGACAACGACAAGCTCCTTGCCGCACTGAAGGAAGAACTCGGCTGAACCGGGTTGTTCTCATAGACTGATAGTTTTTGCTTCAAAACAAGCACATTCCTGTCCGGAGTGTGTTTTTTTTGTTTGGTTTGTATTCACTTTAAATGTGTTGGCCGCGGGATTTCGGCCGAAAACGGCCAAATATGCATTTTTGACCGTAATTTTGTACTTACGAAAACGGCCGGGAGCGGGAGATTACGGTCAGAAAACGGAAAATGCCCGATCCTGACCGTAATCTTGGTCTTCGATACGGCCCGGGGACAAGGATTTTTCGATCTAAAACCGTGATTTCTGTAATTTTGACCGTAATCCTGAAAATTGATTACGGTCAAAAAACGGAAAATGCCCGATCCTGACCGTAAAATGCCCCGAGCCGGTCATTCCTGCCATGAAAAATTACGGTCAAAATACAGGTAAATGCGGTTTCAGACCGTAATTGAAGCGCGAAATGTTGAAAGTGAACATAAGCGGACTCCCATTTGCCTTATTTTTAATATATTTATAATTTGCGTAAAAAAGCAAAGAGATATAGAATTAAACGGTTAAATGGACAGGAGTATGTATTAGTCGGTATGGCATTCTTTCAATATCTCTACGCTTTGATAATCGGACCAATCGAAATGGTCTTCAAGATAATCTTCTCGCAGCTCAACAAGTACATCCCGGTATCAGGTGTGTGCATCCTTTTGCTCAGCCTTGTATTCAGCCTTATCGTGCTGCCGCTTTATATGCGCGCGGACAAGATCCAGGAAGAGGCAAAAGAGGATGAGGAGCGCTTAGGCCCTACCATCAAGCACATCAAGCAGTATTTCAAGGGCGACGAGCGCTTCATGATACTGCAGACATTCTACCGCCAGAACAACTACAGCCCTCTGGGCGTCCTCAGGAGCTCAGTATCACTGCTCCTCCAGGTTCCGTTCTTCCTTGCGGCTTACAGGATGCTTCACAACAACACATTCCTCATGGGAAAAGGCTTCGGCCCTATTGCCGATCTGGGCTCTCCTGACGCGCTGCTTAATATCGGAGGCATGGCGATCAATGTTCTGCCTTTCGTAATGACAGCTATCAACTTGATCTCGGCTGCCATCTATGCGGACAAGATGCCGATGAAGTCCAAGGTCCAGCTCTGGGTCATGGCTTTCCTGTTCCTCGCACTGCTCTATAACTCACCTTCGGGTATGGTCATCTACTGGACCTGCAACAACCTTTTCTCACTGGTCAAGAACATCATCGTCAAGGCCGTTTCTTCCAAGAAGAAATCAAAGGCTGAGAAGAAGGCTGAGAAGGAGACCGCTGAGGTTTCCGGCAAGAACGCAAACGCATACAAGGCCGTTTTCTTCTTCTCCTGCCTCACATGCGCGGTCTACCTGGGTTTCTATCTCCCCATGATCACTGTCGCATCCGCACCTGAAGAGTTCGTAAACCTCTACTCCATGACACATCCCATGTGGGATGTCCTCGAGGCAACGGCAAAGGGATTTGGACTTTTCCTTCTCTGGCCGTCTATCTTCTACGCAATGTCTTCAGAAAAGGCAAAGAAGGTCTGGGCTTACGTAATGTTTATCGGCGCGATCGCCGCTATCTTGAACTCAAAGCTCTTCAGCATCGGTTCGGGCGACATGACCAATACGCTGGTCTACAAGGATCTTTCACTTAAGGTCAACACAGCAAACATCCTCATCAGCCTCGGCGCTACGCTCGGAGCTGCAGTAGTCGGATTCCTGCTCGTTCGTTTCGGAAAGAACCTCACACCGGTCATTGCTTTCTCTGCGGCTCTTGCTTTCGCGGTCCTCGGCATCACCAATATCGGAAAGATCGACGCGGGCTACAGGGAAGACTTGAGATCCGAGACATCCAAGGCAGAGCTCCCTCTTTCCAAGACGGGAAAGAATGTCGTTGTCATCATGACGGACAGAGCGATCGGACCGATGCTTCCGTTCATCTTCAACGAGAAGAGAGAATTCAATACCATTTACGACGGCTTTACTTACTATCACAACACCGCTTCATTCGGTACGCACACCAACTTCGGTGTTCCTGCTCTCCTCGGAGGATATGAATACACTCCCGAGCAGATGAACTCACGTACCGACAAGACTCTTGCGGAAGACCATATGGAAGCTCTTAAGCTTATGCCTGCGATCTTCACTCAGGCAGGCTTTGACGCTACGATCATCAACCCGAAGTACGCAGGCTATCAGTGGTATCCGGATCTCTCCGTTTTCGATGACATCAAGAACACAAAGGCATACAGCACGAAGTATTCCTACCTGCCCGATGAGATGAGGGAAGGCTACAAGGAAGAGCAGACGACGGCTTTCAGATATAACCTCTTCGGTTATTCGCTCTTCAGATCCGCTCCCGTAGTGTTTCAGCCGGCTCTCTACGACGAAGGTAAATACAACGAGACCAGGATCGTCGATCCGTCGCGCCTCATGGACCAGAGACGTTCAGGCACCTCGAAGGCAGAGGGACACGAGCAGATCTTCATGTGGGATTATCACGCGCTTAAGGCAATGAACGAGATGACCAAGGTGGAAGACGGTGACGGCAACCACTTCGTCTATATCGGTTTCGATACGTGCCACGATTCAGAATTCCTTCAGGAGCCTGCTTACGAGCCCGCTGACGTTGTCAACAATACCAAGTTCGATAATTCTCCCCAGGGCAAGATAAGGTTCATCCTCAAGGGCGACATGATGTGGATGAAGAATCCGAAGGATTTCAGAAATTATCAGTGCGACCTCGCGACATTAAGGGAGATCGGAAACTGGCTCAATTACCTCAAGGAGATCGGCTGCTACGACAATACGAGGATCATCATTGTCGCAGACCACGGTTACTACATCGGTAACTTCCCGAAGCTCCTGCAGCAGGATCTCGGCGGCGGCCTCGACGGAGAGGCATTTGCCCCGCTCCTTCTGGTAAAGGATTTCAATGCTCACGGTGAGCTTAAGACATCCGAGGAGTTCATGACAAATGCCGATACGCCTTACATCGCGACAAAGGGCATCATCGAAAATCCTGTCAATCCGTTCACGGGCAAGGCTATAACCGATGAAGGCAAGAAGAACGGCATTACGGTTTTCCATTCCGATCACTGGAAAGTACATTACAACAACGGAACAGTATACAAACCCGGAGACTGGTACTTTGTTAAGGACAGCATCTGGCAGAAAGAAAACTGGAAATATCTGGGCAACCACTAAAGGGAGACAGCGTTAAAAGGCATGCAATTCTTATCAGAGCTTTATGCATTGATAATAGGACCGATCGAACTGGTATTCGAGATAATCTTCTCGGTGCTTAATAAGCACATCCATATTCCGGGCCTGAACATAATGCTCCTCTCACTTGTATTCAGCCTGATCGTGCTCCCTTTATATATGCGCGCGGACAAAATACAGGAAGAAGCAAGGGAAGCCGAAGACCGCTTAGGCCCCGTCATCAAGCACATCAAGCAGTATTTCAAGGGCGACGAGCGCTTCATGATCCTGCAGACATACTACAGGCAGAACAACTACAGCCCTTTGTCTGTCCTCAAGAGCTCCGTTTCTTTGCTCCTGCAGATCCCGTTCTTCATCGCTGCATACAGGATGCTTTCAAACAACATCTACCTCGCAGGCTGGTCCTTCGGTCCCATCAGCGACCTGGGAGCTCCGGACGCGATGCTCGCTTTGGGTTCCGTTACGATCAACGTTCTTCCGTTCGTAATGACCGCGATCAACCTCATTTCGGCTGCGGTCTATGCAAACAAGATGCCCGCGAAATCGAAGATCCAGCTGCTCGTTATGGCGGCTCTCTTCCTCGTATTGCTCTACAATTCACCTTCGGGAATGGTCCTTTACTGGACATGCAACAACCTGTTCTCACTCGTTAAGAACATCATCATGAAGCTCGCTTCGAAAAAGAAGTCCGCTCCCGGGGCAGAGAAAAAGGCAGCAGAAGGAAAGGACGCAGACGTCAGCTACAAGGGACTGTTCGTCTTCTCTGCGATCGCCTGCGCGATCTTCATGGGTCTTTACCTTCCCATGTCGGTCCTTGCAGCCGCACCGGAAGAGTTCGTTGATATGCAGTCACTCACCAACCCGATGGTCTATGTGATCGATTCCATGGTCAAAGCAACCGGGCTTTTCGTGCTCTGGCCCTCGGTGTTCTACGCAATGTCTCCGAAAAAGGGAAAGAAGCTTATCGCTTACGTCATGCTCGCGCTGACATGCAGCATCGTAGTCAACGCATGTATCTTCAGCAACGGATTCGGCACGATGTCAAACGTTCTCGTTTACGATGTTGCTCCGAATTTTGAGACGGCTGCCGGATTTATCAGCTTGGGCGTTACGGCCGGCGCAGTCGTAGCGGCAGTGCTGCTTGCGAAGTTCGGAAGGAATGTTGCTACCGTTGTTGCTTTGTCCGCGGCTTTGGTTTTCGCAGGCCTCGGAATCTCCAAGGTGGGAACGGTCAACCGGGGTTTCTCTAACGCAAAGAAAGCATGCACGGACAACGATCCCGAGTTTACCCTTTCCAAGAACGGAAAGAACGTCGTAGTCATTATGCTCGACCGTGCGATCGGTCCCATGATCCCGTATCTTTTCGCAGAAAACGAATCACTGGGCAAGTCGTTTGACGGCTTCACGTACTACCACAACACCGTCTCATACGGTGCTTACACAAACTTCGCTTCACCCGCGCTCTACGGCGGCTATGAATATACTCCCGAAAAGATCAATGAGCGTACTTCCGAAAAGCTCGTCGACAAGCAGAACGAAGCCCTCAAGGTCATGCCCGTGATGTTTGCGAACGCAGGCTTCAAGTCCACCATCGTCAATCCTTCCTATGCGGGATACAAATGGAACAGCGATCTTACCGTATTTGACGGCCTTAACAACGTGAGTGCATACAACACGCTTTACCGTTACGTTCCCGTTGATTACGGCGAGGCTTACATGAAGACCATCAACCGCAACCTGTTCTGCTTCTCGCTCTACAAGGCAGCTCCGGTCCTTCTGCAGCCTTTCTTCTATGACAACGGCAGCTACAATGATACCGAGATCCCTGACTGGTCAACGGCACCTCAGGTAAGAAGAGGAACGTCGGTCTCCTACGGTCACAACAAGGAGTTCGTTGCCGAGTACTGGGCGATCAATTCGCTCGATAAGATGACGAAGATCGATGACGGTGACAGCAACAACTATCTGTTCTTCAACTCACGTGTAACCCATGAGGAATCTTATCTCAAGGAACCCGAGTACATTCCTGCCGACTATGTCGACAACACGGCATACGACAAGGCGCATCAGAAGAGGTTCATCAATAACGGCAAGTTACTGCTCATGGTGGACAGCCTCGATTACTGCCACTACCATGCCGACATGGCAGGTCTCATGGCTATCGGAAAGTGGATCGATCACCTCAAGGCTAACGGCGTATACGACAACACCAGGATAATAATCGTTGCCGATCATGGCTTCGGTCTCGGAAACATCCCCGATGTCATGGCGGTAGGACTCCCCGCACCCGTTGATGTCGAGTGGTTCACGCCTCTTCTTATGGTCAAGGACTTCGGAAGTCACGGTGAGCTTGTCCAGTCCGAGGAGTTCATGACAAATGCAGATACCGCGTACCTTGCTTCCAAGGGCGTTATCGATAACCCTTCGAATCCTTTCACGGGAAAGAAGCTTACGACTGATGCCAAACAGGGCGAACAGAAGATCTTCTTTTCCGGCGATTGGAACGTAGACAAGAACAACGGCAATACCTTCAAACCGGGACGCTGGTATACCGTTAAGGACAACATCTGGAAAAAAGAAAATTGGAAATATCTGGGAGGTTGATGATGAAAGCACTGATCCTTAATTCGGGACTCGGCAAGAGAATGGGAACACTTACGAGTGAACATCCCAAGTGCATGACTGAGCTGAAAGTCGGCGAGACGATCGTAGGCCGTCAGCTGAAGCAGCTCGCTGAAGTCGGCATAACCGACATCGTAATGACCACGGGACCTTTCGTGGATGTTCTTGAGGGTTACATAAAGTCTTTGAACCTTGATCTCGACATCAAGTTCGTAAATAACCCCATCTACGACAAGACGAATTACATCTATTCGATCTACATGGCAAGGGACCTGTTAAGGGGAGACGATCTTCTCCTTATGCACGGCGACCTTGTTTTCGAGAACGCCGTTCTTGATGCAATGCTCGAGCAGAAGTCCGCAATGACCGTATCATCGACCATCCCGCTTCCCGAAAAGGATTTCAAGGCGGTTATCGTTGACGGCGAGATCAAGAAAGTCGGCATCGAGTTCTTTGACAACGCGCTCGCTGCCCAGCCCCTCTACAGGTTCACAAAGGAAGACTGGGAGATCTGGCTCGATGCTATCTGCAGATTCTGCGAGGAGGGCACGACAGGTTGCTACGCCGAGAATGCGCTTAACGAAGTATCAGACAAAACGCACATCATTCCTTACGATTTCAAGGACGGTCTCTGCGGTGAGGTAGATAACCCCGAAGACCTTGCTGTCATGAGCAAAAGGCTTGAAGAGGTCAAGTCGAGAAAGGTCTATGTCTGCTTCTCTACGGACATCCTTCACAGCGGTCACCTCAATATCTTAAGGAGAGCCGCAAGGCTCGG
>ODAI012665388.1_pt1 | contig 18735 bp, 36 predicted proteins | sample 1539321 | NCBI WGS metagenome assembly ODAI01 (sample SAMN02144231, study PRJEB22623) | gut metagenome | biome: sheep rumen | host: Ovis aries | place: New Zealand
AAGTGAATATACGCGCCGCAAGTGGCGAATCGGCAAGACATGGAACTATGTCACTGACCAGTGGGACTATTATGTCGAATCGAGGCGTACCGCGTTCAAGATCTTCAAGTATTGGGAGAAGGTCGTATTCGGTACCATGCACTGTTCCAAATTCAATGAGAATGGTAAGGTGTATATCCCGGCGAACTACAAGCCAACCGAATACGACACTGTGTACCTGGTGTCCGAGGATGCCGCCCGCGAACTCATCGAGAAGTTGGAAGAACGCCGCAAGGAGCTCTTTGCACGGGATGATATGATTAAGAAGGAATTGCGCGATAACAAGTACATCATGGTGGACTAAGGTCCGGGGGAGCTATGCCTATAGAACCGGCGCATTGGCGCATTGTGTATCCAAATTATACCGGGTACCATATAATCGGCGCGACGAATATTGCCGACGATGCAAATATTTTGAAAATTCTGAACAGCAGAAAATGTAAGCGTTTCGTGAAAACTGAAACAGGAATCAAGCGGCTCCGCTTTTGGCAAAAATATAAATCGATTGCAGAGCCAAATGGATTGGCATCTTATTTCGGTGATGAACCACTAGGATTCAGTCACGTCTATGTTGAGGGAGGACGGTGCATCGACGCAATGAACAAGATGGTGGAGCTCCTGGACAAGGAGCAGGCGCCGTTGAAGCACAATGTCCCGATATGCAAGTTTTAGGGTCCGAGCGTGATGCCTACCGACTTGGCCAGCTGATCGAGGCTGGCCTTGTCTGCTGTAGAGATATAGGATTTATCCACCTTGCCGTCAATCATGAGTTCTTCGAGGGCCTTGTCCCACTGTCCCTTCATGGCCATCGAGTGGAATTTCTCGATATTCTCGACTGAGGACATGAGCCTGAGCAGGTAGCCGGCCTCGTCGTCATTGGTATAGACAGTCTCGACAGTATCGTCTCCGAGTTTGAGCTTGATTCGGTAGGTGTATGGAATTTCGACCTCGATTAAACCGGAAGATTCCAGTCTGTTCGGGTCAATTCTCCGGGAAATCGTGCCTTTCTTGCCAAATTTCCCCTTCTCGGTGGACAGGATGGTCACCGGGTTCTGCCCGTGCCTCGCCTCCGAGATGTTGAACATTGGAAAGAACGGGGACAACGGGGCCAACTTGAAGGCGCACCATATGCCGTTGACCGGAACTGCTGAAACTTGAATGACTTCTTCCATAATTAACAATCCTTTTCAATGAAATGTAGCAAAAATGCTTGCACTTTGCTATATTTGGAGTACACTATTTGAGGAAATTATGACCATCGGACGAGAATACTACGACAAGGACGGCAACTACTGGCAAATCGAGACCCCTTATTACATCCCGCCGGAGGAAGCAATCAAGAATCCGGCGTATGTGCGCGGGTGCATCACTGCCGCGGAACGCCGCAAGGCCGAGGAAGACCGCGTGAAGTACAAGAAATATGTCCGCAATGTCTACCTGACCTTTGCGGCCATCCTGATTGTGTTGCTCATCGCCCTGGCCGTCAAGGGGGCCATGTGATTATTCGTGACAAGAAGGGCACCGAGCGCATCGCGATGCCGTACGATTTCCAGGATGTCACCATCACGTTCACTCCGTCCGAATGGAATGAACTGCGTGACATATTCAGCTTCCATAAAAAGAAGATAAAGCCGGACGTGTTCGGCAAGATTAACCGGCAAATACTGGAAAAGCTGGAAGCCAACCAGCCGGCGCTGAAAGAAGGTTACGAGAAGGTCCAGGACGGGTGGCCTTCTATATCAAACGAACAGGAAACTGAATGATTAAGCCAGATTTTGCAGCAATAGGAGTGTAACCGTATGACCATTGAAGAAGAAATTGAACAGAAGTCGAAACTGTTCGACAAGTTCCGCAAGATGTCTCCCGAGGAACTGGATGCTTATGAGAAGCGCCTCGAAGCGGAGAAGGACGCAGCCGAAGACGAAGCGGAGAAATACCGGCGCTGCGGTATCGAAATCGCCGGGTACCGGAAAGTCATAGAGACGACCCAGAAGGCATTCGAGATGTTGATTGGCAAGTGGCGTGCCACCCAGAGCGGCCTTGGAAACCATCCGACCATATTCTACATATCCGGGATAACGGTCGGGAAACCGGGTGGCGAACGGTACGACGTTCTCGATGTCAATGGGAAGCCTGTGCTGACGCCTGAACAGTGGTTCAACAGCACCGAAATCTATATCGCGATGTTCCGTTTCGCCCCCGATTTCGATGTCACCCCGGATGTATTCTGCTCCACGAAATTCGAGGCGGGGAGCACGTGCGAATATGACAACTTCATCAACGCACTGATTAGGGAAATTGGCCGGGAACATGACTGGTGGAAGATGAGCGTTGCCGAATTCAAGGAAGGATTGAAGAAGGACCGCGAGAAATACATCGAACGCGTTGACCGTAACCTGATGCGCGACAATATCGAGGTTGTCAAGAAACTTTACAGCATATTGGGTATCTAATGGAAAGAATCAATCCGCCATCCGAAAAAGAGTACATGGAATACCTGGGGATACAGGATTCCAAGCGCAAAAAATTGTGTGAAAAAGTCCAGGATAGAGTTGACAAACTCCGTGAAAGGATTAACTGGGAACGCGATTCCATCAGCCTGGCCAGACAGTATGAACCGTTCCGCAAGAAGTTGCGGGAAGTTGCCGATTCGTTCATCGGTAAGTGGGTATTCATCGAAAAGGGCGAGAATGTCACATTTGTCGAGGAGCCCACGGTCGCGTCGAAACCGATTATCCTCTACGGAATGTCGATGACTATGAGCACCCGCATCGCATTCGACGGGAAATTCGAGAAGAGCCTGGTGGACAAGGACGGAAAGATTATCGACCTGTCGTTCAGGGACATGTATCTACTGGACAGGATCCAGCTCGACGTAATCATGCTGAGGGGCAAGATGGCCAGGGTGATACCCAATGTCATCTACAACGACTACTACCTGTCCCAGAGGGCTAATCTGGTAGAGAATATCAGCGAGAACCTGAGCGAAGTCACCGGCTGGAACCGGCTGTATCATACCATCAGGAACCTGGCGAGCGACGAGGCGAAGACAAAGAGCATCGAGTTCCTCCGCGCCAACAAGGAAACTATCATGGGCGGCATGGAAGATGACCGGGCAAAAATCATCAAGGCCTACGACTACATCACCGAATACGCCGGTACACTCCTGTTTGACGGGAATGAAGTGCTGAAACTGTTCGGTTCATACAGATAAGGGAATAGTTTCCCGTAGGAGGCGATTATGAAGCTGAAATGGAATGGATTTGACCTCGAACTGACGGTCGAAGAGCTGAAACAGATGGTCGAGAAGGGCCTCATTGACCCCGAGGACGATAAGGTGCCATACCCGGACACATGGAAGGAACTCTTGAAGAAGATTGCCGAACGTCCTACCCAACCGTTGCAACCCAGCGACCCGTTGAAGCCCTACGTCAATCCGCAGCCAAGCCCGTTCCCGTTCCCCACTGTCACCACATACGGGTGCCAGTCGGTCCAGGGACCCCTGGGTGGCGTTGCGCAATGGAACGGGACTACCGCACTGGGTGGAAAACTGAACATCACTGACGGAGACGATGACACCAACGGGAAACCGACATGTTTAAGGCCATAAAGAAGTTCCTCGGCTTCCCAATGAACCCGTACAAGGGTATCACCGTCCGCGTGGAAAAGGACAACCTGATCGAATATGTACCCGGTCCGCATGTCATCCTGAGTAAACTTCCGTTTACATTTCCGGGGTCATGCGTAAACGTGGTTTACATGCCAGGATACAGGCTTCGCGCAGGGGTACCTGGGCGACACCTGTTCACCCTTCTGTTCACCGACACAAACCCGTCATGCGACTTCGACAACAAGGTCCGGGTGGTACTGGTGACCCAGGACAAGGAAGGCAACCTCGCGTGGATCCGGTGCTGGAACCGGGACGAGATTGTGCAGCGGATAGGAGGGCGTGGGTACAAATACCTCCTGGAAAACTCCAAGATTAACTGGCGCATCCTCGCCATCGGATAATACGGAAAAGGGCTCCTTTCGGAGCCCTTGCTTTTTATCGGATAGTAGGTTAGCCGTCGCGCTGGACGACATCGGCATAGGTCGCGACCGGTACTACCGGGGAACGGGGTTCCTTGTTCAGGTATGCCTGCATCATTTCTATCATGTTACTGGGCCATGCGCTGAATGAGACATCATAACGGTCAACATGCACTTGCACCGGGATATTGTTCCCCTTGCTGTTCTTGAAGGTGCCTTGCAACTTGAAGGTTCCTACGATATTGTTGGAGGTATCGCAGGAAACATTGTCGAATATGTCCGGAAGCAGTTCGTTGACCTTGATGGCCGCATCCAGGTCCTCGGTGATGTTGTGCGGTGGTGTCGCGGAGAACCCGTGCTTGAAGAACGGGAAGCTGTTGCATGCCTCCTTCGCGGCATTGGTAATCTGTTCTACTGTAATCTTGCTCATGCTAGATATCCCCCTGTGCTTCCTTCAATGCCTTGTCAAGGTGCTTGTTCACGACCTTGCGGGCATTCCTGATGATGCTTGCTGCCTTTTCCGCGGAAATGACGGCAAGGTTCCCGATGTCCTTGACACGGCGGTTTACATCCACCTCGTAGATGCCACCGTTCAGGTATCCTTCGGCGGACAGGTACATCATGTGCTTCGCGATGATGCGGAAACTGTTCCCGCCTTCCCACTGCAGGGCCTTCACGACCTTGTAGATGGTGTAATGCTGCCCGTGGAACGGGTGCTCGTCGTCATCGCTCCATCCGCCCACGATGACCCACTGGCCCATTATGCGGGAGAGCATCTTGCTCACGTACTTCTTGTCCACCCCGTCAAGGACGAGCTGGCGCTTCTTTTTCAGGTCCTCGATCTGCTCGTCGAGTTCCTTGACCTGCTGTTCCGGTGTGGGCTTGGCCTTGAACAGGACCAGGTCTTCCACCTTGTCAAGTACCTTCTTCATCATAAGTATCATTGCTCCTTGCAATAGTTGACCTGTTCCATGAATTCGGCAATCGGCAGCGACACGGGCTTGCACTTGCCACCGTACGACACGGGCTTGCACTTGCCACCGTAGAACATGAGGACCGAGATGTACTGGGGCGGGATGTGCTTCGCCAGCCACACCCTGTCGTTACCGACGAAGAACTCGATGCCGTCGGCCATTGCCTTCTTGGCGTCAATCTGCATGATGACCATGCGCCCCTTGCGCCTCTTGGCCACCGTTTCCGCCATCTGGGTATCGGTGGACATGTGGACATACTGGCGGGCCATGGGCAGGATGCCGTCCTTGGCGATTGCCTCCACGCAGAACTCGTTGGTGCCGTGGTACAGGATGTCCGGAGGTGTCCCGATTTCCTTCTTGATGGCCTGGGGTATACTGTGACCATAGAGGGCACGGATGCGGTCCCCTACGATTTCATAGCGCTTCTTGTCGGAAGTGCGGATGATTTCTTCCAGGTCTTCCTGGGTGACCGGACGGTCGTCCACGTAGTTGCCCCCTTCATTGAGGGCATGGAGGAGCTGTTCGATGGGCACGAAGCCTTCATCGTCCAATTCCAATTCATATTCCCACGGTGCATGGCGCAGCGCGTAGGAGATTTCCTTTGAGAGTTTTTCGAGGTTCATAATTTACCTTCCTAGGTAATATGTAAAGCCGGTTGTCATGTCCTTCACGCGCAGGTGAGCCCACATGGGCTTGCACTTGTGATTGGCGCTGTCCTCGTGGTTGGACATTTCCTTGTTGCGCCGGCGGTAACTCTTGAAGTACCGTTCGGCAGCATGGTAGCTGCTGTATGCGCGGAACTTGTACCGTTAAATCATTTTGCACAATTATGCACAATGCCTAATTGAGCTAGTGATTTCCTGCTTCAACGACCTGCACTGCTCTTGTGTCTCAAAGAACTGTAACCTCAAGTCTTTCGGGCGTGGTTCGGAACCACTACCTTCCCTCGGACATTTATCCGAGGGGCAAGCTGCCACGGCGTAACTCGCCGCAGTTTGCTGATTGGCGTAGCCAAGCAGCCACAAGCCGTAGAAACGCAAGTTCCTAGCTGCATTTACATCCCTATCATGGTGGCAACCACAATGGGGACAAGTCCACTCACGGTCAGTGAGCTTCAAATCTTCTTTCCTGTAACATCCGCACTCGGAGCAATACTGGCTAGACGCATAGAACTGCGGAGCTTTCACCAACTTGATGCCGAGCCACTTGCACTTGTATTCTAGTTGTGTGGCTATGCGGTTGAAGTTGGCATCGAGAACGGAGGATGCCAACTTACGGTTACGACTCATGTTCTTCGGCTTCAAGGACTCGATTACGAGCATCTTGGGTGCCAGTTTTCGTGTCAGCGAAGTGGTGCATTGGTGAGCCGAGTTGATACGGATGTTGGTTATTCTTCTGTGCAAGTCGGCTACCTTGCGTATAGCCTTCTTGCGGTTCTTGGAACCTTTCTTCCTACGAGAAATCTTCCGCTGCCAGCGTTTGAGACGCTGCAAGTGCTTCTTGTATGATTTCGGGTTGGCGATGACTTCGCCATAGGAAGTAATAGCCAAGTCCTTTACGCCGAGGTCAACACCCACCACATCGTATTCGTCATCGGCAATCTCAACATTCTCGTATAGCGGTATGATGTCGGTCTTGTAGGCGAACGATACATACCAATGTGAGCCTTGCCTTGATACGGTAGCCATCGGGATAGGCACCTTGTTAGAACCATCGGGGATAGCAATGTAGTCCTTCTCCTTGAGTTTCACTCTACCGAGAGAAGGTAGTTGTACAAAATCCCGACCGATGTAAACCGACCCGGTAAGACGGAACGAATCAAGCTCGCCGAACTTGTGGAACTGCGGATGCTTGCCAGTTCCCTTGAAGAACTTCTGCCAAGCGGTACCAAGGTCTCTCAATGCTTCCTGTCCGCAGCACTTGGACAGCTCCATCAGCCATTCGTTGCCTTCGAGGTGCTTGTATTCCACCCATTCCCTATGCCAGTCAATCGGAGAACCGAGTTTGCACTTGACTTTCTTGCCTTCGGGTGTATTCTGCTTGGCGAGTTCGTAAGCGGTATTCTGTGCGGCGAGTTTCCAGTTGTATGCCCGGCGTGCGGCAGCACAGGAACGGAAGCATATCCGTTCTTGTTCCTTATTAAGCCGAAGCTCTATCTTTCTGCCGCACTGCTGTATCATAATAAAAGAAATGCCCGATGAACGCTTATTTTGGCCGTCAGCATCCATCGAGCATTTAAAAACCCAATATGCAACCAAGGACGGCCAAGAACTCGCTTGCTATTTTCAGTTTATAATATACATTATTTTTCACACGATTGCAAACGCAAAAGTTTTGTGCAAAATTGTGGAAAATTGTTAAAAAGTGTGTAAAATTTATTTAACAGTAGTCAACCCCTTATCCGGGTCGGAATGCAGGAACGGGGGACCGAACATGCCATCGGTAGGATCCACGCTGTACAGGTGCATCTTGGGGTAGTCACGGCGATACGTGGCGATTACCTTGATACGGTGACTGCGCGAGTTGATGAAACTGTCATAGATGTACTTCGCGAGAAGCGTGATGCCAACAATGAGCGCGATGACACAGCAGACAATTCCGACAAATGCGAAGAATTCTAGCATTTGACCTCCTTGAACGTAACGTCGGAGTAGAATGTCGCCTCAACGATCCTGAGGTCCTGGCCGGGGAAGTTCTTCCTCAGGTAGTCCAGGGTGCGCTTGGCGCCTGCCTTGTCGGCGAACTTCATCGCCCATTCGGCGCTGTTGCAGTAGATGATGTGTTTCTTGTCGGCGAATGACCAGTTCTGCACCGCCTGGTCGCGCCTGTAGTTCACGATGATGAACTTGGTTTCGCTCTTTTCCATCTATTCCCCCTCTTCCAATCGTTTCTTCCGGCGTTCTTCGGCTTCCTTGGTCATCGCGTCGAAGTCGTAGAAGCCAAGACCCTTGCATGTAAGGCATGTGTGTTCGACGGTTTCCTTGGCTCCCCACTTGTTGGGATAGATGGTCTTGACTTTCCCGGTTCCCTTGCAGAAACCGCATTCGCGCCATCCCTTCAAGTACAGCTGCTGCATCCGGTAGAAGAATGTGACAATTTCCGGTTCGGCATCCTTGTTGCCGATACAGTCAATCATGTCCTGGCAGATGCTCGCCAATGGTGGTTCGACAATTCGCATGTTACCCACCCCTCTTTATGTATTCAGCAAAAGCCTTCACGTAAATCGGAAGAGTATTCACCATGGTTTCCACGGCCTCAACAAGTCCGCAGTAGTTGATGTTTCCGATTAGTCTATATTTATTGAGTATGGTACCATGAAGGCCATTGGCGTTGATTTCTTCGACGAGTGTTTCGGAGCTAAAGTAGATGTTATGGGTACGTGCCTCGATCCATGAACAGTTTTTACAAATTGCCTGAAGGCTCAGTTCCTCGGTAAGGATTATATCTGGATTTTTATGTTTGTTGTAGATGCACCAGCCATTGCAGGTTTCTTTGAATTCCAACGAAGTCGGGTTTCTCATATCTGCGAGGAGGGTTTCTCCAAGCTTACGGTGTAGCTTGAATAGTTCATTGAAACTGTCCTCGGAGTTCTTGATTGCAGCCTCGACAACCTTGAGACGGTTTATATAGGTCTCAACTTCCTGTTGGTCCTTCATCGTCTTGATATTGAGCAATTCATCGACGTCTTTGTTCAATTCTTCGCTCTCGATTTCGAAGATCGGGGCCGTAATTTCCTGTTTAGATTTTTTCATGCTCAAAATGTAGCAAAGTATTGACAGAATGGCAACAAAAGGCTAGTTTTAGGACAACGGAGACAACGTTATGACAGTCGAAGCAATCGTTTTTATCGTCATCGCCATCCTGCTCGTGGGGGTACCGGCGTTTCTGACGTTCTGGGACTACAAACACTACAATCCCTATACGGAAGTGGTGTGCCTGAACAACAACTCCTTCATTGTGGAGACCAGGTTCCTAAGCACCCTGGACAAGCTGGAAAACGGTGAACCGTCCCTATTTTCGGGAACATCCCATGTCCTGTACGAGAAGTTCCGCAACGAGGTCATGAGTGCGGCCATGAAGGAGAAGCTCAGGGAGACCAAGACCTACTTCCTGGTCAATGCCGTGTTCCGGGGCAACAAGATTATCATCGACTACGCGCCGGTGGACATCAATAGTCTTTACAACAGGTAAGCGATGGCACGATTTTCGTTTGATGTGCAGCCTAACACCGCCAAGATAATCAGGAACAGCTGGTGCCACGGAACTGACGTATTTGCCAATGTCCGTGCGAAGGGCGACACCCGGATTCTATGGGCCTCTGACTGGGATATCGAGAAAGGCGAGGGTTCACTGGACTACGAGCTCCGTTTCGGCGAGCAGGAATATACTGTAAACGAAATGAAACAAAACATCGTCATACTCAACCAGTCCGACAAGCCACAGCATGTGCTCATCGAGCTGCAGGAAATCGTGTACGTCAGGAGACCGCCGGTCACCGCAACCACAGGATTTTAAGATGGATACTAAAGAAGGATTGCCAAAAATCGGCGTAGGCGACATGGTCTCAATCAACCATCACTTCAACTGCGTGTTCTTCGTATTCAACGGGGAAGTAAGGGAGGTGAAGAATAACAAACGCGGCAACCCCGTGCTGGTTGTGTGCAACGGCGACCAGACCAAGGAATTCGACCTGGAAAGCACCTGGGTGTCGCATGTCGCCCTCATGAGGAAGGCCGGCATCGAGCAATTTGCTCCCCCGCACCTTGATGACGACTTTGCCGACCGTATTGCCCGGAAGGTCCATACGCCGTCATACTATACGGTGTCTTTCGGCCTCACCCTTCAAGATGTTCCATTTGCGACCATATCGGGAAGGCGTGATGGCAAGATAACTCCAGCCGAACTTATCCGTCTCGCCGTATTGCAGAACTACCGGAAGCTGTCCTACTTCGACGGGACCTGGCTTAGCGTTACTCCCCTGATGAAAATCCTGGAATACTATGTCACTGATGGCATTCCGAAGATCTTCCAGGGTTTAGGTGTGGACGGCATCAAGGTATCGGGCTATGACGCCAAGACAGGCGAGTTCTACGAGGTCCCTATCCCCCCGCTGGACGTGATGCTCATAGTCAACCTGGATGCGGCCTACGAGCACTATGTCAAACAATGGGTAGTGAGGAGTTCTGATGTACAGGATTGAGTACAGGAGCGAAGACCACCCGGAATTCGGGTATTCTCATTGCTATACGGTCAAATGCAAGGCCAGGATAGCGAAGCGCCATGGCAAGCGGCGCGTTGAATGGGATGAAATCGGGCCATGCGATTGCACCGGCGTATTGTTGAGGTAATTATGTGGAATAGGCTAATGCGGAAACTGCCCAAGCGGGTCATCAAGCGGGAAGATGGCATCTTTTACCCACAGGTGTGGTTCCTGTGGTGGCACTATGTGTGGAGAACGTATTACGAGAGCTGGATGCCCGAATCGTTTGCGACAATGGATGAGGCAATTCGGCTTTTGGAGACCAGGTGGAAGGACTGTTCGGTACCGAAATCGGTCACCGTTGTATGGAGGGGCAAATGATTGAAGCGCCACTCAAAACATGGGTACTCTGCTGGATTCCCAGCCATGACCGCAACGACCCGGAAATACATTACTGGGGAGGCAAGGGCAGTGGTCGTTGGGAAACCGATATTTCCCAAGCTACCCACTTTGCCACTATCGGGGCCGCAAAGGCCAAGATGACCGCAAACAGGAAATCCATGACCGGTCGCGGCTGGTGGAATTTCACAGATGCAGACAGGATGTTCATTGGGCAGGTAGATACCATTATCCAAATTAACGAGACAGGATTCGAAGGATGACACAGGAGACAGAATTCAGCGAAAGCAAGTTCCTTGCGGAACTCAGGTCGGTTGTTGACGAGATAGGCGGGGAGTTGTACATTACGCTCAATAACAACGACATGTCATACACCGTGAACTATTCCAGGGGTGGAATTCCCTTCAAGATTAGCCTTGAAGCACTGGAAGCGGTGTGCAGCACAAATGGACCGGGGTCTCTGCGGGAAACCTTGCTGGACGCGACATCCGCAACAGGGCGCAACGGAGGCGCGGATGAGGAAGATTACGAAGGATGACATCCATATCGTCAGCACTCCCATAAAGCCAAGGAAGCACAAGGTGCGCCTCGGTTTCCAGTGGGTCGATGAGGACGGCAATGTCATCCGCGAGATACCTCCTACGCCCCCGTGCAAGCAGTACATGGTAATCCATCCACCCAGGTTCTTCTGTACCGGTGTCGATATGGAGGAGATGTTGAAGGAGGCGCTAGAATATGAACGTGTCAGATAACAGCCTGAGTCCCACGAATGTCCTGTTTGACCCCAATGCGACACGGCTTGAAATGGTTCCCGAGGAGGCGGTAAACCAGGCCGTCGAGGAATGCAAGCGTATGGCCAGGAAGATTGCGCTGCTCGCACACCCGGAATGCGACGATGCGATAGTGGAGATAACCGGCCTGGAGCGCAGGCCTGGGTTATGCCATGTGGACTTGCATGTACGCATGGTACCTCCACCGAAGGTGTATCTCAACGTTAAGATAACATCGGAGACGAAGCATGACGAAGAAATGGAATAGGATAATCGCCGAACAGAAACGGAAGGAGCAGTCTCATATACTCACCATACCGGAGTATGAACGGCTGAAACTGTCCGTTGCCGACGAGAAGCGTTACCGGGAAGAATATCTAGGAGAGGTGATATGCAAGTAACAAAGGTAAAGAAGTTCAAGCTCAAAAGGCAATGGCCCTGGCAGAAGAAATGTCACCGTTTCCTGCAGGACAAGATAAAGGAACTGAATGAATTCATTCTCAAAGAGGCAGTCAGTAACGGAGCCGCGTGGATTATCATGTCCCCGGACCTTGTTGCCATGTTGTCAACATTGCCCACTACGTTCCTCATTCCGGTAAAGGATACCCTGGGCGAGTACACGATGGAACCGACTGGGGCCCGCGTGACGACGGATATATTCGCTGGCGGCAATGGGCATGAAATGTATGCCATTCTCAGGCCATGCGGTACGGACAGGATGATTATCCTCAACTGCGGCAAAGAAGAGGATATCATCGGCCACATTGTCGGCGATGTTTGGGAGAGCAACGATGACTGTAAATCTTAACAAGATGCCCCCTCTGTTCGATGACGACGTGCCACTTACCTATCCGGACGGCTCCTATATCCCCGTCGGCCTCACATTCCTCCTGGCCACCCAGGAACATATCACTACCAGCGAGGCCCGCCTGCGCTTGATCGAGGCATGGAGGGGCGGCAAGGGCAACAGGGCGCAGAGACGCCAAAGGAGAAAGAAATGTCGGCAATAGACATCAGGCCGGTCCCCGGCGCCAACGGGGACATCAGGAAGGCCCTTGAAATCATCCAGACCAGTGTCCCCAAGGACACCGTGATCCTGTGCCCCTACATCGGGCACATATTCCCTCGTCCCGGCAGGTAGCGAAAGCTATAAACTGCAGGAAAATGACAAGGGTCTCCGGATGATTGAACCTCTCAAGATGGAGGCGCAGTACAAAGCGTTCATCGAGTCGGTATGCGCCGAATTTGGCTGTACGGACGCAATCCGTCCACTCCAGGAGGGTTTCACCGCACTGTGCGAGGCGGTGTACCTACCCAACGGCCAACCGGAACGGCTGGATTCTACCCGTTATGCAGTCGTTTATCGAGACATTCCACTAAACCGGCATGAGCGGATGAACCAGATATACGACAATGCAATCAACGAGTGTGATCGTCTTGACCGCATGTCGTCCGATGAATTTCTGAGGTCTATCGGCAAGGACGCCTCCGATATCACTGAACCCCGTACAAGGGAACAAGCATTGGACGAGTTGAAAGCGGTAAAGAACGGCATGGATGGCTGCAAAGTATTGAAATCAACTCCATCCATGATTGCATATGTCAACCCAAAGAATAAATACGGCATCATGCCGAACTCTGTAAAGCTCTGCATGATAAAGCCGGTGCAGTTCGCCGGACTAACGAGCGGCGCCGATCCAGAATGGGCATTAAACCCAAGCAAGCGAGCGGACAACCGGAACCGTCGTTGGAAACGTGCTGAACTCGACCTGCCGTATGCGAAGGCTTTCAGGGAGCTTCGCCGGGATAACCCGTCGAGCGGACTATGTAACAGCGGCAAGTCTGGAAACGATTTCGACAACTACATCGGTTACGCGATAGATCGGGCTACTACGGACAGTAGAATGTTCGGTGACCGCCCAAACGATATTGAAACGTGGTTTTATGAGAAACGTAAGAACGGCCAGCCAACCGACATCCGTTCATATGAAGAACCGTGATACCTATGAGTACATGATGAAACGTTGGAAATAACTATGGAAGGAAACTACACAAAATACCGTGCCTTCATCGAGTCCGTCTGCCAAATGTACGGACGGCCCGAGATGTCTGTTCCACTTGTAGAGGGGCTGGAAGCGCTGATTGAATCGGCGACTCCGGTGCTGTTCCACTTCCTTAGCCCGGAACGCTTCGAGGATATCGCACTGTACAACAAGTTTACCCCGTCGACAGACGAGGAGAATCACAACGGCAAGGGGAACCGGTACATGTCCTTCTCCCGCACCGGGTCGTTCCGGGAAGGGTTCCCTATACTTCTGCAGTCAGACTGCGGCTACGGTTCGGACTGGGGAATCGTCAGGCTGACGCTGGACGGCGACCTCATGAACCGGTACAGCACCTTCAAGGTGGGTAACGGTCGCGGGAAGCCGAAGACAAGGCACAGCATGAAATTCCAGCCGTTCGACTGGGCGAACCATGACTACGGTACGGATTTCGGCTACGAGTACGACATAGATGACCGGATAGACAACGGGAAGGAATGGATGATGAAGTCCACCGGCTCGTTCGACGTGACACTGCCATATGAAGACCCTACCGAGACCATGTGTACTGTATATGACAATGATGGACACCCGTATTCACAGGCGGAGGACCGGATGGTCACTACGGCGCCGACCATACCGAATGTATCAAGGTTCATCAAGAGGATTGATATAATTTTGGTGCTTGGGAACTTCCGGGAGGACAACGAGGACGACCGGCTGCATTTCCTGGACTGCCTGCTGGACAGCAACATGAAACGGAAAATCCACATCTATACTTCCGTAAAGGACTGCGAGCTAGGGCGCAACGAGAAAAATTGGAATATACTGGCGGAATAGAAATGATTGAACACATTGAACAAGGGACACTGGCACCGAACATTCGCGCATGTATCGCCCTTACGTCCTGGAAGAAGCGTATAAATACGGTCGGGTTGACCATCTACAACCTGTTCGAGACCTGCGGTCCCGATTATCACATTGTTCTCACGTTGGCCGAAGAGGAATTTCCCAAGAAGGAACAGGAGTTACCGAGGGACCTGGTGCTCATGAACAGGGCCGGGGTGTTCGAGATTCTGTGGTGCAAGAGGAATCTTAAATCGTTCAAAAAATGGTTCTACTGTGCCGTAAGATATCCAAAAGTACCGGTAATTTCAGCCGATGATGATTGCTTATATAATCGCAATTATGCAACCGAATTATATAATGCGTGGTTAAATAATCAGTGGTGTTGTTATACAATACATAAATGTCCGGTAACCGGATTTCAGCATGGCCCGGCTTCTTTATACCCACCTGTGAACGTTGCGGATTTTATGATATCGCATGTGACTGACGGTGTGCTGCAAACGGCTCACGATGATGTGTTTATTGGTATGTGTCTGAATAAATTAAATATACCAATAATTGAAATTGATAAAATTGTGCCCTATGTATTTCATGATACGGTAGGTGCATTGAGTGACGGAACTTCAATGAATGTATTCTCTGCAATGGAGGTCATTTCCCATGAAATTCAGTAATGTTACACTTATTACGGCAAATTTTAATAATGCGTTGCTTACCCGCGTTATGATTATGTCGTTAATACAGAAGGCTATGTCCACCCAAAGTGTTGCTGGGCTGGTTTAGCAGCCTAAAAATGCCCCAAACCGCCTAATTTCGTCAAATTTGCGTAGTTTATAGACCACGAAGCTATTTTCGGGGTCTTTTGTTGCGTTATGGACGGCTAGAACTATAAACTGTCAATTAAGGAGATTTCTTGATGCAGTTCGTCCAATCGCACCCGGCATTTAACGATACCATTGATTCATTGAAGCATGAGTTTAAGGATGATACATCCAATAGGGTCATTATATGCGGTGCGCATGACCTATCCCGTGGGCATTCCATTGACGAATACAAGAAGAAGTATGGTAAGGTCATACTCTTTAATCAGGAACCCTTACGAGCTAAACAGCGAAAGTTCATGCACTTTGAGTATTTCGTGTGGATGAACCAAGCCGATGAGCTATGGGACTATGATGAAGAGAATGTCAAATACCTCAAACTGATTAGACCGGACGCTAAATTGCACTTGTTGAAGCCATACAAGGAATGGCCGAAGGAAGCCGAGAAAGACATCGATATCCTATTCTATGGCTCAATGAACGACCACCGGAAGAAGATACTCGATGAATTGAGTAAGCGGCACAATGTCAAGGTATTGACCAAGTGCTGGGGTGACGAGCTGGATTCTTGGATTCTCCGCAGTAAGATTTTGTTGAACCTACACTACTACACCGAGACCGCGTTGCAGGAGCAAGCACGCATGATTAGGTGGATTGGTGCACCATGCCGGATTGTGAGTGAACCTTCCGTTCATAACTATCTAGGTGTGGAAGAAATGACCGAAAAGGACTTGCTATCGTTATGAATGCAGTAGTGACCTACATATTCGGCAAGGATGCCGAAATACTGCGTGAGCCATTGTTTGTTGACCCAGATGTAGATTACATCTGCGTTACCGACCAGCCATCCCTGACATCCGAGCATTGGCGTATCGTTGTGGACGATTTACCACAAGCAAAGTGTACCCGTGATAAGATGCCGTTGGTTAAATACAATCCGTTCAAATACACGAATGCAGACCGCATCATTGTATTGGATGGAACCCTGCAAATTACCGGTTCGCTGAATGCGCTCTTTGAACAGCTGGAGGCGGTTCCTTTATTGGTCAAGAAACATCCAGAACGAAATACATTGAATGAAGAGCTGGATGCCTGGGTAATTAAACGCAGAATGGACCCCAAAATTGTTGCAAAATTTAAGGTGATGGCAGATGTGGACGGCATTGCGCTTGACCGGGAATTTCTCATAGAAAGTTGCATACTTGGCTTTCGTAATGTTCCGGCAGTTCATAAGTTATGCTATAGCACATTGGCATATATGCAGTTCTTGGGCAATGATGGTAAGTTGTGTATGACTAATCAGTGTCCACTAACATACCTCGTGCAAAAGATGAACATAGAACATTCGTGGATTGACCAATCGTTGGTTGCAACACGCTACCGGCACAACTCATGGGTAAAGGCTGATAGGAAAAGTATGATTACATTCGTTACGGTAAATTTCAACACGACCGATTTAATTGATTGCCTTTGTTGCAGTTTGCGGAAAAATCATCCCGATTGCAAAATAGTGGTTTTTGACAACTCAAATATAGAGGGCTTGCCAGAGCGCGTTCGCAGAAAATTTGACATTGAGTATTATGACAATACTCACGGCGAAATACTGAACTTTGATGAGATTATAAGCAATACTAGAATGCCGATAAACCAACGGGTCATGGCGCAAAACTCATTAGGTTCATGCAAGCACTGCATTACCATTGATTGGCTACTGACTAATTTACCCTATGATGATATAGTATTGCTGGACTCGGACATATTGCTTAAACGACCCATAGACTTTATCGACCAAACAAAAATAAGTATCGGGTTGTTAAATGATAGTGAGCGTAGCAAGAATACTAAACGCCGCTGTCGGATATTGCCTTTTGTTCAGTATTTTAATCTTAGGCTCATTAAGAAACTTGGTATAAGATTCTTTGACCCAACACGCATGGTGGGCCTGGGAAGTGAATCGGATACTATCTATGATACCGGAGCATCATTTTATGAGGATGGCATTTCGTTAAACCCAGAATATGTAGATACTACTTGCAATATATTTGAGTATGCCAAGCACATGAATAGTGGGTCTTGGGCTGGCGACAATGTAAATAATTGGCTATACGAAAATCGCAATTTGTGGAATATGAAACCAACGAGTGTTATTGGAACCAAAAAAGGTGTCATATCGCTTACTACATGGCCGGCTCGCATAGGTATGGTCGGTCGTACCATATTTACCCTAGTTAAGAATTGCCCTGGTTTTCATGTTGTGCTATGCTTATCATCTGAAGAATTTCCGAATAGGGAACGGGACTTGCCAAATGATTTGTTGCTAATGTTAAGAGCCGGCGTTTTTGAACTTCTGTGGACTGACGAAAATTTACGCCCGCATAATAAGTATTACTTTACTATGATAAAATATCGTAATATGCCTATTATTACGGTAGATGATGACCAGCTGATTACTGATAACATTGCCGAAAAATTGTATCAATCATATATCAAACATCCCAAAGCCATACATGCGGGACGATGCCATGAGATACAATATGACGCTGATGGTAAGGCATTGCCTTATGATAAGTGGATTTATTGTCAAACGCGCAAACACGAGGCATCAAAAGATTTGTTTGCAACCGGTGTAGGCGGCGTACTCTATCCGCCAAATATACTACGGCTTGACTCAACATGTATTCCGGTAATTAAAGACATAATTACTGCTGATGACATTTACTTAAAGGTTCGCGAAAATGAATTAAATGTAAATATCATTTGGGTTCCAGGCATTCATTTTATTGACCAACGCGCACCCAATGGTCTTGCTTTGAATAACAATTTAGGCGAACACTTAAACGACAAGTATATCGAGAAATACTTGTAGCCTTGCTATTCAATCGTAATCCAGCTATCGTCAAACTTCATTGTCTTCAATGCAGTTTCCAACGATAGCTTGGGCGGTTTCTTCAACTTAAACCGGATGGCATTGACCGGAACCTGTTCAACGATTGTGAACTGCGAGCCATGTGGCTGCCAAGTGAAGCAATGAACGCCGTCCGATTTACGGGTGCCGATGAAATTGCTCTGCGCATTTTCAGTTCATCTTCCGTCAATGCCGGTATCTTTACGGAATCCACCCGTGCGGAAAACTTGGCTATGTTGTCTGCACGCTTTGCGTCAGCTACTGCTTTCATAGCAGCTTGCCTACCAGCTGCCTTCAGTTTCAACTCCGCAAACAGCTCGCTCTGCTCCAGCGTTTCGATATAGTCCTTCGGATAGCACTTCTGCGGCTGTCTGGCATACATACCCTTGAACTCGGTCGGTGGTATATCGACGATTTTCTTAACCATCGACGGCGTCCATCCACGTTCTTTCAGCTGGGTCAGGTTGTAATAATCTTTTCTACTCATGCTAACAAATATAGCAAAATTATCCCCGGTAGCCACGGTAGACCCAATTTGCTATATTTTCTGCATGAGACATATCAACAGTAGAGTCACTTACCGCGAGCCATGTGGCATATATAAGGCCATCTGCAGGGAGAACCCCGCCTTTGAAATGACCGAAGACGGTCGCCTGATTTATCATCCGGAATTAGATCCAACAACGAAAGGGGGAATTAAATGATTC
>ODAI011811159.1_pt1 | contig 18731 bp, 11 predicted proteins | sample 1539321 | NCBI WGS metagenome assembly ODAI01 (sample SAMN02144231, study PRJEB22623) | gut metagenome | biome: sheep rumen | host: Ovis aries | place: New Zealand
ATGGAGCTGGTGGACGGACTCGAACCCCCGACCTGCTGATTACAAATCAGCTGCTCTACCAACTGAGCTACACCAGCGCTAATGCTTAATTATTATATCACATTTGCTACTGCTTGTCAAGTACTTTTTTCAACTTTTTTGAAAAAGTCTGGTCGAGGCGACAGGACTCGAACCTGCGGCATCTTGCTCCCAAAGCAAGCACTCTACCAAACTGAGCTACGCCTCGGATTAGTTCTTCGGCAAGTCCTTGACGGACAGCTTTTATATTATACCAGAACGCATCGTTCTTGTCAAGCGGCTTTCTCACATTTTGTAACATCATACAATAGATATTGTAGGTTTTTGTAATATTTTGCCGCCCTTTCAACAAAAAAGGGAGCTTAAAGCTCCCTTAACAGATCATTAGTCCTTGATATCGTCGGCAATATCCTCAGCTGCGTCCTTAACGTCCTCAACAACGTCCTCAGCCTTATCCTTGATATCCTCAACAGCGTCCTCAGCTGCTTCCTTTACGGAATTATCATTGATCTCGAAATCGATGCTCTCGTCTGTGTCAAAGTTATCGAAATCATCGTAATCGTCATCATCATAATCTGAACCCGAGCTCTTATCCTTGAGCGCCTGTGCTGCAACATATCCAACAGCAGCTGCTGCGCCGGCTGCTAAAATAGCGACTAAAAACTTATTCATTTTAATTTCCTCTTTTCTCCGCAAGAATTAGTACTTACCGAACCGCTTGCGATCGGATTACGATAATCTGAATTTATTATACCATACTTTTTTTATAATTTCAACTCTTTACATATTATTTGTTAAAAACATCAAAATTGAAAGGGCAGTTATTGGTGCAGTTTCACAACGCAGTATTCTTTTGCCCAGCCAGACCCTTTCCGCACCTGCTTCCACCAGTGCGTCAGCCTCCTCCTTGTCGAAGCCGCCCTCGCTTCCGATAAAGAGTCCTGCGGTCTTTATGCCGTCAAAGTCCACCTCTCCGAAGGAGCGTCCGCCCTCCTCCTCATAGAGGAGAATGCTGCGGTCAAGAGAGCTGCTCATCTGTACGCTCTCCCTGAAGCTTACCAGCGGTGTCACCTCCGGGATTATCCCCCTGCCCGACTGCTTTGCAGCCTCCTCGGCTATCCTGCACAGTCTCGGCAGCTTCTTCTTAGCGAAGTCCTTCTCGTCAGGACGGGATACACAGCGCCTTGTCAGCACGGGAACTATCCTTGCGGCGCCCAGCTCCACGCTTTTCTGTATGATGTATTCCAGCTTGTCAAGCTTGGGCACAGCCTGAAACAGAGTCACCGATATATCGGGCTCTGCGGCGCACCTGTGTTTCTCGATGAGGTCGAGATATACAGCATCTGCGGTAATGCTGCCGATATTGCAGCGATAATCCGTACCGTTGCAGCAGACGGTTATATCCTCCCCCACTCTCATTCTCAGCGACCTGCCGATATGGTTGGCATCGTCGCCCGTAAGCACGATATTGTCCTCATCTATCTCATTTCTGAAAAATCTCGGCATAGCAAGCACCTCGTTACAATTCATATTAAAACAATATTATCATATCCCGCGCCCCTCTGTCAAGGCGGCAATAAAAAACCCTGTCTGACGACAGGGACTTTTGTCACTCATATTTTGAATCAACGCCAAGGTACTCCTCAAGGCACTGTCCGCTGTTGTACATCTCGGTAGCAATCTTTGAGCCCACATATCTTATGTGCCAAGGCTCGTACTGATAGCCTGTGATGTCCTCTTTTCCCTGAGGATAGCGGATTATGAAGCCGTACTCATGTGCGTGCTGTGCCAGCCATGCTGCTTCGGGCGTAGCGCCGAAGGCATCGTCAATGGTATTGCAGTCTATGACCAGTCCCGTCTGATGCTCGGAATAACCCGGGCGGGCGGAATAGGTGTCCGCCTTGTCAACTCCGTCGCTCTTGACGTAGTTGTCGTAGATTATCTCCTGATCGTGGTAGGAGCGGTAGCTGGAGCCGATATAGATGCTCAGGTCCTCCTTGGCGGCTGCTCCCGAAAGAGCCTGAAACTGCTGATAGCACAAAGGGTCAAGCTTAGGGTCGAATGTTGCGGGGAGACCGTAGCTCTTGTTGACTATGAGGACCCCCTTTATATAAGTAAGCCCCTCTGCATCATAAACAGGGGGCTCGGGTGCCTCAGCCGTATTCGACTGAGGCGACGCTGTATCATCTGTTGCTTCTCCGCGGACGGTAACCTTTATCATTACTTCCTGTGTGGAGTCTGTTGCAGACCTGAGAGTAACGTAGCAGGTACCGGGCTTTACGCCTGTGATATTGCCGATACTGTCAACAGTGGCAATAGTCGGGTCTCCTGAGGACCAGCGCTCATCCGCTTCGCCCATGCCGTCGGGATAGCCCTGAACTCTGGGCATATCGGTCTCGCCGACGCCAAGGAATACTGAATACTTATCCAGCTTGAAATCGCTGTTGTTTACGGGCTCTGTAAGAGTTGCCGTAGTAGTGACCGCTGTTGTTGTGATAGCAGGGTCGGTAGCAGTTGCCGTAGTGGTTATAGTAGTCACGGGTGTTTTAGTCTTTCCCTTACTGTCTTTCTTTCCGTTATCCGAGCAGGCATGAGCCACAAGCAGAACGAAAAGGAGCACCAGAAGCGCTATTACGAAGAGAGCAGTCAGCTGTCGTCTTCTCAGCGTCTGACGGGATACTCTTTTGCGGGGACGATGTGAATCATATCTGTTATTGTCCATATTAAAATCCCTTTCACTGCATATGTTATTATAGTACAGGCAGCGTGAGCCGCCCATATAAATATCTACTAACATTATATCACAGGTTAAATGAAATGTCACGCAAAATTACACCAATTCCGCATTTTTTTAACAACTTGACATATAACAGGCAGTATTTTTGGAGCTTTTTAACAAAGAAGTCATGCCGCCGTAGTATTACAATGGAAAAAAGCAACGTTTTTTCGCGCCCTATCATTTCTCCTCGTTAACATTATATTCCTTGACACATCCCTCCAGAACGAGTATAATAATATTCAGCGAAAAAATGACTCATTATGCAGTGTTCCCGAAAGGAGTTATATTATATGTTGAATAAAAGGAGACTGTCCGTCATTGCCTGTGCGGCGGCAGTCCTCACAGCTGCGGCTGCCTGCAGCAGCAAGAAGAACAGCAGCAGCGATACACAGCCCGCCACCGAAAGCACCGCCCCTGCTGTCACTCAGTATGACGGCAGTCCTGCGGCTGCAAACTCCGAAATGGAGATAACATGGCTGGCAGACTATGACCTGAACCCTCAGCCCGGCGGACAGCGCTCCGCTGCTCTGACTTTATTCGAGGATATCTTCGGCGGCAGGATAAACTGCGTTTACACCTCCCCCAAGGACAAGTACGAAACACTTTCCTCAATGATAAATTCGGGCGAGACCGTGGATATGTTCCCCTGCGAGGCAGGAGCATTCCCCAACGGCACCACGGCAGGGCTCTTTGACCCGCTGGACCCCTATTTCACCTACATGGGCATGGATGACGGCTTGTGGTCGGATATGTCAGATGTGACGGAAATGTTCGCTTACAAGGGACAGCACTATGTGGTGCCCTACTCGATTTCCGAGCCCGCAGTCCTGACATACAGCAGAAAGCTCATGGAGTCCGAGGGACTTGACGACCCGAGAAAGCTCTGGCAGGAGGGCAAGTGGGACTGGAACGCCATGAAGGGCATGATAGAAAAATTCAGGAACAATCAGCCCGATGCCCCGAGATACGGCATTAACGGCTGGTACGGACAGGCTGCCCTCGCCTCAACGGGACATACCGTTGTCGGCTTTGACGGTGTATCATTCAGCAACAACATCGGCGATGCCGAGATAGGCAAGGCTGTGGGTCTTATGAGCGAAATAAAGAACAACGGCTGGTACAGCAGCACTCTCCGCGACACCTTCCCCTCCGACCTCAATACCCTGTTCTACGCCTCGGGAAGCTGGTCTCTGGGCATTTCCAATGCCGCAAATCCCGAAGCAGACCTGATGATAGTTCCCTTCCCCAAGTCTCCCGATGCGGACAAGAACTACATCTCCTGCGACGTGAACGCCCGTATGCTGGTGAAGAACTCGCAGAAGGGCAAGGCTGTGGCGACCTATCTCAAGTGCGAACGCCTTGCAGCGTCCGACGAGACCATGAAGGCTGCCGCAAAGGAACAGGCTCTTGTGCAGCAGAAGAACGCCTCGGGCTCATTCAGAAGCTTCATCACCGAGGAGCAGTACAACGCATTGCAGGAATACCTCGACCTTTCAAAGGTGACTCCCGTGTTCGACTGCGGCTGGGGCATGGGCGAAGCAATGAGCGGCAACGGCAACTATACTCCCGACAGCCGCGGAATTATGCAGAAAATAGCGGAAACAGACTCCATAAGCAAGACATATGAGCAGCTCCGCGACGAATTGTCTCCTGCCATAGACAGCGAGGTAGCAAAGCTCAACAGCTTATCATAAAACATCACCCCCTGAGTGTCCGTAACGGGTGCTCGGGGGATTTTTGCGTCCTCGCAGCGTCCTTTACGGGCAATATGTACTCTTTATGATAGTAAAATATAACAAATGGCGAGTGCGTTTTTTGATACATTCTCCAAATATGTTGCTTTTTGTGCTAAATTACACACATTGTTCACATAATCAGCGATATTTATGTTATAATAGTAACATGGAAACTGTGACCTCAGGCAGTTTCCCCTTACTTATTCATTATATAATGAGAGGAGAATGGAAATTGAAACTAAAAAACACTATCATCAAAAAGCTGACTGCTGTATCCGCATCCGCTGCCATAGCACTGACATCGGCGGTGACAACATTCAGTCCCATGACTGCCGGCGCAGCTGACAATGACTACTATAAAGCGCTTGCTATGTCACTTTATATGTATGACGCAAATGCCTGCGGCAAGGGCATTACCGACGGTCCGCTCACATGGCGCGGCGACTGTCACACCTATGATGCACAGGCTTCTGTGGGAAGTCTGAACGGTTCGCTCAAATCCCTCGTTGATCCTGACGGCGACGGAAAAGTGGACGTTTCGGGCGGTTTCCACGACGCAGGCGACCACATAAAATTCAACCTCACCATCGGCTTCGCCCTGAACAGCCTTGCGCTCTCGGATTACCTCAATCCCGGCGTATATGAAAAGGCAGGCTGCAAGGACCACCTCATCTATGAGCTGAAATGGGGTGCCGATTACCTTATGAAGACCACATTCCTCGACGGCTCGGGCAATGTAGGCGCTGTTGCACACGTTGTTGCCAACGGCGGCACAGACCACGGCATATGGTCGTCCCCCGAGGTGCAGACCTACGAAAGACCCATATACTGGCTCACAGCAGGCGATAACAACTCGTCGGTATGCTGCGAGATGGCAGCAGGTCTGGCAGGTACAGCATATGTCCTCAAGGACTCCGACCCCACATATTCCGCAGAGTGTCTGAAGTACGCAAAGGCTTTGCTGGACTTCGGTCAGAAGCACGTCGGCAATAACTCCGGCGGTATCGGCGGATTTTATGACACCGCTGCACAGTATCAGGACGAGGAGGCTATGGCTCAGGCATGGCTCTGGGTCAACGACGCAGGCAGCAAGCCTTCCCGCATCGGCAAAAACGGCGACTATGGCAACAGCCAGTACGACGGCTGGGTATTCTCGTGGGACAAGGTATGGCAGGGCTATTCCGCTCTCATGTACAAGGCTACGGGAGATAAGGCATACGCCGATGAGCTTCAGTATGAGCTCAAAAATCAGGGTGACCTGAAAGTGGGCACCTACAACGCCGGCGGCTGGGGCGCTTCACGCTACAACTGCGCTAAACAGATGGACGCTCTCGCTCTTGCAAACGGTGACGCAAATGCAGATTACGCAAAGGCTGCAAAGTACCAGATGGATCACATCCTCGGCGACAACAACCTCGGATACAGCTTCCTGCTGGGATACGGCAGCAAGTGGCCCGTACATATCCACCACCGTGCAGCTAACCCCGGAACCGACGCCTCGGGAGCTGCCTCAAATCCTTCTGCCAAGTACACAGCCTACGGTCTCCTCGTAGGCGGCGACGACTCCAGCGGATATCAGGATCATACCGACAAGTACCAGTACACCGAAGGTGCTCTCGATTATAACGGCTGCTTCGCTATCGCCTGTGCAGGCATCGCAAACCTCTACGGCGGCGACGCTTCTTCAATGCCCGCCCTTGCTAAGCAGGTAAGCGAGATCAACGCTGATTTCAAGTTCGGTTCAGCAGAACCCGTAACTACCACTACTACCACTACCACAACAACTTCTACAACTACGACGACTACCACCACAACTGTTACACAGCCCCTCGTGACTATAACAGCAAGACCCAGTTATATTGTTCAGGAGATCATCTCCTATCCTGCAAAGACAGAGTACACTGTCGGCGAGAGCCTCGACCTTACGGGCATTTCCGTAAAGGTTCGCTCCGAGACACGCTGGCAGGAGGCAGAAGGCGGCTCAAGAGCAGGTATCATCTACGGCGATCCCTTCATAGTAGATAATATCACACTTGATCCCAAGGCTGTAACCATAAACGGAGATAACGGCGCTATCTGGCAGGGCAGACAGGCTAATGAGCTGGAGCCCGGCGATTATACGGTAATGTTCAGCGGTACATATACTGATGACCAGAACCGCGATTTAGAGTTCGCAGACTTCAAGCACAACATAACCGTCAAGGAAGCAGATAAGACCGAACCCTATACCTTTGTTTTCGCAATAAAGGACAAGGACACGGGCGAGCTCGTCAAGGCCCCGGAGCTCTCATTCCGCGTAAACGGTCTCATTTCTCTCCCCGAGGATTCGGGACTCCATATAGCTGACCCTTACGATCATGTCTATGTTAAACTCGATGCCGCTAACGGCAATCCCATGACCTACACCTGCGATACATTCAAGGACAGGAAAACAGTCAATGTGGATATGATCACAGCAAAGGCTGACGGCTATACATTTGTTGAGGTCAATGAGGACATCAGGGACGGCGGCAAGCCCAATACCATGTATTACGATGTGCTGATGGCCAAGGCAAGCGCTGTCAAGGGCGACGCAAACTGCGACGGAAGCATAGAGCTGGCTGACGCCATACTCATCATGCAGTCAATGGCTAACCCCAACAAGTACGCCGAGGGCGGCACAGACAGCATGGCTCTGACTCCTCAGGGCAGAATAAACGGCGATATCAACGGTGACGGTCTCACCTCCGATGACGCACTTACTATCCAGAAGTTCCTCCTCCACCTCATACCATCTCTGTGATAGTTTCCCATAATTGAATGACCACCTCTCAGGCTTGTGCAGAACTTCTGTTCTGTGCGAGCCTGATTTTTTACACTTTTTCTGCGTAAAATCCATGGCAATTATGTACAACGCTCAACAGATGTTTTTGCACACTATGACGAAATTATGAATAATCCTTTGAAATTAATCGTATTGTAACCTTTTTGTTACCATTTTGTTACCAAATTTCAAGGCAAACCTTGTATAATGGGTGTAAGACATATTATAGGCAGATCATATTGAAAGAAGTGTGATAACATGAACAAATTAAACAGGCTGAAATCAGCCATCATAAGCAGTGCTATCGCCCTCACCTCGATTGCGGCACCTCTCTCAAACATCGGTGCTCCCTCTCTCACAGCAAACGCGGCAGACGGTGATAACTACGCAAAGCTCCTTCAGTACTCCCTCTATCTTTATGACGCAAATATGTGCGGATACAACTCCGACTGCGGTATTTCATGGAGAGGCAACTGCCACACCAGCGACGAAGTACCCGGAGGTTTCCACGACGCAGGCGACCATGTAATGTTCGGTCAGCCCCAGGGCTATGCAGCTGCTACACTGGGCTGGGCTTACTACGAATTCAAGGACGCCTTCACTGCTACAGGACAGGACGCTCACCTCAAAGTAATAACCGACAAATTCTGTAAATTCTTCCGTGACGCAACAGTGCTCAACGGCAATACCGTTTCCAAGGTCCTCATCGAAAAGGGCGAAGGAAATCAGGACCATATGTACTGGGGCGCTCCCGAAACTCAGGGCGACAGAGGCCGTATGGTATGGACTACAGGCGGTGCTGCAAACATCACTGCCGAGTATGCGGCAGCTCTCGCAGCTAACTATGTAAACTTCGGTAATCCCGATGACCTCAAGTACGCTGAGGCTCTCTACAACTTCTCAAAGCAGAACCCCGGAACATATTCCGTTGCTCCTTTCTATGTAAGCGGCACCAGCGGCTCTGCTGATGAGCTCGCATGGGCAGCAGGCTGGCTCTACAAGGCTACAAACGATCAGAAATACCTCAGCGATCTTGGCAACTGCCCCGAGGGCTGGTATGTACACTGCTGGGAGAACGTTGGTCTCGGTGCTTCTATCCTCAAGGCTGAAGCAACAGGAAACTGGGGCGGCGTTCATGAGATCGGCGGCGGCAACGAGTACAAGTTCTACGACGAGTGGGGCTCGGCAAGACACAATGCTACCGCTCAGATGGCAACTCTCGTAGCTGCTAAGTACAACCATGGTGACGCAGGCTGGGCTAAGGGTCAGATGCAGTACCTCACAGGCGACAAGGCTTTCCAGAACGGAAGAAGCTATTGCCTTATCGTTGGTTTCAAGGACAATTCTTCCAAGAATCCTCACCACAGAGCTGCTTCACCCACTGCAAATGCAGACGCGGCAAATGACGGAACACCTAACAAGAACCTGCTGGTCGGCGCTCTCTGCGGCGGTCCTAAGATGGCTAACGGCGACGGATACGCTGACGTTCGTTCCGACTATCAGGCAAACGAGGTAGCTGTTGACTATAACGCAGGTCTCGTTGGTGCAGCAGCAGGTCTTTACCACTTCTACAAGACAGGCTCAACTGTTTCCACTATCCCCGGTGTTTCAAAGATCTACAGCGGCGGCGGAAGCACACCTACACCTCAGGTAACAACTACAACTTATAACGATCCCGGTCCGAGCATCGTTACCACAACCACTTCCTACAATCCCGGCCCTTCAACAGGCAGCGGAAAGACTCTCCTTCCTTCCGATATGAAGGTCGGTACAGAGGAAGGCAAAGACGGACCTATCAGCTATGCTGAGTTCGCTCCTCAGGGCGCTAAGAAGGCTACACTTTACTTCAAGATAAACACCAACGATACACAGGCTTCCGGCGGCTTCGGTACATATACCGGCAAGTGGGAGCAGGTAGAGTTTGAGAACGTAAAGGCTGACGCTAACAAGGAAGTAGTTGTTGACTACGATATTCCTTCAAATGTCGGCTCAACTGTAAAGGCTATGATCTGGTGGCCTCAGGGCGACGGCGTTACTATCGAAAAGATAGTTCTCGACGGCGGCGGAAGCAGCACACCTACACCTTCAGTAACCACCTCAACTACAAGATATAATCCCCCTGTTGTAACTACTTCAACAAACTCTACTCCTTCTGTTTCAGGCGGCAACGGCGTTTATAAGTTAGAGCTCAACAAGACTCTCGAGTTTGATGACGGTGCTGATGACAAGATGATCGGCTTCGACTGGGCTGACTTCAAGATACCCAGCGGCGAGTACGCTACCAAGATAGAGTTCAACATCTCTGCAAACGGCAACATCGACAAGTGGGTAGGTAACTTCGGTTCTTCAACAACTGTTGCTCCCGATTACTGGTACATGGACGATGACGCTCAGCAGGATAAATCCATCAACAGCAACAAGGCTACTATCACATGGACTCCCTCTGCAAGCGCTGCAAAAACATTCGCTTACAGCTTAGGCGAGCTCAAGTTCGGTACATGGTGGACCAATGTTTCATCATACAAGATGGATTCCATCGTTGTTTACACAGAAAAGGGTTCATCTACCGTAACTCCTACACCTACAACAACTTCCAGAACAACTACAACAACTACAACGACCAAGGTCACAACTACTACAACTACCACAACTACTACTGCAAAGCCCGTCAGCAACCTCCGCCTCGGCGATACAAACTGCGACGGTACAGTTGAGCTGGCTGATGCTATCCTCATCATGCAGTATATGGCTAACCCCAACAGATTCGGTCTTTCGGGCAGCGATCCCAACCACATGACCGAGCAGGGTCTCGAAAACGCTAACGTATACCAGAAGAATTCCAGCGGCGTAACAGCTAATGACGCTCTTGCTATCCAGGAATATCTCCTCGGTCTCATCAGCGGTTTCCCCATCGATATGCTTCGATAAAACACAGAGCAGCTTCGTATGAAGCTGCTCTTTTTTGCCATTTTTACATTACTTGTATGATTTCAACAATTTTGCCCCGTTTTTTTGTCTCGCTTTTTCGATAAAACCCCTTGCAAATCCTTGCAGTCTGTGATATAATATTAAAGCTAATTGAAATATATCGGCTTTTGCCGTAATCCATACTTTTTCGGAGGTAGTTTTTATGTCAACTTTAGAGATCATCGGCGGTATCGTCATACTCGTCCTCAGCCTTTTAACCATTGTTGTCTGCCTTTCACAGGAGCAGAAATCACAGGACAGCATGACAGCTGCTCTCACAGGTGCAAGCGCTGATTCCTTCTACGGAAAGAACGAGGGAAGAACAAAGGAAGCCATCCTCGCCAAGATCACAAGAGTTATGGCGATAATCCTTTTCGCTGCTGTACTTGCGGTAAACATCGTACCGATCTTCACAAAGTAAGAAAAGAAGCTGCCCTGTGACTCAGAGTCATGGGGCTTATTTTTTGCTCCGCTATACTGCGGATAAGTCACGACACAAGGAGAAAATATGTCAGAAAAGAAGAAAAAACAGTCCGACAAAAAGGGCAGCAGCCCCGTGTCGGTGGAAAGCTACAAAAATAAAATAGTCACCTTTCTGAAAGCCTACGGAAAGAAGTCCATGCCCCTCAGCGAGCTTGAGTCAAAATGCAGGACTAAGAAATCAGGCAGGGAGAACTTCACCGCCGCATTTTCCGAGCTCCGCACGGAAGGTGTTGTCATGATGAAAAAGGGCATGAAGGCTGCACTGTGTTCCCGTCTGGGAGTGTATGCAGGCGAAGTCACCAGACTGAGCCGCACCTTCGGCTTTGCCGTCACAGACGAGGGCGTGGAGTACTTTATCCCCGGCAAGTGTATGCTGGGCGCAATGCCCCATGACAGGGTGCTCATCTCCCCCATCGCTTCAAGGTCGGGCGAGCCCGAGGGCGAGATACTGGATATACTGGAGTTCGGCAGCTCTCAGCTCACAGGCAGGATAGAGTTCGAGGACGGCAAACCCTACCTCGTACCCGATACTGCTTCAAGAAACCATATCATCATCGTCCGCGAGGAGAGCATCCCCTTTGAAAATGGCGACAAGGTGCTGGCGGAGATAGTCTACCGCGGCAGACGCCATGCCGAGCACAAGGTCAAAGTCACTCTCGTATTCGGAAGCTCCGAGTATGCAGCCTCCACAGCTGCTTCAATATTAGTGACACACGGCGCTCCCACAGCCTTCCCCGAGGAGGTGCTGAAAGAAGCCCGCAAGATAGCCGAGGGAGGCGTTCAGGAATACAGCTTCAACAACCGCGAGGACCTGCGTGATATGACCATTTTCACCATTGACGGTGCGGAGTCCAAGGACCTCGATGACGCAGTCTCGGTCGAAAAGACCAAAAAGGGCTACCGTCTGGGAGTCCACATAGCCGATGTCTCGCACTATGTCAAAGGCAACAGCGCCCTCGACAAGGAGGCTCTGCTCCGCGGAACAAGTATCTACTACGCAGACAAGGTCATTCCCATGCTGCCCAAGGAGCTGTCCAACGGTATCTGCTCCCTCAATCCCAATGAGGACAGGCTCACCCTGTCGGCTTTCATGGAGCTGGACAAGGAGGGAAATATGCTCTCATACCGCTTCTGCAAGAGCGTTATCCGCTCAAGGGTAAAGGGCGTCTATTCCGAGATAAACCGTATCCTCGACGGTAGCGAATCCGAGGATATCGCGGAAAAGTACTCCGCGGTAAGGAAGAATATCGACCTTATGAACGAGCTGGCGGACAAGCTCATCGCTAAGAAGCAGCTCCGCCACGCTCCCGAGATAGAGACCACTGAAAGCAAGCTACTCATCGGTGAGGACGGCATTTGCTACGATGTACAGCCCCGTGAGCGCGGTAAGGCTGAGCGCATTATCGAGGAGTTCATGCTGACTGCAAACGAGGCTGCCGCTAAGCTGGCAAAGGACAAAAAGGTGCCTTTCGTGTACCGTATACATGAAGCTCCCCCAGAAGCAAAGGCGGAGGCTCTCCACGAGCTGCTGCCCAAGTACGGCTTCGAGTGCCCTCATTTCAGTGAGTTCAAGCCTGCACACGCGGCTAAGATACTGGACAGCGCAAGGGGCACGGACAAGTTTGAAGCAGTGAATATGCTGGTGCTCCGCTCCATGGCTAAGGCAAAGTACTCCAACGAGCCCCTCGGTCATTTCGGACTGGTGCTGGACGACTACGCGCACTTCACCTCGCCTATCCGCCGTTATCCCGACCTCGCCATTCACCGCATAATCACCGATATCCTCGCAGGCTACAACAACGAATGGCTCAGCAAGCGCTATGAAGCCTTTGCGCTGAACGCCTCGGAGCGCTCCTCCGCTGCAGAGATACGCGCTGTCACCATCGAGCGCGAGTGCGAGGACTGCTACAAGGCTGAGTATATGAAAGCCCACCTCGGCGAGAGCTTCACTGCCAAGATATCGGGCGTTACCGAGTTCGGCTTCTATGCGGAGCTCCCCAACACAGTTGAGGGACTTGTCCATATAAGGACGCTCCCCGAGGGCGAGTATGACTACTCCGAGCCTGTTTCACTTACCGAAAAGTTCAGCGGCGTTTCCTATACACTGGGTCAGACCGTTCAGGTGGTCTGTGCAGCAGTAAACGTCAGCGACGGCACTATTGATTTCGTTCTCGACGACGAACAGGAGGATGACTGATGAAAAAGCTCTTATCACTCATAGCGGCAGCGGCTGTTGCCGTGGGAGCTGTCTCATGCAGCAGCAAAAAGGCAGGAAGCTCCTCACAGAGCTCCAAGGCTGAGACTACCGAGGCTGTCACCACTATGCAGCCCGTGCCTGCCGACCACTCCCAACAGACCACAACAACGGCGTCAGTTTCCACAACTGCGGCTGCTGAGACCACTGTTGTCACCACTGCCGCTGCTGAGGAGACAACTCACCAGCCCGACCCGCTGGGCGGCGACGCCTTTGAGTACAACGATGACGGAGCCGTAGTCTTTGACAAGCCTGTCGAGGACTCAGACGACAAGACTCTCATAGCCGCTGCTCAGGCGCTTTTCGAGTCAGCAGGTCATGTGCAGATGCTCTTTACCGTGGGCTGCCCTTTCAAGGTGGACTACGATAACTATATCGAAAACAGCTTCGGATGGCAGTTCTACCGCATAACCGAGAGCGGTATCAGCCGACTGAGCGACATAGAGGACGCCTACTACAAGGTGTTCAGCAGACGCTACCCCAGCAGTGAGCTGTCGGAGCTGTACATCGAGAAAAACGGAGCGGTCTACGCTCTCTGCGGCAACCGCGGCAGCAATATCTACTACTCATCATCGAGAGTAACAGGCATAAAGTCAAGGACCGACGATGAGATAGTGTTCACCGTTGAGAATTACTATGACGGCAGCGACTTCGGAGACGAGTCCTACACCGAGACCGACGATTTCTCGGTGGTCATTGAAAACGGCAATGTATGGAAGGCAGGACAGTTCACACTTCCGTATTAAATCCCGAAGCCCTTAGCCTTTAGTCCTTAGCCATTAGCCATTAGGAAGCGGCTTTGCCGTTTTATTATCATACGAAACCTGCTAAGAGTAAATAGTTATGGTGTCGCCTTCGGTGACGTTTAATAATGTAAGCGAAGCGAACACATTAACTATTCACTATTAGCGTTTGCGCTAAACAAACATAATGCCCCTGAGTGCTTTTCAGCGCTCAGGGGCAAATTTTTTACTTCGGAAAGCTTATTGTGCCTTTATCTCTGTGCTGCCCAGCCGACGGAAATATTCCTCCGCATACTCGCGGTATTCGTTGCGGAACTGCTCGTCGTTCTCCTTTACATCGTGGAGATAAGCATGGAGATTGGTCTTTTCGTCTGTCTCGATAAGACAGCCTGCAATGTTGGAGCAATGGTCGGAAATACGCTCAAGATTGGTGAGAACATCTTGGAATATATATCCCAGCTCTACGGTACATTCGTCGTTCTGGAGACGGCGGATGTGCCTGTTCTTGAGTTCTGTGCTCAGGTTGTCCACCACTTCCTCAAGAGGCTCTACCTTATGGGCGATGGCAAGGTCGTTCTGAACGTATGAGTCGAAAGCCTTGTTGATGTTCTCTTTGATAGCGTCGGTGATGACGATTATCTCGTTCACGCACTCCTCCGAGAACCTTATGCCCTTGTCGTGCATCTCCTGTGCCGATTCCACAAGGTTTACGGCGTGGTCGGAGATACGCTCGAAGTTGCCCACACAGTGCATCATCTTGGAAACGCTTCGGCTGTCCTTGCCTGTTACACTGCTCTTGGATATCTTTATGAGATAGCTGTTTATCTTGTCCTCAAAACCGTCGATGATGTCCTCATTCTCGATGACTGCATCGCAGGTGTCGCCGTCATACTCAACAAGGAGCTTCAGCGCCATGTCGATGGTCTCTCTTGTGAGCTCTGCCATCTGTACAGTTGCGGTAAGGCAGGTATGAACTGCTACAGCAGGGGTCTTGAGCAGGATATCGTCCAGACCCGTAATGGTTTTCTTTGAATCCTTCTCCTTTTCTTCCTTGCCGTCCTTGACTATTATTCTCGCAAGCTTTACAAGCTGATTTGAGAACGGGAGGAGAAGAGCTGTCACGACCAGATTAAATACCGAATGAGCTACCGCTATTCCCAGATATCCTATTGTTCTGTGGAAGAACTCAAGGTCAAACACATACTGAAGTATCATTACAATGGGCAGAAGTATGAGCGTTCCGATCACCTTGATAGAAATGTGTATGCAGGCAACTCTTTTTGCGTCCTTGCTTACACCGATACTCGATATAAGTGCGGTAACACAGGTACCTATATTAAGACCCATGATTATCGGTATAGCCATACCGTAGGTAAGACCGCCCGTTGTGGAAAATGCCTGAAGGATACCTACAGAAGCTGCCGAGCTCTGGATTATACCTGTAAAACCTGCGCCCACGAGAACTCCCAGCAGAGGGTTGTTGAAAGCTGTCAGAAGGCTCTTGAACTTTTCGGATTCTGCAAGGGGAGATACCGACTCTGACATAAGAGTCATACCTGTCATTAATATTGCAAATCCGATGAGTATATTGCCGATATCCTTCTTTTTATGCTTTTTGCACACCATTATCATTATAACACCTATAAGTGCAACGATCGGTGAGAAGGATGTGGGTTTAAGTATTCTTATGAACGGATTGCTGCTCTCTACACCCACAAGACTGAGTATCCATGCTGTAAGAGTAGTTCCGATATCCGAACCGAAGCATACTCCCACCGTCTGTTCAAGTGACATTATGCCCGAATTGACAAGTCCTACCAGCATTACTGTCATAGCCGATGAGGACTGTATGGCAACAGTGACGCCAAGACCAAGAAGTATAGCTTTTATCCTGTTTTCGGTCATTTTTTTCAGGGCTATCTCCAGCTTACCTCCCGTAAGCTTTTCAAGTCCTGTTGACATTATCCTCATTCCGTAAAGGAAGAAGGCAAGTCCTCCTAAAAGTGTGAAGATGTTAAAAATAGAAAATTGTTCCATAATTCTCTCCTGTTTGTCATTTTTTGTTATTTCCCTCATTTATAATTATAGCCATAAAGTGCCGCAAGTCAATGATATTTCCCTTTCTTTAACGTGGATTTAACATTTCACAAAAACAGAAAAGCGCCCCCGTTTATTTACGGGAGCGCCTTGAAATCGGCTTATTTTTTCTTTTTATTGTTGCTTTTTACGACTTTTTCAGCCTTTTCCTTGATCTCCTCGGCTTCTTCCTCGATAGCGTCGATGACGTCTTCAAGGTCAGCTTCATCGTCATCGTCGTCATCATCTGAATCTGCACCTGCCTTTGCAAGTTTCTTCCTGTTGTCTGACTTGAGAGCCTTGAGGAATGCAATAGCAAAGTAGATCATGAATATGAGAGCCTCGATGATGAACAGGGGCTTGACAGCAGATTTTACTGCCTCGCCGATACCTGCTCCTACCGACTTTGTTGCGGGGATAAGGATGTTGTAAGCGTTTGCGAACTGAACGTTCTCATAGTAATCATCGGCAGTCTTCTCTGTAAGGTCAACGATATTTGCGACCTTCTCGCTGAGAGCCTTGATATCAGCCTCTACCTGTGCAACATTATCCTTGGAGCTGTTCTTGTTGTTCTTGAGAGCATCGCGTCTTGACTCATAGAACTTGATATCCTGCTTTGTCTGTGCAAGATTTGCTTCAACGCTGGTCTTCTGTCTGAACAGTGAATCGTACTGGTCGGAAGCAGTTGCGTACTGTGTATTGGTCGAATCTGTGCCGTTTCCGAAGATAAGGATGGAGTCCTTTTCGTACTGAGCGATGGAAGTCTCGAGAGCTGCAAGGCGCTCTGCGTATTCGTCCTTGTCGCGGTTGAGGTTCTCTATCCTGTAATCATAGTATGCAAGGGCAGCGTCCTTGTTCTTGGTAACGTTGTTTACCGAGATATATGAAGATATTCTGTCGAGGTCGATGGAGCTTACAGTCTTTGCGTACTCGGAGAGGTCCTTGAAGCTGTAGCCTGTGATGCTTGAACGGAATGTGGTGTTGTCGTCTCTTGAAAGAGAATTGAGATAGCTTCTTACCTGTCGGAGCGAATCTCTGAACAGGTCTACCTGCTGAGCGTAGTCATAGTTTTCATAATCGGCAACATTTACTGCAGCACCGAGAGGCTCGTTATAGCCGTACTGCTCATAGAAGTAATCGCGGTAGTTCTCGAGAAGGGTGTTGAGCACCTCAACGCCTGTCTTTCTGTCGAATCCTGCCTCACCGAAGTCAAAATATACCGTGAACTGTGTGGGGTAATACTTTGTATCCAGCATAGCCTGTGCAGCAGAAAGGCTTCCGCTTGTAGCCTTGTCCATAACGCTGTTGTAGGCTGTCAGCTTGTCGTATGCGTCATCGGGTATCTTATAATCGAAGGAGATATTTTTTCTTACGTCCTCTAACTTGTCAAGCTCTATACCAAGCTCTGTGAGAGTCCTTTCAATGATAACGGGATTTTTCATTGACTCTATCTCGAACTTGCGTCCGGCAGGGTCAAGTCCCTTTTCGATATTGGGATATGTAAAGCTTACAAGTGCTCTTGCGGGAGTCTTTACGGAGAAAGTTTTTACAGCCGAAACAACTACGCCGAGTATTCCTGCAATAACAGCAGCTGCGATCCATACAGCAAGGTATTTTTTGAGCTGTCTGATAACAGATGAGACAGATATCAGCATCTCGCCCTTGCTGTCCTCCTGATTTTTAATTGTAACATTGAGGTTACGCTCTTCTTTTTTAGCCATTTTGACCTCCGATATCCTTTTTATTCTTTATTACGGCATAGCACGCCGTAATAATCATTATAACACTAAAAAAGCTCATCGTCAATAGGGGAAAACAAATTCCCGATATTTGCATAAAAAGCTGTTCTCAGCCCTTTTTCCCTTTAACAAAATACACCAACATAGTATAAAGCTCCGATAAACAGAGAATAGTGAAGAGTGAATAGTTATTGTGAGCGAAGCGAACACATTTACTCTTCTCTCTTCATTATTCACTTTTTCACTATTCATTCTTAGCAATTTTTCGTCTGATAATAAAACGGCGAAGCCGATCCCTAATGGCTAACGGCTAAAGGCTAACGGCTAAAGGCTAAGGGCTAAAGGCTCAAATCAAAAAGCCCCTCAGTGCTGTGAAACACTAAGGGGCTTTTGCTTATATACTATTATAATATATGACCCTTTGTTCTGATGACATTGACAACTCTGTCAACGCAGCTGCGGCATACGGACTCGTCCTTAGCCTCGACCATTACTCTTACAAGGGGCTCTGTACCGCTCTCGCGGACGAGTATTCTTCCCGTGTCGCCAAGCTCTGCGGCTACCTTGTCCACCTCTGCGCGTACATCGGGGTCTGCCTGAGCGGCAGTCTTGTCCTTGACCTTTACATTCTCAAGCACCTGAGGGTAAACAACGAAAGGTGCAGCAAGCTCGCTGAGCTTCTTCTGGCGTGACATGATGACCTGCATCATCTTCAGGCTGGTGAGTATTCCGTCGCCTGTGGAAGCGTACTTCGAGAAGATGATATGACCCGACTGCTCGCCGCCGAGACAGCAGTCATGCTCCTTCATGTATTCGTAAACGTACTTGTCGCCAACAGCGGTCTTTGCATACTCTACGCCTATCTCGTCAAAGGCTCTGTACAGACCGAAGTTGGACATTACCGTGGTAACGACAGTGTTATTGATGAGCTTTCCGCGCTCCTTCATGTATCTTCCGTAGATATAGAGGATGTGGTCGCCTGTGATGACATTTCCCTTTTCATCAACGCAAAGGCAGCGGTCTGCATCTCCGTCATAGGCAAAGCCCGCGTCCAGTCCCTTTTCCACAACGAACTTCTGGTGGTTCTCGATATGTGTGGAGCCTGCGTTGTTGTTGATATTTGTGCCCGAGGG
>ODAI010850469.1_pt1 | contig 18730 bp, 19 predicted proteins | sample 1539321 | NCBI WGS metagenome assembly ODAI01 (sample SAMN02144231, study PRJEB22623) | gut metagenome | biome: sheep rumen | host: Ovis aries | place: New Zealand
AAGAATAAACAACCATCTTCTGTCCGGCCGTTTTGACACCGAGCTTCAGTTCAATGACGCAAACCGCCTTTCGTTTGGCGTCGACGAATGCGTTTCCAATTCTAGAGTCAAGGAATACCAAAACCGTTACGCCGACATCGGAAGCGGCGACTCGCGCTTGTTCAAAAAAACAAAGTGGGACAGCGACATTGACGGCAACAACCTTTTGAGCAATGCCGTCTACGCCTCTTGGAATTACGGAAAGGAAAAAGACTTTCTGCAGGCGGAACTTGGCTTGCGCGCGGAGATGATGAACATTTTTAACGCGAACGACAACTTTACGCTTAACCTTGTTCCCGACCTTTGCCCGCGCGCTTCGGTGACAATCACTCCTTGGACAGACAAAGGCCTTCTTGACAAGGCTTCGTTCACGATTGGAAGCGGTTTGTTCACATCCGTTCCACGCGACATCATGCTAATCACAAAAAAGAACGGCATAAAGAATTTTGACATGCATGCCAATCGCGCGGTCTTTGCCGTAATCGGAGCCAACGCCGCCCTGACAAACGGCTGGAACTTTAAGATTGAAGCCTACTACAAAAACTATCTTTCAAGAATTTACGCTTACCAAGTTTCAACAGCGGCCAGCGGATACGCCGAAACAAACATGGTTTACAAGGACAACGGCAAAGGCCATGTTTTTGGAATCGACGCAATGATCGAAAAAAAGATTGGCGGCAAATGGGACGGATACCTTTCCTACTCATTCGTTTACTCTCGATTGAAGAACCCATCATCTGTCGGAGCAAACGACTATGTCGAGGCGATGTACAACGCTCCGCTTGACGAATGGTATTTTCCCAACTACCACCGCTTTCATACTTTGAACATTGTAAGCAACTGGCATTTTGGAAAGGGCTGGACTTTTACAGTCAAGGGAACGTTGGCGACCGGCGCTCCAAAGCAAGGCGTTGGAAACGTAACTTGTTACGCCGCGCAAATGGATGACGGAACAATTGTCCAGCGCTACTCAAGAAGCTCTTACTACAGCGACACATTGAGAACCCAAATTTCTTGCCCGATCGACCTTAGGCTTTCCTACCAGTGGAAGACCCACAAGGACAAGGCAAGCTGGGAATTCTACATCGCGGCGCAAGACATATTCGTGAACCTTTACGCTCCCAAGGGAGACAAATCGTTCAACAAGTACACAGGCGAACCAAGCGAAACAGCCGAGTCGGTTGACTTTATCATCGGAATGCCGATCCCTTCGCTTGGAATCAAAGTTCAATTTTAACAGCGGCATTTATTAGAGGAGAAATAAAAATGGAAAACGGATTCAGCTTAATCGAATTGTTCAAGCTTGGCGGACCCTTCATGTGGGTGCTCTTGGCCTTTTCTGTAGCCACGCTCGCGATTGTCATAGAGCGCTGCGTCTACCTTTACTGGCACAACTGCAAGGCCTACCCAATCAGCGCAAAAATCAAAGGCTTTTTGCGCGAAGGGAAAAAGGAAGAAGCCGTGAATTTTTTGCGCGGCTGCCAGCGAAACCAAACAATCGCGTCGATTCTATTGGCGCTTTTGGAAAACGCCAAGTACGGCGAAAACCGCATGGAGCGCGCGGCCGAAAGCGAGGCGCAGGAACGCCTTCGCAGAATGGAAAGCGGCTTCAACTATCTTACAGCGCTTTCTTCGCTCGCGCCTCTTACCGGCTTTTTGGGAACGGTGTCGGGAATGATCGGCGCCTTCCGCTCCATCGCCGAAGCGACAGACGTCAACGCGCAGCTTGTCGCCGGAGGAATTTACGAAGCCTTGATTACAACCGTATTCGGCTTGATAATCGCCATCACCGCGCTTGTGGCCTACAACCTTTTGATCCAGCGCGTTGACTCATTTTCTGCCGAAGCGTCAAAAGCCATCGACGACTTGATTCCGGAGTTGATATGATAAGACGACAACCGCGCCGCAACATCGAAGATTCGAGCAGTTCTGGCGCGTTAAACGACTTGTCCTTTTTGCTGATAATTTTCTTTATCGTAATCGCGGGCTTTAACGTCAACAAGGGCTTTTTGCTGAACCTTCCGTCAAAAGAAAAGCCGATAGTGGTCAACACAAACGAAATCCTTAAATGCGAGCTGGACCAAAACGGCGCTCTCTTTATTGACGGACAGGAAATCAAACTGGAAGCCTTGTCCAAAAAAATAAGCGAAAAGTTAAGGACACATCCCAACATGACTTTTTTGCTTACGATAAACCCGGAGACGCATTACCAAAACGTGATTGATGTTGTCGCCGCCATAAGAAAGCTTAAAGTGGAAAATTTTTCATTCAGGATGAAGTGAGAAAAAATTTATGATTGAAAGAAAGACAAAAAGAAGAAAGCCTAGCGTTGCAACTTCGTCAATGTCGGACATAGGATTTTTGCTTTTGATTTTCATAATGCTGATTTCCTTGATGAACCAACGCTATGAGGAAAAGATAAACTATTCCGAAAGCGCGGTTTTGGAACGGACGCAAGCCGACGAAAATTTTGAGATATGGGTTCAAAGCAACGGAGTCGTTTCAGCCGACGGAAATGTTTTGGACGCGGCCGCTCTGGAAAAAGCGATTGTCGGCGCCATCGCCAAAAATCCAAACGTCAGGATTCATATTATCGCAGACAAGGACACGCCATATAAGTACATTAACGGCGTGACTTCGATTTTGCAAAGCTTGCAGCACCGCGTCGTAAGCTTTGTGGCAAAGGAAAAGTAAAATGCCTGTGGAAAAAATTACAAAACATGCAAAGATTTGGCGCCTTGCGATTTTTGCTTTCGCGCTTCTTGTTCATGTGGCCGCGATATGCTTGTTCAGCGTAAAGCAAAAGGAAGAGGAAATAGAAACCGTTGACTTTAGCCAAGCCGACGTCTTTAAACTGGTTGACGTGCAGGAATACATTCAGCCCAAAGAAAGGCAAAGCGAAGAAATTGTCGTCCAGCAGCCCAAGGCCTCGGAGCGCGTTCTTGTGACAGAAAAAAAAGTCAAGGACTTTGACGAAAGCGCCTTTTTGCCCCAACACAAAATTTCTTCGGTGCCCGTGATTCCTATCCGCGAAGTTCTTTCAAAAATCGAATACCCGCCGATGGCCCTGCGCCAAGGAATCGAGACTGTCGTCTACTTGGAGCTTTTCATCGACAGCAAGGGAGCGATAAAAAACATCAAGGTCTTAAAAGACCCTGGCCACGGCTTTGCCGAGGCCGCTGTGGCCGCGCTAAAGGGAATCGTCTGCGTTCCCGCCAACGCCAACGGAAAGAATGTCGCCGTCCGCTACAGGTATCCGATAAAATTCACGCTGAACTAGTCCGCTCGTGTCTTTGCTGGCAAGACCACAATAGATGTTTCGAGCGGGGTCACCGCGTCCGATTGGACGCTTCCGTTTTTTTGTTTGCAAAATCGTCATTTTTGTAGTATAATATAGGAATATGGCGATTAAACTTTATTCACTCGGCGCCGCCGAGGAAGTGACTGGCAGCAAACACATATTGGAAGTTGACGGACGCTCGTACATGATTGACTGCGGAGCCTTTCAAGGCCACCGCAGCGAGTCCGACGAAAAGAACCGCAACTTTGAATTTGACCACGAAAAACTGGAAGCCGTGGTCTTGACCCACGGACATTTTGACCACTGCGGCCTTATTCCCGTTTTGGCAAAAAAAGGATACAACGGAAACTTTTACGCCACCAGCGCGACGCGCGACTTGGCCAACCTTGTCGTAATGGACAGCGCCCGCATTCAGGCCCGCGACGCGGAATATCTGGAGGAGCAAGCCAAGCGCAAAGGCGAGCGCTTCAATTGGAAACCCATGTACGACGAGCAGGACTGCATCAAGGCGATGAACCAATTCGTCACCGTTTCCTACAACCGAAAAATTTTCATCGGGCCAAACGTCTCGCTGGAATTTTTTGACGCGGGCCACATTCTTGGCTCGTCGTTCGCTTACTTTACAATTTACGAAGGAAAACCGGAGGAAACGCGCATTTTGTTTACCGGCGACCTAGGCCGCAAGAACAAGTCGATTGTCCGCGACCCTTCGACAAACTTTCCGCCGCCGGACTACATCGTTTGCGAAAGCACTTACGGAAACCGAAAGCACGACCAAAAGGACTACGCGCTAAAGGCCCTCACCAGAATCATCCGAGAGACAATAGACAAAAAAGGTAAAATCATAATGCCGTCGTTTGCGATTGAGCGCACGCAAGAAATCATCTACCAGCTGCACAAACTTGTGGACATGAAAAAAATTCCGCAAGTGCCGATTTACGTCGACAGCCCGATGGCTGTAAACGCGACGGTCATTTTCCAATCGCATCCAGAATGCTACGACGAAAAGGTTTCGCAAGCCTTCCTTGTCCACCACAAAAACCCCTTTGGCTTTAACGCCTTGCAAATGGTTACCAGCGTGGACGAATCCAAGGCCTTGAACAAAAAGCCCGGCCCGATGATCATTCTTAGCGCCGACGGCATGTGCGAAGCGGGCCGCATCCTGCACCACTTGGCCAACAACATCGACAACGAGCGCAACACGATTTTGATTGTTGGCTACATGGCGGAGAACACTCTTGGCCGCCGCATCTTTGACGGCGAAAAAGAAGTGAAAATCATGGGCGACGTTTACGAGGTTCGCGCCAAGGATGAAAAAATCAACGCCTTCAGCGCGCACGCCGATTACGAGGAAGCCACCGAATGGCTTAAAGCGGTTGACACAAGCCGCCTAAAAAAGCTCTTTCTGGTCCACGGAGAAAAGGACGCGCAAGAGTTTATGACAAACTATTTGGCGGAGAACGGATTCAAGAACGTTCAATCGTCAAAATACGGAGAAAGCTACGACTTGTAAACGCCTATGAAAGATGATGTTAAAAAGTTTGAAGACTACTATTCCGCGAATTTCAACCGAACCAGCTCTTTTTGGTCCGGCTTGACGATTATGGTGTTTGACGCCTGCATTTTGCTTTTGTCAATCGGCATCGGATTTTTCTTGGTCAACTTGGTCAACCACCGCTTTATCAACTTTAGGTCTTTCGTTGACTACTACATTTACATACCGGCAATCTTGGCCGTCTTTTACGCGGCGGACTTGTATCCTGGCATCATGACTTCTCCGGCCGAAGACGTAAAGCGCCTTTCAATTTGCACATTCTTTGGCTTTTGCGGAATCGCCCTCAGCATTTTTGTCGAGGACGCGGAAGACAAATACGCCATCGCCATAGCGCTTGTCGTGGCGGTTCCTTTCGCGACGATTTTGCTTCCTGGAATGAGGGAAGCCGTCCGCCGCTTTTTTGGCTTGTTCAAATTTTGGGGTTTGCCGGCGGTTGTCTTTTGTTCAGGCGATTCAGGCGACCTGCTTGTAAGCCGCTTCCTTAAAAACCGTCACTTGGGCTACCGCCCAGCCTTAATCGTGAACGATGGATCCAAGGCAAAAAACGGCGGCGACTTTTTGGGCGTTCCCGTATTGCCTCCGTCGCAGGAATTGTTCGAAGCGATAAAAAAGAAAAAAATCAAGGTCGCCGTCCTTTCTGGCTACAAGAGCGACTTTGACGAAATGAAAAAATTCTTCCGCTACACGATCGTAGTCTCGGAACAGTTGAACACAATGATGAGCGGCGCCCCGCACCTTCGCGACATCGCGGGAATCGTGGCCTTCTCTTCCACAAACTATTTGACAAAAATTCAATCCTTGGTGGCCAAGCGCGCCTTTGACATCGCGATAATAATTTGCTCACTCCCATTGACGCTGCCGCTATGCCTTTTGACGGCGCTTTTTGTAAAGCTAACGTCGCCGGGCCCTGTTCTTTACGGCCACAAGCGCGTGGGCCTTAACGGGAAGGAATTCAAGTGCTGGAAATTCCGCTCGATGTTCGTCGACGCCGACAAGCAGCTGGAAAAAATCTTAAAAGAAAATCCTGAAATGAAAAAACAATGGGACAAGGAGCGCAAGCTTGAAAACGACCCCCGCGTCACGCCGTTCGGAAAATTCATCCGCAAGACAAGCTTGGACGAACTTCCGCAATTGATAAACATCTTTGTCGGACAAATGAGCTTTGTGGGACCGCGGCCTGTAATGCAAGACGAGCTTGAGCGCTACGGGAAAAAGGCGGACTACATCCTTTCGGTGTTGCCAGGCCTTTCCGGCATGTGGCAAACCTCAGGCCGCAGCGACACCGCCTACGAAGACCGCGTGACGCTTGACGCCTACTACATACAAAACTGGTCGATTTGGCTTGACATTTGGATTCTAATCAAAACCGTCTGGGTCGTCCTAGCCGGCAAAGGGGCCTATTGACAGCAGTGGCATATTGCCAGTAGCCCGCGCGAGCGGGCACGTAAATACTTCCACTAGCAAAACGACACAAGGTTTATGGTCTGTTTACTTTAAACTTTTCACCATCAATTCTATTCTTTCCAAAGCAACCTTGATTTTGTCAACGGCGGTCGCATAGCAAACCCTGATGTGGCCCTCGCCGCCCGCGCCAAAAACGCTTCCGGGAACGACGGCCACGTTGCGCTCCTTAAAAAGCCGCGTGGCAAATTCCTCGCTGCTCAATCCTGTGGCGGAAATGTCGGGGAACATGTAAAAGGCGCCCTTGGGTTCCGGCACCGGAAGGCCCATTTCGTTAAAGGCTTTTTCCATCAAGTTGCGGCGCTGCTGGTAGCTTTCGCGCATTCTTTCAACTTCCTTCCAGCCGTTGCGAAGTCCTTCGGCCGCCGCGTACTGGCTGAATATTGGCGCGCAAATTGTGTTGTAGCCGTGCACCTTTACGATTTGCGACAAAAGCTCGTTGGGCGCGGCGATGTAGCCGATGCGCCAGCCGGTCATCGCGAACGATTTTGAAAAGCCGTTAAGGATGATCGTGTAGTCTTTCATGCCCGGGAAGGAGCCGATCGAAACATGCTCGCTTCCGTCGTAAACCAACTCGCAATAGATTTCGTCGCTGATTACCCAAAACTGATGCTTCTTCGCTAGCGCCGCGATTTTTTCCAACTCCTCTTTGGGAATCATCGTTCCCGTGGGATTGTTGGGAGAGCAAATCATCAAGGCCTTTGTCTTTGGCGTGATTAACTTTTCCACCGCTTCCGCCGTCGGATAAAAATTGGACTTTCCTGTGTCCAGCGGAACGGCCTTGGCCTGGCAAAGCTCCGCGAGCGGAACATAGTTTACGTAGCAGGGCTGGCTTACGATGATTTCGTCGCCGGGATTAAGAATCGCGCGCAAAACCGCGTCAACGCCTTCGCTTGCTCCGACCGTGATGAGTATTTCGTTTTTGGGCTCGTAAGACATGTTGTAGCGCGCTAGGTATTTTGCAATCTCTTCGCGCAATTCAATCAAGCCCCAGTTTGAGGTGTAGCTTGTGTGACCCTTTTCCAAATGGTAAAAGGCTTCCTCGCGAATCACCCAAGGCGTTGGAAAGTCCGGCTCGCCGACGCTCAAACTAATCACGTCGTCGTGGCCGATAAGCATTTCAAAAAATTTTCTGATTCCGCTTGGGGGAATCTGCATCATCGAGGCGCTAAGCCTGTCGGGTCTTGTGTTCATTATGCCATCGCTCCTTCGCGGCGGTCTTTTTCGTCCTCAACGTAAATGACGTCGTTCTCTTTGTAGGTCTTTAGCACAAAGCAAGTTTTTGTGGAACGAACGCCTTCCAGCGTCGCAAGCTTTTCGCTTACGAACAAGCCAACTTCCTTAAGCGAGTCGCCTTCTATGACGACCATAAAATCGTAGCCGCCGCTCATAAGGTAAACCGACTTCACTTGCGGATAGCGGTAAATGCGGTCGGCGATTTTGTCAAAGCCGTGCTCGCGTTCCGGCGAAACCTGAATCTGTATCTGAACGCGCACCTTGTCGTCGGTTCCGTTCAATTTTTCCTTGTTGATGACGGCGCCATACTTTAAGATGATGCCCTCGTCTTCCATTTGCTTTATTATGCCCTTGACTTCATCGGGGCTCTTTTTTGTCATCGCCGCGATATCCTCAACGCTCAAGCGCGCGTTTTGTTCAAGCAAGTTCAATATTTCTTCATCGTATTTCATAAATTCTAAGTATAGCGCATTTTATGCATCATTGCTAGTAGTAAAAAAAACGCGGACTCAAAAGGCGGGTCCCAGCGACGAAAAAAAATCCTTGGAGCCTTCCGCCTTATTTTGTCCGCTTTTACTTTTTTTGCAAATGCGTTATACTAATGGAATGAAGACACCGGCGCGTTCTATTATTTTGTGCGGAATCAAGCACTGCGGAAAATCAACTCAAGGCAAAAGACTTGCCGCCGCGCTGGGCCTTGACTTTTACGACACCGACGACTTGATTTTTGAGCAAACAGGAATGGACGCGCGCGCCATTTACAAGTCGCAGGGAAAGGACGCTTTTATGGCGGCGGAACTAAAGGCCTGCGAATATTTGCGCGACACTTTGCAGGCAAAAGGTTCGAAAGCCCAAGAAGCGGCGGCTTTTGGCCAGCCCAAAAATCGCGGCGCCTCCGACAATTCATCGCATGACCATGAAGCGGCGGCCGCGAAAAGCGCCGTAATCGCGACAGGCGGCGGCATCTGCCAAAACGAGCCTGCAATCGCCATCCTTAAAAAGCTTGGAACAATCGTTTACTTGGAAGTGCCAGAAATCACCGCCGCCGGCCGCATCGTCCGCGAGGCGCGCTTCCTTCCCGACGGAACGATTCAAAACCTTCCAGCCTACATCGCGAACAAAAATCCCGCCGACCAAAAAGAAGTCCGCGCCATCTTCCACGACTTTTACATGGAGCGGACAAAAAAATACAGGAGTCTCGCCGACGCAAGCGTCCAAGCGCAAGGCTCCCGTTCTGAAAACACAAAGAAGATTTTGTCAGCGCTAGGGCTGGATTAACGCCCGCAGCCGCAGCCTTCTCCACCGCAACCGCCGTCGCCGCAAGAGCAGTCTCCGCCGCAATCGCCTTCACAGTCATCGCCGCAGCCGCCTCCGCATGAGCCGCACGAACAGCCTCCGCCGCAAGCGCAGCCGCCAGTGTAAACCGAACCGGCCTCGACCTGTTCAAGGCTTGCGTTGGCGACGTCCTTAACTTCAACCTCAAAGCAAAGGGGTTTTCCGGCCAGCTCGTGGTTGGCGTCAACGGTGATTTCCTTGTCATCGACTTTTGTAACGTGAACGATTACAGGCCCGCCGTTGGATTCGGCTTGGAAGGCCATTCCGACTTTTATTTCCAAGTCGGGGTCAAACTGGTCTCGCGGAACTTTCGTCACAAGCTTGGGATCGTATTCGCCGTAAGCTTCGGCCGGCTCGATGACCGCGCTAAACTTGTCGCCTGGCTCCCTTCCTTCCAACTGCTTTTCCAAACCGACAATCAAGTTTCCGCGGCCATGCAAATATTCAAAAGCGCCGGCCTCGTGCGAGGAGTCCAAAACCTTTCCGTCAGTGTCTTTCAACACGTATTCAATCGCGACAATCTTATTCTTTTCTATCTTCATAATTAAAATCCAAATTCAGGGGCTGGAGTGTCGTTCACAACTTCGGTGACTTCCGGGCAAGCGTCCTTTAGGAACTGCTCAACGCCCATCTTTAGCGTCATCGTCGCCATCGGGCAAGAGCCGCACGCGCCCGTCAACTTTAAGTGCACGCGTTTTTGCTCGTCAATCGACAAAAATTCCATGTCGCCGCCGTCAGCCTGCAACTGCGGGCGGAACGCGTCCAACGCTTCCTTAACTTTCGCTTCAAGTTCTTCCATAATTTACTCCTATTCAATCAACAACTTTATATTATCAACAACGGAATCAATTTCTTCGTCCGACGCTTTTTCAATAAAGGCGCAGTCTCTCTGCTTCCAATCAAGATTTTTTATCTGGTCGCTGAGAATGCAGCCGCTTATCGAATGTTTGTCCAATACAATTTCAAAAGGATATCCCTTAATATGGCTTGTTATAGGACAGAACAAAGCAAGGCCGATTTTTTGGTTGTATTTTTTTTGCGACACGCAAATCGCTGGCCGGCGGCCTTTTTGCTCATGTCCGGCTTGCGGATCAAAATTAAGCCAAACCAAATCGCCTTTCTCTGGAACATAATTCTTTTTTACCATTCTTCTTTTCCCACAGATTTTCCTGTTGAAAGTTCAGAATGAATGTTGTCTGGCGTAACCTGCGCCAACATGTCGTCAAGGGTCTTTTTTTGAGGAAGAATTACAATCTTGCCTTTTTCGGCAATAACTTCAATTTTGCTGCCGTTCTTAACGTTGTTGTCTTTTGCCCAAAGGGAAGGAATTCTAAAACCAAGGCTGTTGCCCCATTTTTTCACAACCGCTTGCATAGTGCCCCCTATGCGCATAGTATATACAATGTATAACCATTTTGTCAAGGGGGCGAAACCGCCGCTTTAGTCCTTAGCCCAACTTTTCTATTGTTCTGTGCAGCTCAATAATTCGGGCGTGAACGTAATGGTCAAGCGCGGGCTTTTCCAAAACGCCCAAAAGCTCGTCGTTGTAGCCGACGATTGGAATCGCTTCCGTGTCGTACTCGTCAAACAGCTTGTAGGCTTCAGGTAGCATTAGCTGCGGGGAACAGGTGACAGTCACAGGATCCATTATGTCGGTGGCCAAAAGGTTTTCGGCCAGCTCGCCGATGGCAAGCGTTTCCTTTAAGTGCTCAAGAGAAATCACGCCTATCAACTTTCCGCCCTCGGACCTGACGGCGTAATTCAAATTGTTGTGGCGCGAAAAAGCGTCGAGTATTTCCTTAATCGTTTGGTTTTCCGCGACGATTGAAGGCGACTCTTGCGAGCAAATTTTATCATTGCCCCAAGTCACGTCGGCCACCTTGGTGTTTTTCTTAATGTCTTCCTCGGTGATGTTAAGGCCCACCTCTCCCGCCTTGGTCACGCCGTACTTTACGAAAATCGGGCCGACAAGCTGGACGATAAATGTCGTCGCCGTGATGATGAGCAAAACTTGCGGGCCAATTGAATCGGCAAAGTCGTTCCCCGCCGCGATGGAAAGTCCGATTGCGACTCCCGCCTGCGAAAGCAAGCAGCAGGGCAAATATTTCCTTACCGTGGCCGGAGCCTTTGTAAGCCAAGAGCCAAAAATAGAGCCAATTGTCTTTCCAAACGAGCGGCCCAAAACGTAAACGATGGCCAAGACTCCCAAGTAAGGCGTGATGATCCAAATGTCAAGCTTGGCTCCGACAAGAACGAAGAACAGAACGTAAACCGGCGGCGTGAATTTTTCCACCAGCGTAAAAACCGGCCGCGTCTTTGCCGGCGCAAAGTTGACCATAAAAAAGCCTAGCGCCATCGCCGCCAAAATGTTGTCCAGGTTCAAAAAGAGCGCGCAGCCCGTGCACAAAAACAGGCTTCCCAGCGCGAACGAAAGTATGCGGCCGTCTTCGTTCATAATATTTTTTATCATGAACATCAAAAGCGCTCCAAAAGCGCAGCCCAGCAAAATCGAGCCAAAAATGTCGCGGCCTATCATCAATAGCTGCGCGCCAAGCGAGACCGACGCTCCGTTTAAAAGCGGAGACGAAATTGAATTTGCTATCGCGTACAAAATCAAGGCCACGGCGTCGTCCATCGCGACAATGCCGTAAACGATTGTCGTAAGCGGGCCGCGGGTCCTGTACTCAACCAAAACGTCGGTCGTCGCGGCTGGCGCGGTGGCGGAACAAATCGCTCCCAAAATCAAGCCCATCGCGACAGAAAGCGGCAAGTTTCCGGAGACAGTCAGCGAGATCGCGAAAATAATTCCGCCCACGATAAAAAAGGGCGTGATTGACTCAAAAAGCAAAATGCCCACAAACTGCTTTCCGTATTTTTTGATTACGTTAAGCTTTAGCTCCGCGCCAATCAAAAAGCCGATTAGCGAAAGCGAAACAGTGCTGACGGGATTGAGCGAGGCGATGGTGGCCTTGCCCAAAAGCTGCAGGCCGCTTGAGCCGATTATGATTCCGATTACGATGTAACCCACAACCTGCGGGATTTTGAGCTTTTTAAAAATGCGGCCGCCAAGGGCTCCAAAAAACATTATGATGCCCAAAAGCAAGACAATTTGCGTGGCTTGAAGAGAATAAAAATGCATCGCCTCTGGCAACAGGTCAGAAAACGGATCGTTCATATTCCGACAGTATAGCGTTTTGCGGGAACCGTGTCAAAGCGGATTACATAAGTTCGCTTACGATGTCGCAGGGATTCTTGCCGTCGTAAAGCCATGCGTACATGGCGGCGGCGCTGACGACGCGGCGGCCGTAGTCGCGGGTTTCGGCAAAGGGAAGCGTTTCCAAGAACATGTCGCTCCACAACTGTCCTTGCGAATTAAGCTCGATTTTGCTGCTTCTAATCCAGCGGCGCACGACAGTGATTCCGGCGTTGTAGGCAAAGAGCGCCAAAATGCCCGAATCGTCCAAGCGCTTTTTCATGTGGGAATAGTAGTAGGTTCCAAAGCGAATGTTCGTCGCCGGATCCAGCAAATTGTAACTCTCAACTTTCAAGCGCTTGGCGCAGTCGGAAGCGGTCGCTTCCATAAGCTGTGTAAGACCGATCGCTCCGGCGTGGCTTTGAATGGCCGGCTCAAAAAAGCTTTCGGTCCTGATAAGCGCGAACATAAGGTAGTCATCAACCTCAAACTCTTTGGCCGAAGCGCGTATGCAGTCCAAAAAATTTTGGGGATACAAAAGCTCAAAAGCCGCGCGGGAGATTTGAACGCCGTCAAGGTTGGCCGAGCGCGCTATCATTCTTAGGCTTTTTGAATAATAGTCGTTTTGGCCGCCGGCCATTTGGCGCAAAAATTCGCTAAGGCGCTCCACGGTCGGAAGGTCAATCATCTTTTTGTCCATGTCAAAAAAGAATTTCCACTCGTCGTAAATGCATTCGCCAAGGCCAAAATCCGCGTAGCCCAAAAGCAATTTGCGCGCGGACAAGGCTTGTTCCATCGAAACCTTTTCAGGCTCGAGGAGCGGAAGGTTCTTCGGCTCAAAAAACATTTTGTCAATGTCGCCGGCAGAATATCCCAATTCCTTGGCGGCCAAAAGCTTGTAGTAAACGTAAGTGCCGGGATCAGTCGCGGCGGCAAGCTTGTAGGCTTGCTCGATTTTTTCTTTGTCAGGCTCCTTTGTTTGGCTTTGCAAAACCCTCGCCGTCAAGTAGGCGTACTTTGAAACAGTCGCCTGGCTTGCATGCCCCTCTATCGCGTCCAAAACTTGCCGGAACAAATTCCACTTTCCGCCGCTAAAAAGCAGGACAGAAAGCGAGTCAAAAAAATCGTCAAAGTAATCCTTTTGGCAAAAAGAGGCCGCGTGTTTTTTCAAGCCCGCCACCGCTTCTTCTGTCGAAATTTTAAGGCAGGACTGCAAGTAGTACCAAAGCGCTTGGTCGCGCTCGCCTTCGTCGCCGGCCAAATCAAGCGCGGCTTCAAACTGCTTAAGCGAGCGGCGGCGGTAGTTGTCGTTTTTATTGTAAAGCAAGCCGGAATAAATCATCGCGTAGTAATTTATCCTTTTGTCTTTCCAAACGCCTCGCGCCAATTCTTCAAACCACTTTGCGTTCTTTATGTCGTCGTTGTTTCCGTTGACGCAAGCGCGGCCCATGTCGGCGACCAATTGCCAGGTCAAAGGAATTTTATTTTTTTCGATTGTAAGCGCGCGGATTTGGTCATACATTTCAAAAGCCGCGTTGTAGTTTCCGCGATAAATCGCGATTCTAAATTGCAGGACAAAATCTTTGTTCACTGCAAAGTCAGAGAATTGCTCCGCGCCGCCAACGTCGCCGGTAATGACATCCTCCAATTCGTCGCGGGCGTTTTGCTTGTAAAATTCGTAGTGAACGTCGCTGATTCGCCTTTGGGTAAACCAATCATAAACCGCTTGGTCAAAGCGCGAATCGTTTTTTTTGTCCAGGGCTTGCAATCTTAAGGCGGCCAAGCTGTTGTCGCAAACGGCAAGGTCAATGTCGTCGGTGGCTTCAATCGCCAGCGCCCATTCCTTGTCGGCCAAAAATTCCCTTGCGGCAAAAAGCTTTGCGTCGTCGTCGTCGTATTTTTTTAGGTAGTCTTGGCATCTTTTGATTCTTTGCTGAACGTCTCCAATCAAGCAAAGCTGCCTCATCGACCTTCTTGCGGCCCAATAGCTTCCTTTTTTTGCGGAACGGAAAAAATATTTTTGCGCCGTTTCGGTGTCCTTGTCGCGCAAGGCAAGCAAGCCGTTAAAGTAGCTGGCGTCCGCTCCGTAGAATTTATTTAAAGAGACTTTTTCCTGCGAGCAGGCTGTGAACAAGGAGAAGAACGCCAGCGCGAAAATTGTTTTTTTTGCGGAAGAAAGCATCACTCTTCCGGAATCTTTATTGTAGTGCCGGCCACAATGTGGTTGGGATTTTTGATTCCGTTGTACCTGGCGATTTTCTTGTAGCGCCAAGGATTCTTGTAGTAAGCCGCCGAAATGTCCCAAAGAGTGTCGCCCCACTTGATTTTGTAGGTGATGACTTTAGGCTTCTTTTCTTCAACCTTCGGAAGGTCGGGAACGACAATCTCGGCCTCTTCAACGACGACAATTTCGTTTTCCTTTGCGGCCGGGGCGACAGGCTCAGGAGGCGCAAGCTGCTCCTCTTTTTGCGCGGGAGGAGGAAGCGGCGCCGGCTCTTCCTTTACAATTTCAGTTTTCTTTTCAGAGTTTGAAGAGAAAACATTGAACCTTGAAGGAATCACAAACAAAAGCAAAACGGCCAAAATGCAAATGACCGCGCAAACCAAGCAAATCAAAACCGGAAGGCGGGTCTTCTTTTGGTCGCTGTCAATGTCGTCCTCGTCGTAAAGGCTGTTAAAGTCCAAGTCGGAGGAAGAAGGGCTTTTGCTTTTGTCGTCTTCAAAAATCGGATCGTCGTCAAACGTTGGCTCCTTAAAGTCATCGTCAAACTTTAAAGGCTCGTCGTTTGAGGCCGCGCCGGGTTCGTCAAAGTCCGGCATATTAAAGTCTGGAAGGTCAAGGCTTTGGTCAACAGGAACGTTCTCTTGGTCAAAGTCGGGAAGAGTGAAGTCCTCCGCGCTGGAATCCGCGTCAACGGCTGTCTCAGGCGCGGCCTCTTTTTTGGTCCGAGCCGCCGGAACGTCAACTACAGTCTCCGCCTGCGGAGCGGGGCCTTCTTCAAATGCCGGAATGTCAAAGTTAAAGTCATCCAATTCGCTGGCGATTTTTGTTTGCTCGGAGTCGGCCTTTATTTTTATTTCTTCTGCGGCTCCAAGCAAGCCTTTTCCTGTTCCGGGGTTTTTGTCGCTGGCCAAAAGCGCTTCGCGCAAGTTTGCGGAAATAGAAGCCTCCTCTTTGGTGGCTTCGTCCTTTAGCGTCGCTTCGATTTTATCGTTCTTGTCCAATGAAATGGAAAGGTTGATGTCTGGCTGTCCGTTAGGCTGGCGTTCAAGCTTGTTTATCTTTAGCGTGTCAATTAAAATCGCGTCTTCCATCGAAGAGCTGTCGCTCGCGTACAAAGAAACTTGAACTGTGGTTTGATTGTCTTTTACAGTGGTGAGATTGATCTTCTTTTTGTCAGGCTGTCCTTCCTCCAAAATGGGGAAAAAAGCGCCGTCCGCCAATTTAATGCCTATTTTTTTCATACAATTTATTGTATCACACTTCGCTCGATTATGCAAATGGATAATCAAAAATTATGAACGTATCTTATGGCGATTCTTTTAAAATACCATTCACCGCCGGAACAGTTCATCTCCAGAAAACTTTGGTCGCGTCCGTTGATTTTGCCCTGCTCAGAGTCAAAGCCTCTCCTCCGTTCAAAGTACAAAAGGAAAAACAGGCTGTCTTTTTTGCCGAACTCAAACATGACAAAGGGCGAAAGGTTCACGTTTAAAAAGTCGCCGTCAAAGGCCTTGTATTGCGAGGCAAACTGAGCGTCAGAATAATAGCCCTTGAATTCGGCCTGAATGCCGGCCATTTTCAAGTTTTTTAGCGGCATTTGATAGCCCAAAAGCATATAGACAAAGTAATAGGGCCCGTTAACCCTGTGATAGTCCGCGGCCCAGCACCAAGGGTCCCCGTTCGCCATGCCGCTCAAGCCATTGACGCGGAACTCATAGCTGGCCATAAAAACGATGTGATGCCAGTCGCCGGGCCAAATGGCCGCCGCGTCAAATTGGAAAGTCGCTCCAAGGCTAAACTCGTAGAACCAATGCTTAAAAGGCGTCAAATTTTCGTATTTTCCGGCGGCCGCGTTGTAGGAAGCCAAGCCCTGAGAGCCCAAAACCTCCCAGCCGGTTCCCGCCGTAAGCTTTGTGTTAAAGACTAAAAAGGCGATAGGGCTGTAACTGGCCGTAACGCTTGGCATGAGCGTGGCCGGCGAGATTTGGAATTCTCCGCCAAATTTTAGGTAATTGTCCTTGGTGAGAGGATTGGATCCTGGGAGCGGAATCGTGTAATTGTAAACTCCAGTCACGCCAAACAAAACGCCGTCGGAAGGCCCTGTTATCGGAGCGAAGCGCTCCCCGTTCCCCGCGACAGGACCGCAATAAGGATAGTAGGCAAAATCAGTCAAAACGCTAAACGCATGGGGCGACTTTGGCTGCTCTTGAGCGATGGCAAAAAACGAAAGCAACGCGACAAAGGCCGCCCAAAAAATCGTTCTTTTCATGCGGCTATTATAGCGCTAGCCGCCGTTTTTTTCTAGCGTCCGCCAGCGCTTGCCTTATCAGTGGACAAAAAGCGCGATTTAAAGTATTCTATTCTATTATGAATGTTTACGCGCCGATTATTTTGTGTTTCGTTCCATTTGTGACAATGTTCGCCTTGTTCACGATTTTGGTTCCAAAAATTTCAGTGGTCAAAGAATTGGTCGCCTCGCTTGCAGGCTTGCTCGCGTTGATTCCAATCACTTTGGCCCAATTCTTGATTCCAGGAATGCGCCTTTTTGGACAAAGCAGCGCCGGCGGAATCTTGCTCTACTCGATTGTCTTTTTGGGCCTTGTGGAAGAATGCTTCAAGGCGCTTTTGCTTTTTATTGTCGGAGCCAAAGAAGAAAAGCTGAGCTGCTGGTTTTGCTATTCCCTTTTGGCCGGCCTCATTTTTGGAAGCTTTGAGTCGGTGATTTATTTTTTGCTGGACATTCAAACAATCGGCCACGGAGTCACGCTCAACTTGATTTACTTGAGAATGTTCACGGCCGTTTTGGTCCACACTCTTTGCGCGGGCCTTGGCGGCTTTACAGTTTATTACTTTAAGAATATAAGGCGGAACGTTTGGCCGCTTTTGAACGCGGTTCTAATCCACGGCCTTTACGACTACTTTGTTTCGTTTGACACATACGTGAAATTCTTTTGCATAATCGTAATTTTGAGCGCCGCGATAAAGTGCAGGGTTTGCTTTTTGCAAATCGCGGAGGAAGAGCGAAACAAAAAAAGCGCCAAGCGGACGGTCATCGATCCCAACAAGACGATTGAGATGCCCAAAAATCCGGCGATCATCATTCCTGTAAAAAACACCGTTCCCGAAGACACATTGGTTTCAGAAACAGACGTCATCGACGAAGACGCGGAGGACTTTGACCAAATCGAGCGCGAGGCCAAGAGCGAGCTGAAGGCGGCGAAAAAACCGGCCGCGAAAAAAGCGCCGGCCAAGAAAGATTCACGGGCCAATGCTTCAAGCAAGACAAAGAGCGCGGCAAAAACTGAAGGCAAGACCGCAAAGCGCGCGGCTCCAAGCGCAAGCAAAAAAAGCGCGTCCAAGCCCGCGTCCAAAACAAAGGCCACAGCCAAGCCCAAGACCGGCGCCGTCAAAAGCGCGGGCAAGCCCAAAAGCGCTTCCGCAAAGAAAACCTCTTCAAAGCCTAAAACTGGCGCCGCCAAAAAGAGCGCCCCAAAAACAAAAGGAAAAAAATAATGGCAAACGGACAAGAAGACTTGCGCGAAAAAAACAAGAACAAGGCGGCGCCCTTGGACAAGCGCCAGTTCAGCCAATGGAACAATTTCCAAGGCCGCGAGGACGCGGAAATGCTAGAAGAAAAGTCGTCGCGCTGGAACGCGCAAAAAGCCGCGGAACGCCGCGACTATTACAAAGATTACTAGCGGCAACAGCCGTAACGGTTGGAGGATATGAATTATGCTTTTTACGCCTGTAGAAATTGAAGAGACAGTGAATATGTTCATGCGCCAAAAGCTTGACGTGCGCTGCATCACGATGGGAATCTCGCTTTTGGACTGCGCTGACCCAGACCCCAAAAAGGCCTGCCAAAAAATTTACGACAAAATCATGTCAAAGGCCAAGGACTTGGTAAAGGTTGGCCGCGACATTGAAAGCGACTTTGGAGTTCCCATCATCAACAAAAGAATTTCCGTCACGCCGATCGCGCTTGTGGCCGGAGCCAGCAAGGCCGACAACTACGTCGAATACTGCAAGACCTTGGACAAGTGCGCCAAGGAGTTGGGCGTCAACTTTATCGGCGGCTTTAGCGCCTTGGTTCAAAAGGGAATCACGCCCGCCGACCGCATCTTGATCGACTCGATTCCGCAAGCGCTCACAGAAACTGAAAACGTTTGCTCAAGCGTAAACGTGGGCACGACAAAAAGCGGAATCAACATGGACGCGGTGAAGCTTATGGGCGAGACAATCAAAAAGACCGCCGAGCTTTCCAAAAACTGCCCGGTAAACGGCTGCGCCAAATTGGTCGTCTTTACAAACGCCCCGGAAGACAATCCCTTTATGGCGGGCGCCTTCCACGGCCCCGGAGAGGGAGACACAGTGATTAACGTCGGC